>Ga0182013_10004732_pt1 | contig 16192 bp, 11 predicted proteins | sample 612S2MmetaG_FD_120487 | JGI IMG/M metagenome (GOLD analysis project Ga0182013, IMG submission 120487) | Permafrost microbial communities from Stordalen Mire, Sweden - 612S2M metaG | ecosystem: Environmental > Terrestrial > Soil > Wetlands > Permafrost | place: Sweden: Stordalen | collected...
AAGATGATCCGCGCCCGAAGACGAAGGCGGTGCTCGCCTTTCATCGAACGCGCCAAACTTTCGAGTTCGGCGCGCTCCAGTTCCGTCAATGTGATCGCCGTCGCGTCCGGAATGCTGCGCATTCAACCTTGAATCACGACTCACCGTTCAGAGATAGTGGGTACTAGGACATTGGGGATAGAATGCAAGCACCAGCGACCTAATCGCTGCAGAAAACGACGCCAGTTCTTGCTCTTACGTATCTTCATCACTTGACGTCTATTTGAGACAGGAGCGGGTTTGTTTCAAATAAACGTCCATAGCCGGATCGCAAGCTCCGCTATCTTATATTGAGCGTCAACCTGACAGACTGCCAAGCACACACTTGGCCAAAGATGCGGGACTCGCAGCAGGGGAAGAAACTCGTCAGCGGCGTCCCCAAGCGTGTCTTGCGTAAGGGGCGGGGACGCGTATCATCGGGACAGCATCATCTCAATGAGAAGGCCGCGCATGTATTCCTCGGATATAGAGCTCACGTCATTTCGTCAGATTTTGATTCTTCCCATTACATTGTCGTCTGAGGCGATTGCGGGTACGCCGGGTGACCGCGAAGGCCGCGTCGCGAGAAAAATTCACGAAATCGCGAAGGGCTTGGCTAAAACGGATGGATGGGACGAAGCGACCGACCACCTCGCCTATCTTGCCGAGAACGACGAGCTAAATGACGAGGACAATGCCGCCTATAGCGAATTCGTCTATTTCCACGCCTATATCCAGGAGTTTCTCTACGACAAGGGCGGTAAGACCGAAGAGCGCCCGTTGCGTCTATTCCGCCGCAAGGCGCCAGGCGAACTCGAAATGGGATTAGATATCGACGCCTGGACATTGGGAGAGGAGAGGGGGAAGACGCGCATTGATGTGACGCTCCCGATCGAAAGGATGCATCTCTACCTGTTCGAACTGGGCGTCGCCATTCTTGCCATCGAGGTTGCGATCCCGGCCAAACCAACCGTCAGGATCGGCTCTGAAGTTAGACCAATGAAACTGGCCCATGCGCAGGCGCTCAACAATGCCTTGCGCCGGCTTTATCCGCCGTATTTTCTCGAAGACACCATCAAGAAAAACCGCGTCGACGCCATTCCCGAATATCCTGCTTTTCTCAAATGGTCGATCTCTCCCGGCACGGTGAGGCTGCTGCCGAGGACATGGATCGCACAAGTCTTCGCCAATCGACGCAATCCGGTAGATCCGGTCTGGAAACGCATTTTATCGCCCATCGTCATCGATCCCGAGACGCTCGGCGACAAGCCGAACTGGCGGCAGATCATCGACGAACGCATTCCATCAATGATGATGCTCGGCGTGCGCGAGGCCTCGGGTATGACGCGCGGAGATTTCGTGCGGCTGTGTTTCCAAGACGAACCAGGACGAGATGAATATCCTTACGCAGAAAGCTTTCTGGAGGGCTTTGAGAAAAAGCATTGCTACGACCGTTTTTGGCATGGAGAAACAGGAACGCGTTACATGTTTTCGGGTTATTCGATGATCATGTTTGGGAACGGAGACCCCGCGAACCCAAAAGACTTCTTTCACGCGACGCTCGGAGAACATTTCCGCCGTCACTATTTCCAGATGGGCTTGCTCATCCAATTGCAATTCGCCGCGCTGCTGTCGCTGTCGCATCGCGTCTCGGAGGCGGTCAAGAACAAGAAAAACGGCGACAAAACGGTGTTCCGCGACGAAATGCTCGACATCGAACGTGAGTTTCTCGCCTTCGAGCAACGCTACTGGTTTTCGCAAGTCTCGAACCAACTTCAGGCGCGCGAAATTTACGACCTTTGGCTCGAACGCACCAATGTGGCCAAAGTCTATCTGGAGGTGCGCGAACAGGTGCGCGCCGCCAACACCTATCTCGACGCGCGCGAGCAGGCGGCGCAAACCAGCGCCACGACACGCCTGTCCGTTATCGCAACCTTCGGAGTCATCTCTGGCGCAGCGCTGGCCTTTTTAGGCATGAATGTGCTGATGTCGGCAGATTTTCTTGCCGGCTTTTTCGGCGTGCCCAAGGATTTGTCGGGGCAAGCGTCCACAGGCGGCGCGGGTCATTTCGACAGGATAAATTTTGCGGCGGCGCATCTGGCGACCTTCTTTGGCGCATTGACGCTGTTCTTCGGGCTGGGACGCTGGCTACTGCGGCGCTATCCGGGGAGGGAGAAAAGCGCCGTCACCGAACGGTTGAACGGCGATCTGGGTCTTGTCGCCATCCTCAGCCTGAGCCTATGCATCGCGCTTAGCCTTACTCTAATTCTCCGCCGATGATCGCCACCGCGCCGCTCACGCCTCAATCAGAAAGCGGCATGCGCTGATAAGTCTATGAGAAACCGAGATATTTTGGCTCTTGTACGACGGTAGACCATGCTGGAATTCCATCTAATATATTGTTTCATATGGACGTTTCTGAGTTTATGCGTCTCTATGTTTATGTCTTGTTCTCATTTCATTCGAAAATTTTGTAGGTCATGCTGGAAATGTGCTTCTTAAGGAGCCGTTGACAAATGGGATTGAGACAGACAGTCTGACGACCTTCCGCGACATTCAGCGGATTGAGACCGAGCCGGTTGCACAGATACTTGATCAAGTCCGGTCTGACGACCTTCCGCGACATTCAGCGGATTGAGACGACCGTTTCCAGACAGTCGGATGAGATGCGTGTCTGACGACCTTCCGCGACATTCAGCGGATTGAGACAAGGCCAACGCAGACCCTACGACACCAAACAAGTCTGACGACCTTCCGCGACATTCAGCGGATTGAGACCCGCAAGCCTTGTCATCGAGTGGAACATACTTGTCTGACGACCTTCCGCGACATTCAGCGGATTGAGACTCTTTCCTCCTTTGTTTGAGCTCGCGCACTCGTCTGACGACCTTCCGCGACATTCAGCGGATTGAGACCGACCGCGGATATCCTTCATCGTCAGGCCGCGTCTGACGACCTTCCGCGACATTCAGCGGATTGAGACGGTCAACGTGCTCGGCAGCGCGGGCAGGCTCGTCTGACGACCTTCCGCGACATTCAGCGGATTGAGACTTGCCACAGCAGCCTGACAGTTAAGCGACAGGTCTGACGACCTTCCGCGACATTCAGCGGATTGAGACGCGCGAGTGTCATCGAATCCTCTTAGGAACTGTCTGACGACCTTCCGCGACATTCAGCGGATTGAGACCGAAGGGTCCTTCTTCTCGTCGGCCTTCGAGGGTCTGACGACCTTCCGCGACATTCAGCGGATTGAGACTCAAGTGAAGTGATGGTCGATTGACGAAGCTGGTCTGACGACCTTCCGCGACATTCAGCGGATTGAGACTTTGCCATCGGGACCATAGATCATAGGAAGACTGTCTGACGACCTTCCGCGACATTCAGCGGATTGAGACGAAGCCCTGAGGCTGTGCGTGATAAACGGGGTCTGACGACCTTCCGCGACATTCAGCGGATTGAGACCCATTCGACGCCGCGAATGAACAGAGCCCATGTCTGACGACCTTCCGCGACATTCAGCGGATTGAGACTAGGCCTCCGACTGGTTCATTTCGACAAACTTGTCTGACGACCTTCCGCGACATTCAGCGGATTGAGCCTCTTGTTGTTGGTCATCAGATAGGGCAGGAAGGTCTGACGACCTTCCGCGATATGCAGCGGATTGAGACCCCGTATTGGGTCGCCACCGTCAGCAGGATTGGTCTGACGACCTTCCGCGACACACAACGGATAGAGGCGGCACCGACAGCAGGCGACTTTCCGCGCGGTGTCTGACGGCCTTCCGCGACGCGCACTTGCCTCACAGCAGCCAGAATTCGGCCCGCTCCGGGATTGGCGCGCCGCCCGCGGCGCGAGAGCGGGCGCGGGCCTCCTCGGTGAGGCAATACATGCGGACGCTATCGCCGGGGCAGCGCTCGGCCGAAAGGCGCTGCAGCAGCCCTTCGGCTTTCTCCAATGAGCAACGCACTTCGAAGACGGATTTCTGAACGCGGGTTCCCTTGTCTTCGAGAAGCTCCGCCATGCGTCGCCGCGCCTTGTTGGAGGCTACGTCGTAACAGAAGACGAAGATATGCTCGCGAGCCATGGCGTCCTCAGTGATCGATCACGAAGGGCCGGTAGTCCGACCGCCCTTCGATGTGCGCCGCGTAGCTTTCCGCCTGCTCCCGCATGAGCCGACGCCACGTTACACGCTTGCCCGAACGCGGGCTCTTCACCAAACCTTCGCAACGCTCCTCGTAACGGCGTACGACTGTGTCCGCGCCCTGGCGCGACAGCCGGCTACTGGAGAACATCTCGGCGCGTAGCGCACCGCCGTTGATCACGGCGAGCACAAGACTCTCCACAAGTCCCGCGCGAAACTCCTCCATGCGATCGAACACGCAGGCGTCACGGAAATCGCTTGTCGCATGCAGCACGCCAAAGCCCGGATGAAGGCCCGCCGAAAGAACGACCGCGCCAATGTCGCGTGCCAGCAGCCACGAGGAGAGATCCAGCGCCGCATTGACCGGATCGGCGCCAGTCCGCCGCGCGCGCGTCGTGAAGGTATACCCGCCGAGCAGCAGGCGTCCCCACGCCTTCCAGTAGACTCGCGCTCCCGCGCCTTCGAAGCCCATGGCGATCTCGACGGTTTTCGCGCATTTCGTCTTGTCCATGGAGCGCGTGAGCAACGCCGCCGCATTGGCGACCGCGTCGATCCCGCGTCGATGGTTGACCCGCCGCAGCAGCGCGCGCTGATTGGCCAGACGCCCGACGACGAGAATGCGCGCTAGCTCCAGCCGCAGCGCCGGATCGAGCGCATGATGCGACTGTGCCAGATGACGGCCGGCGTGCGGCGAAAGCGACGGCGCTAGATGGCCCACCGCGCGTCCGTGACCATCGAGAAAGGATACGGGAATGGCGCAGGCGAGCGCGTGGCGCAGTGTCTCCAAATCGGTCTCGACGCCGGCGCCGATCTCGATGCGGTCCACGCGGCTGTGATGCACGGCGATCAGTTCGCCCCCCAGCGCCTCCTCCGCCTCGTGAACCGCGAAGGACTGGTTGCGTAGCGCGAGCCTTCGGCCCTTCGTCACGACATGAAGCACGCGCAAGCCCCTGTCGTAGCCGGCTTCCTGCTGTTGCGCATCATCTTCTGCCGCAGCGGTTTCAGTCTCGGCGGCGCGGTGGTCGTCTTCCGCGAGGCGGCGTAGCGCCGCCTGCGCGCCGTCCACGTTGCCGCCGGCGGGATCGGCGACGGCCCAGCCGCGCACGAAAACATGGCCGAGGAAACGCAAGCTGTCGTCATAGGCGGCGATGCGGGTTTTCTCTGGATCAAGCCGCAGACCGTGTACGACGAGCAGCTTTTCGACGCGCGCAAAACCAGAGTCGGCGGTGGGACGATCCTTGGCCAGCAGCAAAAAATCGTCAGCGTAGCGCACGATGCGCAGATCGTCGCGCGACAGCGTTTCGTCGATTACGTCGAGATAGAGATTGGAAAGCAGCGGCGAGAGCGGCGAGCCCTGCGCGATGCCACGTCCGCGTTCGGCCGCCTGTTCCAACCATAGGGCGAGCAGATCAGTGAGCGGGCTGTCGCTGACGGATTGGGAGAAACGCGCGAGGAGCGCATCGATAGGAATGGTGTCGAAAAAATCGTCGATATCAGCGTCGACGGTCCAGATGAAGCCTTGCCGCCGCAATATCTCGACGCGCTTGACCGCATCGACGACGCCGCGCCCCGGCCGATAGCCGAAGCTGGCGTCCTCCATCTCGGCGTCGAGCAGCGGCGTGAGGATTTGCGCGACCGAGGATTGCGCCACGCGGTCGCGCACACTGGGAATGGTGAGCTTACGGCTGCCGCCGCCGGCCTTATCCACGAAAGCGACGCGCAGCGGCCCCGGCCTATAGGAGCCGTCTCGCAAGGCGGCGGAAAGCGCGGCGATCCGCTCGCCGGCGTGGGCCGCAAAAGCGTCGATCGTGACGCCGTCGCCGCCCGCCGAGCCCGCGTTCTGACGCACGCGCGCCAGCCCGGCCATGAGTCCTTCCCAAGAGACGGCTTTATCGAAAACTGCGCGTCCGTCGAGCGGGGCGGTGAGACGATGGGGCGGCGGAGGCATTTCTCTAGGCCTATGATTTGGCTGGAATATTTTGCCTGCGTGAGTGGCACCCCATGCTGGATCTTTTGCAATCCTATGATAAAAATGGAAAATCTGGAAGAACAGGCGAAGGTTTTCTATGTTCGTTCTTATTCCACGGAATCATTTTGTGAGCCACGCTGGAAATGTGCCTTGCAGACAGCGCTTGACAAAGGGGTTTGAGACCGACAGATCTGACGATCTTCCGCGATATGCAGCGGATTGAGACAAGATCTCGATGCGATCTGGATATTCCCGGTAAGCCATGTCTGACGATCTTCCGCGATATGCAGCGGAGTGAGACGGGCCATTGATGATTGTCCGCGCGTTGACCCAAGTCTGACGACCTTCCGCGATAGGCAGCGGATTGAGGCGCGTTGACCTGGATCGTTGTGCCGGACAGGCCAGTCTGACGACCTTCCTTGATATGCAGCGGATTGAGACGCTGTTGTTCATCCGCAAGACGGTGCTGATACGTCTGACGACCTTCCGCGATATGCAGCGGATTGAGACTGCAAGAGCTGCGGCATAACGGGATTGTCAGGGTCTGACGACCTTCCGCGATAGGCAGCGGATTGAGACCATGCAAGCCCGAACAGGCGGAAAAGGAAGTGTCTGACGACCTTCCGCGACATCGCAAAAAATTAGCCGACGTTGCTATCGCGCCTTGCATACGACGCCAGCGAGTGATTGACTGCGGTTGTATTTGAAAAGAGGCGAAAGTGACGGCTTATATTCTGCGCGTCGAGGGCGTCGATTTTGACGCTACGGTCGACGACACCCATAATCTTTCAGCCTATCGGGGCGGCAGCCTCGCCCTGCTGGCGGCGCCGTGCGCCGTGCGGGAGTTCCTCCAGAGCCGGGGCGTTCTCGATAGCGAGATATTCATCGGCGCTTCGCAGGGCGCTTGGATCGTCAAGGTGGCGGACGAAAGCGCCGCCACAATGCTGCGCGAGGAGACGGAGGCTTTTTTGCGCGCAGGCGGCGACAAAGGGCCAAGCGCGGTCTTTCCCCATCTCTCCTTCGTCGTCGATGTCGCGACGGGCGGCGATTACCCCGCCCTGAAACAGGCCGAAGCTCACAACAGGGCGCGCCAGCTCCGCCACTCCAATTGGGCTCTGCCAGAATTTGTCGAGAGTGCGAAAGGCCCGAACAACAAGCTCGACAGGATGCGCCCAGCGCCTCCAGCTTGCCGGGTGCATGCGAAAGGAGCGAACGACAACCCCGTCTCGCCATCGTTCAAGACCCGGTTTGAGTACGGGCGCGATCAGCGCCAGAGTTTTTATCGAGAGGAAGCCGGCGAAACGGCGGCGCACGGATTGGATTTCGCCCGATCCTTCGAGGACATCGTCGACGAAGCGCCCAGGGGCATCGTCACTTCGCTCAGCGGCAAGATCGCAGTGTTCTATGCCGACGGCAACAAATTCGGCAAAGTCCGCGAAAAAGCGAACTCAATCGAGGGCATCCAGACCTTCTCGAATTATCTGCGAGAACGGCAGCGTAATTTGCTTGTCAATTGTCTCGACTGGCTGCGGGCGGGCGCCGGCGGCGAATATTGGGACGCCTATCTCCAATTTCCGCGCAGCAACCGCAAAGAGAAAATTTGGCCGCTGCGCTTTGAAACCCTGCTGTGGGGCGGCGACGAACTTATCTTCGTCATGCCGGCTTGGCTTGGTGTCGAGTTCGCGCACGAATTCTTCGCATGGACGAAGGATTGGGCGTTTGGCGGCGAGCGGCTGACCTTTGGCGCCGGCCTCGTCTTCTGCCATGAAAAGACGCCGATCCGGCAAGCGCGCAAAATGGCGAAGCGTCTCGCCGACGACGGCAAAAAGACATTGGACGGCGCGCTCGAAAACGCCCTGCAAATCGAGGTCTTCGAGAGCATAGCCCTGCCGGAATACGAGAATGGCCTCGCGCACTATCGCGAGGCCATGTTCAGCGGCGCCGACGAGAAGATGCTGGCGCGCTGGTTGACATTGCGCGGGGAGGGTATCGCGGGAGCCTTCGACGGTGTGGCGAAACTCAAAAACGGCGCCTTCCCGCGCTCGCAACTTTATGGGCTGCTGCGCAAGGCGGCCGAACAGAAGCTGTTTCCTCTCGTTTTGTCCGACGAGACCAACGGCGACCGGACGCTGGAGCAGGGGGCGAAAAGCTATTTCAGGCGCATGGGGCTCGACGCTGATGAGGGGTTGCTCAATCTGGGCGTCCTTGGCAATGCGCCGCTCGCCTATTCGCTCGCGTTCACCGCCGCGCTTTGGGACTATGTCGAACCGCTCCCCGGCGCCGACACTCCTGGCGAGAGGACCGCATGAGCCAGGTCGCGCGCCTTGAAATCAGCCTTACGCTGCGCAGCCCTTTCATGTTTCAGGGCCTCGCGAATTCGCGGTTGGGCGTCGACGCCGCCTTTTTGCGCGACGAGAGGGGTCGGCCTGTCATCCCCGCCGACCAGATCAAGGGTGTGCTACGCGCCGCCTGCTACGCGCTGGCCAAGGAGGCCCAAAGCATCGCGCCAGCTGGGCTGCTTGCGAAATTGTTCGGCCGCGAGTCGAAAAGCAACGACGCCGGCGATCCTGAAAAATACGATCTTCCGGATCGAGGCCTGTTGATAACCGGCGATCTAAGCGCGCAAGCCGACAAAGATGTGACGACGACCCGCATCGAAATCGACGACGAAACCGGTGCGGTGAAGACCGGCGCCCTGCAAGTGATGGAGCTCGCCGCGCCCTTTGGCGCGGAGGTCGAATTTCGGGGCGAGTTTCTGTTACAGGCTCCGAACGGCGTCGATCCGCCGGCAGTGGAAAAGTTGTTGTCGCTGGCGATTAATCTCATTCCCGCCATCGGCGCCTTCAAGAGCGCGGGCTTTGGCGAGGTTGTCGCGGGACGCGTTACGCTGAAGGAGGCTGCTCGCGTTACCCTCGCGACAGACGGAACAGCGCCGGAGCGGATAGCCTATCGCGTGACCTTCGATCGGCCATTGCTCGTCGATGCGGTGCGCGAAACCGATAATCTCTTCGTCGGCTCCGTGGTTGTGCCGGGAGCCGCTTTCAAGGGCGCGCTTGCTGCAAAGCTCGCGCTCGCCGGCGTTGATCCAGAGCGCGATCCGGAATGGTCGACTGCGCTCGCAAATTTGCGTATTTCCCACGCCTTCCCTGAAAACGACGATGGGCGTCTCTCTCGCCTGCCGCTCCCGGCGTCGCTCTGCGTTTACGCTGACAGAGATGATTTGGAGTTCGCGGACGGGCTGCATGAGGACGTGGGCGCGCGAGAATTCGGCGAACGCTGGTTAGCGCCGCTTTATCCCGTAGATTGGAAGGACGAGTATTTCGACGAGCTATCGAAACGAGCAAGACTTCCGCACCGCGCCGCTCCCTCGCCGCAGCCGCGAACGCATGTGAGGATAGATCCCGGAACGTTCGTTGCTGCGGATCAGGATCTTTTCACGACGGTTGCGCAGGGCGTTTATCGCGGCGATGGCAAAAAACGCGCTTGGCGGATCGTCGTGGACTTCGACGGGGTGACGCAGGGGCGCCGCGCGCAGCTCCAGGCGCTGATCGAAGACGGGCTGTATGCTATCGGTCGCACGGGCGCTTGCGCTGTATTCGAAAAAATAGACTCGGCGTGCGACGCTGAAAGCTGGGGCAGGATACGTCTTGCGATGGCCCCTGCGGCGGCGCCTGTCTCAGGTCACGACGATCTTTACGCGTTGACCCTGATCACGCCTGCGCTGCTCACCGATCCGAAAGAGAAAGCGAAGATCGAGGAGCAATACAAAAACCAGATCGAGTCGCAAACCGGAGGCGAATTGCTGCGCTGCTACACGAGTCGGCGGCTTGCGGGCGGTTATGTCGCGATGCGCCGACGACCCTACGGCAAGACCTATTATCCCTTTGTGCTCACGGAGCCCGGATCGGTATTTCTCGTCCGTAGTAACGCGCCGGAGAAACTCGAACATGTCGCACGCTTCGGCCTTGCGCCCGTCGCGCTGAAGGACGCGAAACCGCTCGACTGGCGCAATTGCCCCTATCTGCCAGAGAATGGCTACGGTGAAGTCGCCTTTTCGCTGATAGACCCCGCGCAATTGAAAGAGCAGGAGGGCGCCTATGTTTGAACGGCGTTACGAGGTCCAAGGCGAACTCGCCGTTCTCTCAGCCCTGCACGTCGGCTCTGGCGAAGTCGAAGTTATCAAGGGCGTCGGCGGACGCGAAGGCTCCAACGAGGAGCCGCCCGGCGTTGCACGGATAGTTCGCGATCACGCGGGCCAACCCTATCTCCCGCCTACGACATTGAAGGGGTTGCTGCGACGGATCGGCGAGGAGATTTTATCGGACGAGGCGGTTAGCGACCTTTTTGGCGTCATCAAAGACTCTGGCGACGGTTCCGGCGTCATGGGCGCAATTCTCGCGCGCGGCGCGACGCTCGACAGGGCGGGCGACGCGACAAACTATCCTTACGCCGCAACGGCCGGCGCGTTGTTGGGAGCGGGCGTGTTCGTCGCAGCTCGGACAGCGATCGATCCTCTGGCTGGCGTCGCCGACGACCACAAGCTGTTTTTTCAGGAGACGGTCGCTCCCGGCGCCGTCTTCAAATTAAGGCTCTTGCTGATCTCGCGAAAGGACAAGCCGGAGCGCATCGAGTCGCTGAAAGCAATTCTCGCCATGCTTGCTGCAAAGAACGGCGTCGCTGTCGGGCGAGGAAAAGCCGATGGCGCCGGCGCGCTGCTGCTACGACGTGAGTCGCTGAATATAGTCGAGCGGAGAATTGGCGACGACGGAAAGCTAACAAAAACACCCGTCAACTTCGTTCTTCCCGAACCCCGTCGCGAGCGGAGAACTCCACTGCCCTGGCGTGGGACGTTCATCTGCAAAGGTCCATTTCTGTCCGTCGATTCCTCTCATGACCCCAACGCTGGGCGCAAGGACGAGGATGATAAAGGCGCTCCGCAACTTGTCTATCAGCGCGGCGCCAAGCTTCAGCCGCTCGAACTCGGGTCACAGGTTGCTGGCGTCTTGCGCGCGCGCGCGAGATGGATCATGGGATTGAAGGCCCTCAAAGCCGGGCTCGACTCCAGGAGCGTCGATCCTGGCGCGGGCGCGGACAAGGATACGAATGCGCGGACCGTCCGAGCACCGTCGGATGTAATAGCGCTTGATTTGACGCCCGTCGAACGCTTGTTCGGCGTCGCCGGATTCGCTGGACTGCTGCGCATCGAAAAATTGCGCTTTTCGGACGGAACCCCGATCGAGATTTCCTCCGTGAAACTTGATCATTTTTCTGGCGCGCCAATCGACAAGGCGCTCTTTGCGACCCGCGCCATGACGGGTGTGCGACTGGAGTTGGCGCTGGCGCTGCAAGACCGTGGCGGCGTCGGAACGCCGACGCCAGACGACAAGGAACTATTTGATGCACTTCTGGGCGACATGGAAGAGGCTGGACTGACGCTAGGCCACGGCGTCAACAAGGGTTTCGGCTGGTTCCAGTTCGAGAAAGGCGTCCGAGATGCCAAGTGACGAACTTCTCGCCAAGGCGATCAATATTCTCGAAAAGCACGGTCCGCACGGCGACATGTCTCTCGACGTCGCCATTGAGACGCTGTCGGGATTTCCTCCATTCGATAGTATTGACGAGCTTGAGCCGATAGCTCAAGCCGCCTTGCAGCAACGCATAGCGCCGCCACCAATGCCGCGCCCTGACACCGGACAGCGCGGCGGGCATGGCATTCTCCAAACACGGCCAGCGCCTTCGGTCGAAATGTTATCGGCGCCTTATCGTTTCGTCACACTCGACGATCATGTGGTGCTCGCACAAACTGAGACGACGAAGGCCTGCTGGGGATTTCCCATTCCGGGTGGGTTTAGCGGCGAGATTGCGGTGGAGTGGGCTTTCGAGACGCCAATGCTGATCGGGGTTGAGAAGGACCACGTCAGCGGCCCGATGAAGCTTGGCGAAAAATATGTCATCCCCGGCGCCACGCTCCGCGGCGCGATGCGGGCCGCTATGGGGATCGTTTGCCGCGCGCGTCTGACGCAGGTGAATATCAACCACAGATATGGCGTGCGCGATTTCACGCATCCGCTGTTCAAGGAAGGGGAAGGGGAAGGCGCGCAGCGCCTCGCCTGGGACAGACTTGGCGCCGGCTGGCTGCAAAAGAAAAAGGCTTCAGAGGAAGAGAAAGCGCAAGATCTCAGCGAGTATGTGCTCACGCCCTGCGACAAGAAAATCGTTCGCATCCGCGCGCTGCCGGCGTCTTTCAATAGGGGAAATCCAACGGACACTGGCGAGTGGCACCGCGACTGGCTTGGGACGAAACTTGGCGAGCGGTACGCCAGCGCGGGTTATGTGAAGGAAAGGATTGGCGCCAAGAAATTCATTTTCGATTTTGAGCAAAGCCCGCAAACTTTCTTCGCGCCTGCCCCCACCGCCGAGCCGGAAGATCCTACGTCGGGCGACCACGTGATCCCTGGCGGCGCCGGTGGACGCAAAGGATGGTTCGTTTTTTCCGCCAATTCGCCCGCTCTCAGGAACGTCGATCCGCGTACACTCGCGCGTACACTCGACGAACAACAGAGATCGCCAAAGAAGGGTGACCAGAAAAAGCGCGAATATGCGTTTTTCGATAGGCGCGAGCCCAAGAACATCAGGTTGAAGCAAGAGGCCTTCGACCGCTTTGAGCGCATGAACTCCAAGCCTGGAAAGACGAAATTAAAGCCCGACGGCTCGTACGCCGTGATGGAGCCAACCCTCAAAAAGGGTTTGCGCATTCCGGTGTTTTACGTGGGCGATCCCGAGGGAGACTCTGCCGGGTTCGACATGGGGTTGACCCGGTTGTTCAAACTCTCGCATGTTAACGGCGTTGGCGCGGTCTTGGCGCGCCAGGAGCACCATAAGCACAGTCGGGGAGAGCCCGACATGATCGAAGCGCTATTTGGCCATGTCTATGACCGGGCCGATCTTGGTATAGGCAATGACGAACGGCTCGCGCCGGGCGAGACCGGGCGTAAGGGGCGCATCTCCTTTGGCTTCGCAGAACTTTCCGAGAAGACGCCAGCGAGGGAGACGGACGTCATTACGACGACAGCCATGGCGCCACGCGCCTCTTTTGCACCCTTCTATCTGCGCGGACCGATTAAGGATTGGACGGACGAAGCGCGAAACGGAAACTCGGGTGAGGCGCGGCTCGCTGGCCGGAAACGCTATTTCGCGCGCTTTCCGGCGCCTCGTCTTGCAAGCGCCGAGGCGGACATCGTCGCCGCTCTATCGGGCCTGAACAATACGACAAGTCCCGACACACAGTCGCGGCTGCGACTGTTGAAACCCGCTGCGCCAAATGGCGAACTGGTTTTTTCAGGGATAATTCGTTTGCACAATGTCACGGCAGAGGAAATTGGCGCGCTGCTGTGGACTTTGACCCACGGTGGCGAGGCTCGAAAGCCATACCGCCACATGATCGGTCGAGCCAAGAACGTGGGCGCGGGTCAGGCGCGGGTAAAATCGTTGCGGATGAAACTAACCGCGCATGCGGGAAAAGCCTCAAAGGAAAATCTGCTGACGACAGCGCCGGAGACTTGGGAATCAACGGGTGCTGACGGCGGTTGGACGGCAGCGGATGGCCAGTCGCTGGGACCGTTCTTGCGCGAATTTGAAAAATACATGCGGAAGCAAGACGCGAGTTGGCCGCAGGTCAACGATATATTGGAGTTCCTTGGCGCTAGCGACCCAGATGCCGGTCAGAAACTTCGGGCCGCTTATTTGCCGACGCCGAATGACTTCGGCAAGCTTCGCCGGCTTGTGAAAGCTGATACTCAGAAAGATCCAGCGCCGGTAACGAAGGAAAGCAACCGGCTCCTTCCCGCGCCGAAAGCGTCGAAAGTGATAACACCCTATACAGCTGTTTAATCACACCGATGCCACCGACTCCTCTCCGTGATCGCGCTGACAAACCCAAGGGCGAGATTGGCGCGCGACTGGATTCGCCAGCGCACGTCGTCGACGCCGCGACACTGGCCGCCATTTGGCGGCAAGGCATCGTCACTTGGAGACTTGGCGGACTAGCGCCGCTCATTACCGACGCCGGACTTCCCGGACGGATCCGAGGCGCATTCGGCGGCCGGCTTTCCGCCTCCGCATCGATCCAGTCGCTCGCCGATGCGCCCTGTCCGTGGACGCCGCCCTGCGCCTTTGAGGCGCTTTGGCGCAAGCAGGGGCGCATGAACGCCGGTTTCGACCATGCGAGTCCATGGGTCGTGAGCGTCGACCCGCTTCATAACGATCTCAACGTGACGCTGACGCTGTTCGGCTTTGCCGGTGACTGGCTGGCTGCCGCCGTGGAGGCGATGACGGCGGCGCTGGTGCATGACGTGGATTGGCGCGGGCAGACGGGGCTTTTCGTGCCGCGCATCGACATCGTCGGGCGCCATCTCGTTGAAAGTGAGGGGATCGCGCCACCGCCGACGGCAGAAAGTTTCATTCTCGAATTTCTCTCGCCGTTGGTGCTCACTGGCGTCGATCCACGCGAGCGGCCCATGAGCCTTGTAACCGGTCTCGGCCAAAGGTTGGAAGCCCTGGCCCGCTGGCATGATGTCACTCTCGGCGAGAGCTTCGGGCGGCCGGCGTTAGCCGTTTACGCCCGCGCACTCGAATACCGGTTCGGAAATTGCCACATTGTGCGCTGGACGCGCGGATCACGTCGCCAAGATCGCGCTATCCCAATGCATGGGCTGCTCGGCGAGTTGGAGATCGGCGGAGGAGGAACGAGCGACCTGAACATTGGCATAATGTTAGCGCTCGGTGCTACGTGCCACATCGGCGGCGATGCGGCCTTCGGCTGCGGTCGTTACGCCTTGGGCGTGGCCCGCCTTGATCCATGACGGGATTGACGTCTGTATCCCAAAATTTCGGATTCTTCCCCCGGTCATCGCTTGGCAGTTAAAGGGGATATTATATCTCCTTTATCGGATATCATGCAGTTTCTCTCTGGCCGTAGCCGTTCCATTTGATCGTTGATCTTCGCGTCAGTTATTCACGACGCAACCAGTTTTCACGTCAGGCGCGCCGCTTCCTGCTCAACGACGGACATGTGGCCGAGCGCGGACAGATCGGCGGGCTTCTCCGTTACTTTCACATCCTGCCCGAGAATCGTCAGAAACTCCATCAGCCGTCCCTGAAACCGATATCGGCTTGCAATTCATGAGCGCGGAAACCTGCGGCTGGGTTTTGCCGAGCAGTTTCGCGACCTCCGCCTACGTGTAGCCCTGCTCCTTCAAGAGCTTGAAGATTTGTATGGCGAGCTTCGCCTCCAAAAGCTCTTACTCCAGCTCCTTGAAGCCAAGCTCGGCAAACACGTTGCCGGGGCTCCGTTCATATCGACCAGTTCGCTTGCGCCTGCCGCGTCATAGCCCAGCCACGAAAAGGCGGTGCGGCGGGCATCTGGCACCGGCGCCGCTGTCGGGTATTGCGCCAAAGAGGCGTCATGGGCGCGCTCGATTGCGGTGCGGCAAGCTTCAAGCAAGGAGTGTGTCGTCGGTGCCGATCAGTTGGCGGTGCATATGTTGCTCCCACCGCGCGCGGGGCTGCTCCGGCGGTACCCCGGAGAAAAGCCGCCGAACATTTTTCGGCTATACCCTGTTCACGCGACAACCCGAAAATCCTTGGGCGATATGACGCGGAAATTGTCGGTGACCGAATCGCATAGGTCCGCCCAATTTCGGGGAACTTTTCCACGCAGGAAATCGAGCGTCGCGTCGGCGAATTGGGCGCATGTCGCATAGGTTTTGTTATGCGTGACGTTTCTGTGCATGACGCCCCATAACCGCTCGATCGGGTTCAAATGCGGGCAGTAGGCCGGGATGAAATGCAGCTTTATGCGGCGCCCCGGTTGAGCCAGCCATTCCCTCACGATCTTGGCGTGGTGATAGCTCGCATTGTCGAGAAAAACATGGATCAACGCTAGCAACGGATAGAGCGCCTCGATCGATTCCAGCAGCTTGATCGTCGAGAGAGCGTCGACGGTCTGGGCCTCGATCATCCGGGTTTGTCCGGTTTCGAGATCGATGGCGCCGTGAATGTTGATG
>Ga0182013_10004737_pt1 | contig 16183 bp, 16 predicted proteins | sample 612S2MmetaG_FD_120487 | JGI IMG/M metagenome (GOLD analysis project Ga0182013, IMG submission 120487) | Permafrost microbial communities from Stordalen Mire, Sweden - 612S2M metaG | ecosystem: Environmental > Terrestrial > Soil > Wetlands > Permafrost | place: Sweden: Stordalen | collected...
CCCGCCAGTTCCCTCCCCCGCATCAGGCCCAGGGCGGTCAGTCCCATGAACGTCCCGCCCACCAGCACCGCCGCCGCGCAAATCCCCGCCTCCGACCGCCACACCACCGAGGCCAGCACCCCCGCCGCCTCGGTCAGCGCCGCGATCGAGAACGCCGCCGCCAACCCGATCCGCCGGCGCAGACCATTCCAGAACAGCACCGAGGGCGCCGCCGCCAACCCGACCACGATCCAGATCACCGGCTCCAGCGCGCCGATCTCCGGCGTGGCGCGCACCATCGCCACCAGGAACGTCGCCGTGATAACGTAACCAAAACCAAACAGCCCATAGCTCAACCCCATCCGCCACAACCGAGGATCAGTCTTCGCCGCGCCGACCGGAAAGACCGCATCGGAAACCTCGCCACCCGCCGGGATCAGCAACGCCACCGCCACCGTGCCCGCCAGCGAAACCGCGCCGCTGAGCCGCCACATCGTCTCCCACTCTCCCCCGCACAGCCCACCGACCAACGCGGCGGAGACGGCGATCCCCACCCCGACCCCGGCGAAGTGCGGCGCGGCCAGCCCGGACCGCCCAGATCGCGCCAACCGGTCCAGCACCAGCGTGGAGGCAAGGATCAGCGCGAACGCGCTCGCCACCCCGCCCAGAAACCGCAGCGCCAGAAACACCATCACCGACCCGGTGAACCCCATCGCGCCGGTGGTCACCGCGCTTCCCACGAGCGCGCCCAGAAGCCACGTCCGCCGTGATCCCGGCAGCGTCCCGCGCGCTGCGCCCAGAGCGCCCGCCAGATATCCGGCGAAATTGGCCGACGCGATCAGTCCCGCGGTCGCCTTGCTCAACCCCAGAGCCGCCAGCATCGGCGGCAGGATGGGCGTGTAGACGAAGCGGCCGATGCCGATGCCGACCGCCATGGCGATCAACCCGCCCAACGCGACAGCAACCGGGGACCCGCCCGTCGCCGTCGCGAACACGGGGTCACTCGGTCGCGATTGTGCTGACGCCATCGTTGCCTCCATCGGTGCCGGCCGCCCGATCGGCGCTCCCCCAACAGCGAGGCGCCGGCGATGTTCGCCACATAGGCGTCCGGTCCGATGCGATCAAACGATTGCTTGTTATGAAACCGATCGCTATTACAGATACCATTACTCGGAGGAGCCCCCGCATGGACACCGCCGACCTGAAGGTTTTCGAAGCCGTCGCTCGCAACGGCGGCATGAACCGCGCCGCCGCCGAACTCCACACCGTCCAGTCCAACGTCACCGCGCGGATCCGCGCGCTGGAAACCGAGCTCGGCTGTCCGCTGTTCGACCGCCATTCCCGCGGCGTCGCCCTGACCGGCGCGGGGGAGCGGCTGTTGCCCTACGCCCGCCGCCTCGCCTGGCTGCTGGCCGATGCCGCCCGCGCCGCCCGCGACGATGGCGCGCCGCGCGGTCCGCTGACCATCGGCTCGCTGGAGACCACCGCGGCGCTGCGCCTGTCGCCGCTGTTCGCCACCTATGCCACCACTTGCCCGGAGGTCGATCTCGCGGTCCGCCCCGGCACCACCGCGGAACTGATCGAAGCCGTGCTGCAACGGCGGTTGGAGGGCGCCTTCGTCTGCGGACCCGTCGCGCACCAGTCGCTGATCGAGCAGCCGATGTTCGAGGAGGAACTGGCCATTCTCGCCGCCCCCGGCCTTGCCTCGGTGGAGCAGGCGATCCAGGGCGGCATCGCCCGCATCGTCGTGTTGCGCGCCGGCTGCTCCTACCGCCAACGCCTGGAGATGTTGCTGGCCCGCCGCGGCATCGCCGTCCCCCGCCTGATGGAGTTCGGCACCCTGGAGGCGATCTTCGGCTGCGTCTCCGCCGGCCTGGGCATCACCCTGCTGCCGCGCGCGCTGATCGGCCCGGTGTGGCGCGCCGGCCGGGTCAGCCTGCATCCTCTGCCGCCAGAGGAAGCGATGGTCTCCACCGTCTTCATCCATCGCCGCGAGGCGCATCTGTCCAGCGCGTTGCGCGCCTTTCTCGACCATGTGCGCGGCACGGCGGAGGCGCCGGCGCGGGCGGTTGCCTGATCGAAACGGCTCCTCAGCTTGTTTCGACCAAGGATCGTGCCATGCTGTCCGGGAACGGCGTGGGAACGACGGCGTGCCCGACATCTTCGTCAGCTACACGAACGCGGACCAGGCCTGGGCGCACTGGATCGCCACCGAGTTGCGCGCGGGCCAGGTGCTCCGCCCGATCGCTCCCTCGCTCCCTCGCTTCCCACCAACTCACCCGAAAATTTGAAAATCCAACGGCAAGCCCCTACTGTCCTTTCATGCACTTGCAAGTCATCTCCCGTGACCCCGCCGTCATGGGCGGCACGCCCGTCTTCCACGGCACGCGCGTTCCCGTGCAGACCTTGCTTGACACCCTGGAAGCGGGAGACACGATCGACGAATTCCTGGATGGATTTCCGTCAGTGACCCGCGACCAGATCATTGCCTTCCTCGAACAGGCGAAGGATCGCCTGGTCGAAACCACTGCGTGAGGGTCACTCCGGAACCGAACATGGTCCGACAGCATCTGCGTGCATCCGCGCCATCGCCTTTCTTATCTGCGCGAAAAATTCTTTTGGTGGGCCAAACTCTGGTGTTTGGATCGGCAATGAACTTTAGCGCGGATAAGAAAGGCGATGGCGCGGATGCACGCAGATTAAGCCAATGCGGTTCAAACCGTTCCGGGTTAGCCCTACGCCTGATTGCCGTATCATAACGTGTCCGACCAGACACTCAGAGCTTTGACATGAGCGTGACGGTAGATCGCGATCTCTCGCTTCAGCAGAACCTGCCTTCGTTTTCAATTTCCGTCATCGTCCTGCATGCGACGTCCAACCCGCTGGCCGAGCTTCGGGTCCTGATCCCGGAGCCGTTGATGGCGATCGAGTCCGCTCCCGTCGCGACCATCGTCCAGACCACCCGATAACGGACGTGCCCCCTCGCCTGATGATCCAGAACGTCAGACCCGCGGCCGCGACCTTCCTGGTTAAACTCTTCGGCCAGCCAGCCGAAAACCGCCTCGGAGTCCGTCCGAAAAGTTCACGCGGTTTCGTGGGGCCTTTGGAATATCAGTTGCATGGACGCGGGGCGGAGAAACGCCGTCGCGGTCCGGTCGAGATCCTCGAAATCCTTCACTACGCGCACGCATTGTCCGAGCCAGCCAAAACGACGTTCGACGATCCATCGTTTCGGTAAAACCTTCAATCCCTGACGGTATCAGATCGCTTCAATAACGCGGGCCCATGCGGTCGTTATGGGGTCGGCTCTGAGCCGTCCATGTCATGCGATCGGCCAGGTCCGGGCCCCCGGCTCAAAAAGAAAGAATTTACCTGGAAGACGCGGAGACGCGGAGAACACTGAGCTTTGTCGTTGGGCCAGCTTATCATTATTCGAACGGCGCGGCACGCTGGGAGTCCGATTTAATATCACGCCGCATGCCGGTCCGGAACCTCCGCGTCCTCTGCGTCTCTGCGCCTCATGCTTTAAAATACTTGCTTGCTTCACCGCGTCCACGCCGCGACGCGCTCGTTCACGGTATCCTTCCCACCGGCAATGTCCAACATGGGAGCGAGACCACTCATTTTGTTTTCAAACGAATGCTTTCGCACAAACACTCCGGTCATCATCGAAACCTGAGCGTGATTCCCGGCCTGGATCGCCATCGTCCCCAGCGATCGCGGCGATCTGAACAAACCATGACCGGATCGGACCGCGACCGAAGTAACCTGCCCAGACCACCCCTCGCCGCGACGCGACAAGACCAGAGAGACACCCCGGCCCATGCCAACCCCGCGTCCCGCACTCGCCCGAGCCCACGCCTTCTGTGACGCCCACGGCCTGCGCGTACCCATCCTGCTGGCGCCCATGGCCGGCGCCTGCCCGCCATCGCTGTCCATCGCCGTCGCCACCGCGGGAGGCCTCGGCGCCTGCGGTGCCCTGCTCATGCAACCCGCCGCCATCAAAGCCTGGGCCGCCGACGTGCGCGCCGGAGGCAATGGCGCCTTTCAACTGAACCTGTGGATCCCCGATCCGCCCCCCGTCCGCGACGCCGCCGCCGAAGCCCGCACGCGCGCCTTCCTCGCCCAGTGGGGCCCCGAAGTCCCGCCCGAAGCCGGCGACGTCACCCCGCCCGATTTCGCGGCGCAGTGCGAGGCGCTGCTGGACGCCGGACCGCCGATCATTTCCTCGATCATGGGCCTGTACCCCGCGGAGTTCGTCGCGCGCATGAAAGCCCGCGGCATCAAATGGTTTGCTACCGTAACGACTGTCTCCGAGGCGATCGCCGCCCGCGACGCCGGTGCCGACGCGGTGGTCGCCCAGGGCATGGAGGCCGGCGGCCACCGCGGCGCGTTCGACGCGGCAAAGGCGGAAACCGGGATGGTCGGGCTGTTCGCGTTGCTGCCCGCCGTGGCCGACGCGGTGGACCTCCCCGTGATCGCCACCGGCGGCATCGCCGATGCCCGCGGCATCGCCGCCGCGCTGATCCTGGGCGCCTCCGCGGTTCAAATCGGCACCGGCTTCCTGCGCACCCCCGAGGCCAAAATCCCCCCTCCCTGGGCCGACGCCCTCGCCCACACCCAACCCGAGCAAACCATCGTCACCCGCGCCTTCTCCGGGCGCGCCGGCCGCGGCATCGCCACCGATTACGCCCGCGCCGCCGCCGCTGGCGACGCCCCTGCGCCGGCGCCCTACCCCGTGCAACGCGCCCTGACCCAGCCCATGCGCGACGCCGCCGTCAAAATTCCCGATATTCAACGCATGCAAGCCTGGGCCGGCCAGGCCGCCCGCCTGGCACGCGCCGAGCCGGCTGGGGATTTGGTTACCGCGCTGTGGAACGAAACAAAGGCGTTATTAACGTAGCCCGTTCACCCCACCGAATTCCGCGGCAGCCGCCGGATCGCGAAATCCGTATCCATCACATCACCAAACAGCAGGTAAAACGCCGTCAGCGACGCCTCATGCTCCTGCTGGTTCATTGCCGCGAGAGGCATGATGCCTCCAGACACGACAGTCTCATTTCAGCTGTGTCGCAACCGCTTCGGCCGAGGCATGGAGCGCGGCGTCAATCCCGGCCACCATGCGTGTCAATCAATCGCATCGAAGTTCATGGTCCGCGACATGACATGATCGATCACATCGCGCGACGGGATGTGTCCTTTGACGCGCCGCGCGCCCAACCTCCCCTCGTCCGCTTCCCCCTTGCGACGCGCCTGGTCTATGACCATCGTCATAAGCGGGAGCGCCACCATGTCCGACAAACCCAACATCCTCGTCGAAACCCATGGCCGCGTCGGCCTGATCCGCCTCAACCGGCCGGAGGCGCTGAACGCCCTCTGCGACGCCCTGATGCGCGACCTGAAAGCCCAGTTGCAAACTTTCGACGCCGACCCCGCCATCGGTGCCATCGTCATCACCGGCAACGACCGAGCCTTCGCCGCCGGCGCCGACATCAAGGAGATGCGCGACCGCGCCAACCCCGCCGCCATGGTCGAGGACTTCATCGGCGCCAACTGGGAAGCCGTGCTGCATGTCAAAAAGCCGGTCATCGCCGCGGTCGCCGGTTTCGCCCTCGGCGGCGGCTGCGAGCTGGCGATGATGTGCGATATGATCGTGGCCGCCGACACCGCCAAATTCGGCCAGCCGGAGATCAACCTCGGCGTCATCCCTGGCGCCGGCGGCACCCAGCGCCTGACCCGCGCGGTCGGCAAATCCAAAGCGATGGACATGGTGCTGACGGCCCGCATGATGGACGCGGCGGAGGCCGAACGCGCCAATCTCGTCTCCCGCGTGTTCCCGGCCGACCAGTTGCTCCCGGAAGCGTTGAAAATCGCCGCGCGTATCGCCGATCTGTCGCCGGTCGCCGTGCAATTCGCCAAAGCGGCGGTAAACCGTGCCTTCGAATCAACCCTGGTCGAGGGCGTGCGTCACGAGCGGGCGCTGTTTCTGTCGCTTTTTGGAACACCGGATCAAAAAGAGGGCATGGCCGCCTTCGTCGAGAAGCGCAAACCCGCGTTCCAGCGCCCGTCATGATGGCGCCATCCCGGCGAGCAAGTTAATTTGTTCCTTTAGCGCGTCTAAAAACAACGACAGCCCTCGCCTATTCATTCGTTCTGGACTAGGATGGCATGCGATGCACCTGACCAGTCCCGATTCCCTGACCGTTTCGCCGGCGACCGACCCGGCGGCCGCGCGCCCTCTCGACGTACTCCTGGTCAGCGACGACCCGCGCTGGACCGCCTCGGTGCGGGAGGCGGTGGCGGCGGAAGGCGGTGTGGTGGAAACCGTGTCGGCCCGGACGGCGGTCGCGCGCCTCGCCAGCGCCGGGGCGCGTTTGTCGCATATCCTGGTCGATCAGAACGGCGCCGACGGGCTGCTCGGCACCCTGGCGGACCTCACCTCCGACACCGCCAGCGCCGAGGTGACCTTGCTGGTGCTCGGCGCGCCCGCCGCGGTTCCCCGCGCTTCGGTCCGTGGCAAGGCCGGCGTGATCGAGTCCGCCGACCGTCAGGCCATCGCCGACTCTCTCGCCGTGCGCCGGTTCCCGGCCAATCATAACGAGCCGACCTTCGCCGCCGCCGAACTGCTGGAAGTGGTCAGCGGCGAAATGATCGCGACGCGGTATCAGCCGATCGTGCGGCTGGCCGATCGCACCTTCACGGCGGTGGAAGTGCTGGCCCGGCTCAATCACCCGGTTCACGGCACCGTCACTCCCGACTGGTTCGTGCCGCGGTTCGAGGATGCCGGTTTGTCGTTCACCCTGACCGACATGGTCTCCACCCGCGCCCTCGCCGACCTCACCAGCCCGCGGTTCAGCGGACTGGGCGTCGCGATGGCGCTGAATTATCCGCTGAAAGTGCTGTCCCACCCCAACGCCGCCCACAACCTGGACCAACGCCGCGCGGCTTTGGGCCTGCCCCCGGAGCAGGTGCAAATCGAACTGACCGAAAGCCGCCCGGTCGAGGATTTCGCCGCGCTCGGCCGTTCGCTGGAACATCTTCGGGCGCTTGGCTACCGGATTTCGATCGACGACGTCGGGCCGGCGGTGAAGAACCTGGCGAAGTTGCTGACGCTGCCGTTCACCGGCCTGAAGCTGGACAAAGGCATCACGCGACTGATCGGCACGCACAAACCCGGCGCGCTGTTTGGCCCGCGCGTGGTGGAGCAGGCCCGCGCCCGCGGCCTGACCGTGGTCGCCGAGGGCGTCGAAACGCGTGACATGTGGGACCGCCTGCTCGCCTTGGGCGTGCATGAGGCGCAAGGCTACTTCATCGCCCGCCCGCTGCCCGCGACCGCCGTTCCCGTCTGGCTGGAAGCCTGGCGAGCGGCCAGCGGCGGTTAGTACTCGCTATCGATGAAGCGTGAGACACGGTCGCGAAACCGTCATGGCCGGGCCAGGCGCCATGTGCAACAAGATAAGCCACCATTGAGGAAACTGTTCGCCTTTTCCCGTCATCCCCGGGCTCGACCCCATGGGCGCTAAAATAGCACGGAAAGCAGGCTCGCACCCTCCATCCCCGTCATGGTCCGGCCCGACCGGACCATGACGAATAGCGAACGGTGCCGTTCCATCCGCGACACTATTTTAGCGCCAATGGGGCTCGACCCGAGGATCTCTCGACAGGCGATGAAGTCAAAAGTCGGACAAGGTGTCCGGGCCGGCCGATCCTCGGGTCGAGCCCGAGGATGACGATGAGGGAGTCGAGGATGACGTTCGGGGGAAGGTTTTCGCCTTCGGTGGCCCTTTCTTGATGCACATGGGGCCAGGCCATGACGGGGTTCGGGTGTACCGCGCTTCAACGATTCAACCCAAATCCGACGTCGGGGCAGAGGCAACGGCCAGAACCTCGCCCGTCACAGGATGTTCGCCAACACCGACAGCAACCTGGCGATCCGCGCTTCAGTGCCGACGGAGATGCGCAGATAGTCGGAGATGCGCGGTTTCGCGAAATGCCTGACCAGCACCGCGTGTTCGCGAAGCGCCGCCGCCAGGGCCGCGCCCCCGTGGCCTGGATGACGCGCGAAGACGAAATTGGCCGCCGACGGCAGGACTTCGAAGCCCAGCCGAAGCAGACCCTGGTTCAGCCGCTCGCGGAGTTCGATAACCCTCGCGCGGCTCTGTTGGAAGTATGCCTCATCCTCAACCGAGGCGATCGCACCGGACTGAGCCGACCGGCCCAAAGGATAGGAGTTAAAGCTATCTTTCACCCTGTTCAGCGCCTCGATAAGTGACGCGTCACCGATGGCGTAGCCGACACGCAGACCCGCCAGCGCCCGCGATTTGGACATGGTGCGCACCACGAGAAGGTTCGGATGCGAGTCCACCAGGGGAATAACAGTTTCGCCTCCGAAATCGACGTATGCCTCATCGATCACGACCGGTTGGCCGGAATGGTCGCGCAACAGATCAGCGACCCGCGCGCGCGACAGCGCGATCCCGGTCGGAGCGTTCGGGTTGGCCAGGATGACCGCGCCGGCCGGCCGGCGATAGTCGGAGACCCGCACCCGCATCGCGTCATCCAGCGGCACCGTTTCGTAAGCGATCCCGAATAACCGGCACCAGACCGGATAGAAGCTGTAGGTGATGTCCGGAAACAGCAGCGGCGCCTCATGTTTCAGCAGCGCGGCGAAGCTGTGCGCCAGCACTTCATCCGAGCCGTTACCCACGAAGACCTGCTCGGCCGTCACCTCGTGGTAGGCGGCCAAAGTATCGCGCAACGCGGTGGCGCCCGGGTCCGGATAGAGACGGAGGTCATCGGTCGCCGCCGCGCGGATCGCTTCCAGAGCGCGAGGCGACGGGCCGAACGGGCTCTCGTTGGTGTTCAGCTTGACCAGATCCGGCACTGTGGGCTGTTCCCCCGGCACATAGGGCTCCAGGTCATGGATCAGGCTGCTCCAGAAGCGGCTCATCAATTCTGTCCCAATGTCATCCAGGCGGTGGTGTGCGCGACCCATGATACGAGCCCCGAACATTCGGGCCAGGATCGCCGCGTCCACGCCGGCTGTCCATCCTGTACGGCGTCACGCGGAGGTTGCGCCTGAACGGCCGGGTGGCGGTCCCAGCCGATCACCGCGACGCGACCGCCTCGGCCGGCCGCGACACCGGTTCGCCCGCGCCCTCCCACAGCCAGTACACATTGCCGCCGGTGCCGTTGACCGCGACCACCTTGTGATCGCCGCGCGTATCGATCGCATGGACGGTCACGCGATTGATCAGGCCGGTTTTCAGCGCCCGCATGTCGTCGACCGCTTCCATCACCGCCTCCGCCACCGTCGCGCCCTTCTTCATGTAAAGAACGATCGACCGAGCGGTGCAGCAACGGATCGTCATCTCCCCCGCGCCGGTGCAGGCCGCGGCGCCATATCGCGTGTCGGCGTACGACCCGGCGCCGACAATCGGGCTGTCGCCGAGGCGCCCGGGATACTTCCAGCCCCAACCTGAGGTACTGGTGCCGGAGCAGATGGCGCCACTGGCGTCGTGCGCCAGAAACACTGTCGTGTCGCGCCCGGTTTCCGGATCGATCGCATGACGGCACAACTCGGAAAGTGGGATCTCCGGCCACGCTTGTTTCTGTGCCGGAGTGAGCGTGCGGTCGAACCACTCTCGCCACACGCGCCGCGAATCCTCGATCAGGTTTTCCCCTGCCTCCGCGCCGATTTCCTGGGCGAACCGCGCAGCACCCTGCCCCACCAGGAATTCATGCGGCAGCCGGCGCATGATCTCCCGCGCCACGCTGACCGGATGCAGAAAGCCCTTCAACGCGCCCACCGCGCCGGTGCGCAATGTGGAACCGTCCATCACGCAGGCATCCAGTTCCAGTTCGCACAGCAGGTTGGGCCAGCCGCCGCGGCCGACAGTGCGCACGGACGGATCGGCCTCGATCAGCCGGATCCCGGCCTCGATCGCGTCCAGCGCGCCCGAGCCATCCGCCAGCATGCGCGCAGTGGTGGGCACGCCGACGGTGCCTTCGTTGTTGGTGATCAGGATCATGCGGCAACTCCAGCGAAGCAGGGGACCGTCCAGAACCGGCGCGGTCAACAGTGCGATCATAACCTGGTCGGCGCCGGATCCATCGTCACCGCGATCGGGCGCCGGCGTCCGCCGCCGCTTCACCCCCGCGCCGCTCAGCTTGCATCAGCGGATCGTTTCGTTGGCCGCATACGTAAGGGCCCAGGCATCGGCCCTCGGTGTTCCATCGCGACCCGCCGTCCAGACCATCGCGGGACGTCCGGAATGTCCCACGCCCCCTCCCATTCTCCCAACCTCCAATTAAATTTTAACGCCAACGCGCGGCATCGGCCAGTCAATCGCATCCCCCCGGCGCCCATACCATCGCGCCGCTTACGGCACCCGAGACGATCGCCCCCGCTTGACGGCCCGAGGCGTCTTTCGTACTTGAATTCCGGCTCGGTCGGAGCCTCCGTGTCCGCGGAAAGGGCAGCGCCCACGACTGACGATTCCCACAACGACAGACCCATCCCTTTTCTGTCTGACAGGCGGACACGGACGCAGGAGAAGGGAATTCGCCATGGCCAAACGCGCCACGCCGCCACAGGCACGCCGCACGGAAGCATCCGGCTTCGAACCGGCCTTCCGCCTCGACCTGGAACAACAACGTAAACGCGCCAAGGAACTGCAACGGGCTTTCGTCACCGGAGACGAAACGGCGCTTCGGCGATTTCGCCAGCACCACCCGGCGTTTTCCCGGGACCTCACGCCGCGGCCCGCCAAACTCGCCGACGCGCAACTGGTGATCGCCCGCGAAATCGGCCTGCCGTCATGGCCCAGACTTAAAGCGCACATTCTGACGGCGAACGACATGCGCGAGCGCATCGCGCGTGGCGCCGCCGCGCCGGACGCGGACCGGACAACATTGCACATCCGTTGCGGCTCCGACATCAGATCGCGGCTGACCGAGGCCGGCTTCACCGGCGATTTCCTGGAGTATTCGGACCCGCTCTGCCAAGGACCGGTCATCGACGACCCTTCCTGGGTCAATCAGCGAGCCCACTTCCTGGCGAACGCCTATGGCCCAGGTGTCGGCCGAACCGAACAGCAAATCGTTGAAGGACTGGCCCAGGCTGAGGCGGACCTGCGCGCCGCGGCGTCACGTTACGAGCGCATCGTGCTGTGGTTCGAACACGACGGTTACGACCAGATCAATCTGTCACGCTGCCTCGCGCAATTCGCCGAAGCCCCACCGGCGACGCTGGAGATGGTGACGCTGGAGCATTATCCCGGTGCCATGCGCTTCATCGGCCTCGGCCAGTTGCCGCCCGAGGCGTTGCGGCTGCTGTGGAACGAACGCCGGCCGGTTTCCGCGGCTCAGGTGGAAGAAGGCCGCCTTGCCTGGTCGTTACTGCGCCAATCCGATCCAACACCGCTCGCCGCCGCCGCGACGGGCGGCTTGACCGCGCTGCCTTTTCTGGCCCGCGCTTTGCGCCGGCATTGTCAGGAGCTGCCGTGGGCCGCCGACGGCCTCGGCCTGACCCAGCGCCTGATCCTCGAACGGCTCGCCGACCGGCCGCATCGGATCGGCGAGATCTTCCGCGACCTCATGCTCGAGCGCGATCCGTTGCCGTTCCTGACCGACCTGATGCTGGCGGACTTCGTCGAGGCGATGAAACGCGTGACCCGCCCGGTGTTCACCGGCGCCTTCGAGGACGACGACCGCCGCTGGTACCGCGAACGACTGACCATCACGCCTCTGGGCCTGGACGTGCTGGCAGGCGCCACCGATTACCTTTCGCTGTTGCCACCTGAACGCTGGCTGGGCGGCGTATGCATTCGCGGGGACCAGCCGTGCTGGCGATGGGACGAAACGCGGGAGACGACAACGCGGGTCGCGCCAGCCATCAACGCGACATCGTGACGGGATCGGCCGGCGACACGGCGGGCAGATCGCGCATGTCATTTCGCGTCCCTTTCGCACATCGCGCGCGGGCCATGGTTTTCGTGGGGCGGCTGACTGGCGGCTCAGGATTCGGGTTGGGAGGCGGAACGGTTTAATTGCTCGGACGTCAGCGTCAGTGATATTCTTCGAGGGCGACGCGGACCGCGTCCTCCCCGTCCCACTCGAACGTGATGCACCACGGACCATTGACGTGCACCGTGTAGCGCACTGGTTTGCCCTGGAGCCGATGAAAGTCGAAGCGGGGAATGTTCATTTCTTCCGGTCGCACACACTGGTCGAGGCGTGACAGACGCACTCGCACACGTTCCGCCAGGTCCGCGCGGAACTTCGATGCATCGCCATCACGCCAGAACGCGATGAGAGAACGGCTTCGGAACGACCGGATCATCGAAAAAGTGTAATGCATCGCATGATAAACTGTCAAGCTAGACTTGACACAAGGAATTTGCCACATTAAGTTGGGGTCTATCGGGACACGGAAACACAAGCAGAGGTACTCTCATGGCCGACTACATCGTGAAAGGACCGCCAGCCTGGCGCCCCAGCCATCCGGGCGTTCTCCTGCGTGAGGAGATATTGCCCGTCCTTCGCCTGACGGTGAAGGACGCCGCCGGAAAACTTGGCGTTTCGCGGCAGACCTTGCACGCCATTCTGTCGGAAAAATCCGCCGTGACGCCGGAGATGGCGGTGCGGCTTGGCAAGCTATGCGGCGACGGTCCCGGGATCTGGCTGCGGATGCAGCAGGCGCACGACCTTTGGCAGGCGGAACGCGACCTCGCGGAGACGATTAAGAAAATCCCGACCATTGGAATGGCCTAAAATTTCAGGCGCCCCGCCGGGCCGGCGGCCGCCGCAATGCCCAGAACGCGACACTTCCGCACACATAAAAGAAGATCGACAGCCCGAACGCCACCTTATACGACCCCGTCACATCGAACACATATCCCGCCAGCCACGAACCGCTCGCCGAGCCCAGCCCGGTCCCGATCGTGATCACGCCCAAAATCGTCCCTAAATTCGGCCCAGGGAACAAATCCGCCGTCTTCGCGGTGATCGCCGGGCCGCGCGCGCCCCACGTCAACCCGAACAAACACGCATGCGCCCACAGCAACGCGTGCTGATCCGGCGAGGTGATCAGCATCCCGCACGCCACCCCCAGAATCGACGTGCCATATGTCACCACCGCCGACAATTCCCGCCCGATATAATCGGAAATCGTTCCGGTCAGGATGACGCCCGGCAGCGACAGAAACGCGCCCATCCCCAATACCCAGGCGGCGTAAAGTTTATCGAAGCCGATATCCACCGCGAACGCCAGTTGATGCAGCGCCACCAGGAACGAGCCCAGGCCGGTGAACAAATACACAGCGCCCAACAGCCAGAAATGCGGGGTGCGCATCGCCTCGCGCAACGTCCAGCCATCGGCCGAGGCCGCGCGCCGGCTGGCCACCGTGCTTTCGCCCAGACCGCGAAACAGCGATGCCAGCGGCAACAGCACGACGCCCATGAACGCGCCCTGCCACAAATATGCGTGACGCCAGCCCAGACCGGCGATCATCATGGTCGTCACCGGCGCGGAAAACGCCCGCGCGAAGCCGTTCGCCGATTGCACCACCGACACCGCCATGCCGCGATTGCGCACGAAATACCGGGACAGCAACGGCACGAACACCACCAGGCCCAGACAATTGGCGCCCAATGTCATGACGATCCCGTAAAGCACCACCATGTGCCACAATTGCGTCGCCTGAGAACTCGCCAGCAGGCCCACGGCCAACGTGACGCCGCCGATCAGGATCAACCGCCGCGGTCCCAACCGGTCTACCAGCCAACCCACCAGCGGCGAACTGCAACCGCTGACGAACTGCGCCACCGAGTAGGCGATCGAAACCTGCGCCCGGCTCCAGCCGAACACCTCCACGAATGTCAGCAGAAACACCGTGTAGGCATGCATGAACCCGGCGCCGATCGAGAACGTGACGAACGCCGCGCCCAACAAAATCCACAGCCGTGTGTGGGAGAGCGAAACCGAGCCAGACAACGTTCCGCTCAAACCTCCAGCATACCGCGCGCGGCCGGCACGCAACTGCCGGCGACCGTCGCCTCCACCGGACCCTCTTGCGTCTTCCTTCCCGACGCGATCAGCAAACTGGGCCGGCCCATTTCGACTCCCTGCTCGATTTCGTAGTGCAGATCGACGTTTGCTCCCACGGCCATCGAGGTCAGCAGCGCGGCCAGCGCGGCGCAGGCGCTGCCGGTCGCCGGATCCTCCAGCACGCCGCCCAACGGCGCGAACATGCGCGCCCGCAACCGCGTCGCGTCCCCGTCGCGCCGCACGTAAAGCAGCAGCGCGAAGCGAAGTTTGGAGCCACCGGCGGAACTTCCCGCCGCCGCCCCGGCGGCACGGAACGCGGCGATATCGGGCGTCGCGCGTGCCAGGGCTTCCAGGCTGGCGACCTCGGCGATCACGAACTCGGTGCCCACCGAGGCCTTCAGCGGATCGTGCGCGTTGGTCAGAAAATCGGCCGGCGTCAGACTGGCGCAGGCGGCCACCGTCTCGGTCGATACCGCGTCGCCGATCGACAACGCCTGGGGCGCCGAAATGCGCGCGCCGTTGATTTGCTTGTCTGGACCACGCAGAATATGCACCCGCACCAGTCCGGCGATTTCTTCGAACACCAGATGCTCGGGCGGATTGTCCATCGCGCGCGCCAACACGAACCCGGTGCCGACGTTAGGATGCCCGGCGAACGGCATCTCATGCGCCGGCGTGAAAATTCGCACCCGCGCATGGTTCTGAGGGTTGTCCGGCGGCAGCACGAATGTCGTCTCCGACAAATTAAAGTCGCGAGCGATGGCCTGCATCTGCGCGTCGGTCAGGCCGCGCGCGTCGGGCAGCACGGCCAGCGGATTGCCGCCGAACCGGTCGCCCGTGAACACATTCACCGTCTCATACGCGTAACTGGGCATTATGCGCTCCCCTCGCCGGATGGCGTGCGCCCATCTGTGCGCATCGCGGCGCCAGGGATCAAGGGGACACGTGCACGGGTCTTGCCCGCGGAATTCGCGCGGCGTGCCGGTTTGTTGCATCGGCGCTGTTCTTTCGGCAGTTTGCGAGCCCAGACATAAATCAACGAAGGAAACCGACCGATGGACGTCAATCAGCCGACCGGGACAGCGTCCCAGGCCGGAGCACTGGCCTTGCGCTACGGCAATGGCGCGGAGCCGAAAGCGGGACCGTGGAACGATGTCATCGCGACATTACTGTCGCACCGTTCCGTTCGTGGCTTCCTGCCCGACGCGCTGCCCGAGGGCACTCTGGAAACCCTGATCGCCGCCGCGCAGTCCGCCTCCACCAGTTCCAACCTGCAAACCTGGTCGGTCGTCGCGGTGACCGATCCGGCGAAGAAGGCGGCGCTGGCGAAACTCGCCAACCACCAGAAACACATCGAGCAGTGCCCGCTGTTCCTGGTCTGGCTCGCCGACGTCTCCCGCAACCAGCGTCTGGGTGAACAGGAAGGCGTGACATTGGAAACGATGCCGCATTTCGAGACCTATCTGGTCGCCGCGATCGACGCCTCCCTGGCCGCGCAAAACGCCACGGTGGCCGCCGAATCTCTTGGCTTGTCGATGGTCTACATCGGCGCGCTGCGCAACGACCCGATCGAGGTCGGACGTTTGCTGGAACTGCCGCCTGGCGCGATGGGCGTGTTCGGCATGTGCGTGGGCTACCCGCTGCCGACCGTCACCAACGAAGTGAAACCGCGGCTGCCGCAGTCGGCGATTTTGTTCCACGACAAATATGATGCGAGCGGAGAACAGTCCGCGCGCGCCGCGTACGATGCGAGAATGGCAGCGTTCTCACAACGCCATGAAATGACCCAGGACACCTGGACGAAGCGCGTGATTGGCCGCATGGGCAAACTCGCCGCGATGAGCGGGCGCGACAAGCTGGTGTCGATCCTGCACCAAATGGGTTTCCCGCTGCGGTAGCATCCTGGTTCGTCTCGATACCGTCATGCCAGGGCCTGACCCCACAGGCATCAATATAAGGCTGGCGAAGGGAAAACCTTCCCCCGGACGTCATCCTCAGGCTCCCGAACGTCATCCTCGGGCTCCCGAACGTCATCCTCGGGCTCGACCCGAGGATCGGGCCGCCCAGGCACCTTGCCCGACTTTTAACGTCCTTGGCGGGGTCGAGAGATCCTCGGGTCGAGCCCGAGGATGACGGGAAAAGGCGGTCATTGTC
>Ga0182013_10004738_pt1 | contig 16181 bp, 17 predicted proteins | sample 612S2MmetaG_FD_120487 | JGI IMG/M metagenome (GOLD analysis project Ga0182013, IMG submission 120487) | Permafrost microbial communities from Stordalen Mire, Sweden - 612S2M metaG | ecosystem: Environmental > Terrestrial > Soil > Wetlands > Permafrost | place: Sweden: Stordalen | collected...
AAGACGGCACCTACGGCCGGCTTTGCCTGTGCGACCGCATCCTCGTCGAATTGGAAGCCAGGATCACTTGTACTCATGGTAGTTACCGACCTCTACGTTCTCGAGCACGCCGAGAGCATCTTCCGTCAGCACGGCAGCCGAGCAGTAGAGCGAGACGAGGTAGGACGCGATGGAGTTGCGATCTATGCCCATGAAGCGAACGGAGAGGCCGGGAGTCTGCTCTCCGGGCAGGCCAGGCTGGAAGAGACCGACGACGCCCTGACGCTTTTCGCCGGTGCGCAACAGAAGGATATTGCTCTTGCCTGCCGCATCGATGGTGAGTTTGTCGGATGGGATCAACGGGACGCCCCGCCAGGTGAGGAAGGGTGAGCCGAAGATGGTGGCCGTCGGCGGAGGAACGCCGCGGCGCGTGCACTCACGGCCAAACGCAGCAATGGCCCGTGGATGCGCCAGGAAGAATGCCGGCTCTTTCCAAATCTTAGCGAGAAGTTCGTCGAGATCGTCCGGCGTGGGCGCACCCTTCCGCGGCTTGACCCGCGACTCCGGCGCGACATTATGCAGCAGCCCGTAGTCAGAGTTGTTGATCAACTCATGCTCCTGGCGCTCCTTCACCTTCTCGACGGTCAGGCGCAGCTGCTCGCGGATCTGGTCGTAGGGATGGCTGTAAAGGTCGGAGACGCGGGTATGCACATCCACGACGGTGGAGATGGCGCTCAACGTGTACTCGCGTGGCTTCTCCTCGTAGTCGATGAAGCTCTCCGGGATCTTGCGTTCATCGCGAGAGCCACAGGCAACGTCAATCTCCTCGTTCTTGGCCTTGTTCACCCGGTACGTGCCCGACTCAACCGGCACCCAGGAGAGCAACTGAACCAGCCAGCGCGGCGTTATTGCAGTAAGTTGTGGCGGGGTTTTGGTTGTGTTGGCTAGCTTCCGTGCTGCTGCATCCCCTAGCGCGCGGCGATTCTCATTGGTGGGCATTAACTTGCTCCTTTATTCGTAGCTGTCGGATATCTTTGCCGAGTGTATCCGGAGGCAGACCATCGAAAGTCTGTGTCCGGATCCCGACTTCACTTCTCGATCATAGCTGGCTCAGGGAGCAGCTGGAAGGATCCAAGTGCGGTAGTTGTGTCAGTTTGCAATATAAACTCATGACAATGCTCCTCGGCACCTAATAATGTAAAGAATCCGTTGAATCGGCTACGATTGAACCCTTTGGAGCGAACGAATTTGTAGCTGTGAGGTCACAAGCGATGAATCGCTCTCGAAGCTCTGTGACCAGGAGAAAGCAGATGACCGGATCGACACCATTGCTCATCGACGATATCGATTGTGAAATCCTGGCCGAACTCCAGGCCAATGCACGCATTCCATTTGCGGAGTTGGGCCGTCGCGTCGGCCTGTCGACGCCGGCGGTCATCGAACGGGTCCGTCGACTCGAAGAGAAGCATGTGATCCTCGGATACCGTACGCTCGTCGATCCGGCTAAAGTAGGGCTTCCTGTGCGCGCCTTTGTCAAAGTTACGGTGGCCGGCGACATGCTCGCAAAATTCTCCGCACTTGTCCGCACCTTGCCCGAGGTGTTGGAGTGCCATCGGGTTACGGGCGCCGAATCCTTTATGGTGCAAGTGGCTGTGCGGGATGTGACCCATATGGAGGAGGTCATTGACTCGATGATGCCTTACGTTTCGACCAACACTTCGATGATTCTCGCCTCTCCGGTACCGTCGAACAGCATTCTGCCCGCAACTCGCTATGGTGAGAAGCCCCGAGCGAGGAAGCGCGCCGGCAAGTAGAGTTGGCTTCGCAGATCAAGTTGCCGCTCACCGAGCGCTCTCACCATCGGCAGTTGGGAAAGGGTTTTATGATTGCGGTATGGCGGGTATACAAGTGTTTTGGCTTACGGTCATCTTTTTTCTGACCAGTGCTATCAGTGTTATTACCGGCAGCACGTCGCTCATTACGGTTCCCGCGATGCTCCAGTTTCATATTGAGCCGCGCACGGCACTTGCAACCAATATGTTTGCCCTAACTTTTATGAGTATCGGCGGGACTCTGCCGTTCCTGCACAGCCCGGACGTGAACCGGAAGCGGCTTCCGTTGCTGGTTTGTTTGACGTTGCTCGGCTCGGTAATCGGCGCGTTTCTGCTCCTAATGGTCCCTATTCGCTCGGTCCCCATGATCGTCTCGGTTGCCGTTATTGCGGTCGCAGTTTTTTCAGTGGTCTATCGCAAGTCGGGTATGCAGGAGTCGGCGATTGCTCCTTCTATCGGTGCCGAAATCGCAGGTTACGTTTTGACCTTCTTGCTTGGAATCTACGGCGGGTTCTTCAGCGGAGGCTACGTCACGATTCTGACTGCTGTATATGTCGCGGTATTTCGGTTTACATTCGTCGAAGCTATCGCCACAACGAAGCTAATGAACGTCTTCTCTTCCGCCGTCGCCACTGGAGTGTTTATGTGGCATGGGCTGGTCAACTACAGACTTGGACTGATTCTCGGCGCAACCATGTTTGTAGGGGCTTTGGTGGGGGCGCGATTTGCCATTCGCATCGGTAATCTGTGGCTCCGCCGGATCTTCCTTACTGCCGTTTGGGCGTTGGGACTGAAGGCCCTGATTTTCGACGTATGGAGAACTCAAGCTGGTTCCGAAACTCCCTCACCCAGTCAATAGCACCGCGATGGCTCGGGCAATTCGGGCGGGTCGGTCGCGCGAATCTGGCACGGTCGGTCATTCAGCGATAGATAGAAAGAAGGATATAGAAAAGCTGTCGCTCCAGGCGGGAACAAGGACATCCGATATGACTGGGAGAAGACAGGGCTGTGGAATCTCGCGTTTCTGGGGAGTATTCGTTGGCGGATTTCTCGCTTCCCACTGGGGCGCGCCTCACGATGTCGCTCTCTCCGAGTCTCTTGCCGCTTCCATTCTGAATGCCATGACGACAAGGCCGCCTATTGCGACAACACCCCTTTATCAGAGAGACAGTAGCTCCGCGTTTCTGATTACATATCTCCTTCTGGGAATGGCGTTCGGAGTGGTGTTGACCAAATCGGAGGTGTTTTTCCTGATCAGCATCGTATGACTCGGAGACGCTTTCGCGATTGAAGCCAGAGGCCGCTGCCCTTGACGTACTGTTGCTACGTCGGTACCTTTAATCCATGGTATTGATGAGCGCCACAGGGTGTATGTGTAGCTGTTGCTTTTGTTGTATAGGCAAGAGTTGCTGCTGCGCGGGTGTGGCCTCCTCCTAGGCGAGTTTAGAAACAACGAAGCCTTTGAAATTCAGGAGCCCACGTATCAGCGCCAAGCGCGGTGCGCGGGCTTTCCTTTTGCCCACTCAAGATCATCCGGACCAGAACGAGAGGCACCAAGGAGATTCATGGCAACCCCGAACTCCAACCGTCCCACGGAGCCGCACTCCAGCCACAAGCTGCCCATCAACGTGGATCTGCTCGCCATCGGCATCGGACTTACGCTCGCCGCGCTGATCCGCTTTGGCGTGATCCATCAGATCAACTTCTAGGCAGGGAGGCGGAGGTTCCCCAAAAGCAGCCTTCGCCATCGTGCCAGACTCCGCGCGCTCCTCCGATGCTATTAGACGCACCCTTCTCGAATACTCCAGCCCAAGAACTTGATTCGTGAGTCTTGTGTCTTAATGTCACTCCCATTCGAATTGCTCCAAAGCTCCCGCCAATGACTCCTGGTTCCGGAAGACAAGTTGGAAAGACGATTCTCGACCGCATTGGCAGCACGCCGCTGGTGCGGCTCGATCGCCTGACGGCGCACCAGCCCGGCGTTCAGATTCTCGGCAAGGCAGAGTGGGTTAACCCGGGTGGCAGCGTAAAAGACCGGGCGGCCTCCTCCATCGTGACCGCCGCGCAAACCGCGGGCCAACTGCCGCCGGGCAAAATCCTGCTTGATGCGACCTCCGGCAACACTGGCATCGCATACGCCATGCTCGGCGCAGCGCAGGGCTTTCCTGTGAACCTCTGCATGCCGTCGAATGTATCGGCGGAGCGCAAGAGGATTCTTGAGGCATACGGAGCGAAGGTCGTCTGGACGGACCCAGCGGACGGCTCCGATGGGGCGATTCGCGTGGCCCGCAAGCTTGCCGCCGAGCACCCAGAGAAGTACTTTTATGCCGACCAATACGGCAATGAGAACAACTGGCGTGCTCATTATCACGGAACCGCAAACGAGATATGGGAACAGACCGAGGGAAAGATTACGCACTTTGTCGCCTCGCTTGGTACCAGCGGGACGTTCATGGGGACCACCCGGCGTCTGCGTGAGTTAAATCCAAGAATCAAGTGCATTTCCATGCAGCCGGATTCGCCGTTTCACGGGCTGGAAGGCCTGAAACACATGGCAACCGCCATTGTTCCACCGATCTACGACCCGAAATTTGCGGACTGGAACATCGACATGGCTACCGAGCGTGCGTATGCGATGGCGAAGTGGCTAGCGCGTAACGAGGGTTTATTAGTGGGCATTTCCTCTGCGGCCGCTGTGGCCGCTTCTTTAGAGATTGCCGAAGGGGAAGCTGCCGCGCACCGCGAGGCCGTTGTCGTGACCATCTTGTGCGATTCGGCGGACAAGTACTTGTCGGAGCATTTCTGGTCGGACCCGATTGCCGCTGACGGCGCGCTCGTAGAGAGATTGCAAACAGATCGCGCATGAATGGCTGGCTCGACCTCGCTGAGACTTTCGTCCCTACGTCAAAGCATCGACAAGCCCTTCTACTTCGTGCTCGCTGTCTGACTCGCCACAGGCTGCGCCAGCAGCTTCTCGACCAGAGCCGTCGTCTCCCCAACGAGCGCTTCATGCCCTGCGGTATTGCCCGGCCCGGCGAACCCCGCGTGTACCGTTTTCACCAGGCCGTCGCGCCCAATGAAGAACGTGGTCGGCCAGCAGTTCAGGTTCACCCCCTGCGGAATCTTCTCCGCAAGCTGATCTGTCGTGCCGGCAGTCAGGACCGCGTATGGAATCGCGTAATGAGCGATGAAAGCTTTGAGGCGCGCTGTGTCCGTGTTAGGATCACCTTGTTCAAAATCCAAGTTCACGATCTCTAGCCCCTTCGAGTGGAACCTCCTGTAGAGGCTCACGAGAAAGGGCGCTTCATCATGGCAGTTGGGGCACCATGAACCACCCACGGCAACGATGACTACCTTACCGCGAAACTCCGAGTCTGTGTTTGACACGATCTTTCCGGTCAGATCAGGAAAGCTGAAGGCCAAAGGCACAGTCGGATCCTTCACCGTTGTGTGCTGCGTTGGGTCAGTGGGAGCAGGGAGGTTCTCCTTGCGGGCTTCCACTGGCCGCCGGGCGATCAGGTCTGCATTTGCGGACGCGTGCGAGTTGCCAACCAGACTCTTCAGGAGCAGGGTTCCATCCGCCTGCGGCGTTACAGAGTAAAGCGCAGGACCAGCCGCATTAAAGTGACCCACAATATAACTGGAGCCGTTCCAGGTTCCCCAAAGACCACCCGTGTCGCCATCGATGCGCTGAATGACGGTCTTGATGACCTTAGAGCTGCCGCTTGGTCTGTCAGCTCGAAACTCCCACGCAGTTTCTCCCTTTGGACCCTTCGTGGCAATTTCCCAGGAACCCGAGATGTCGGGCGCATTGGGTGCGGATGCAGGATCGGTCTTCACGGCTACGCGCGTGGCGGTGAATGGCGTTGGAGCGGATCGTTCTGTCGGATGTGTGGGGCCATAGGTACCGCCCAGTTTGCCGTCAGTGAGCGAGGCATCGAGTGTTCGAGCAAAGTAGTCGAACGACGCTATCAAATGGTTGCCGTCGAAGCTGACGGCGGAGGCTGGACTCGCGTCTGGATGATCTGCGGGACCATTCAAGAACTCCGCCTTCAGGCTCGAACCGCTGCCCGAGACGCGTATTGTGATGGGTATCTGCTGCGAATCGTGGACGGTCGCATACCCCTGCCAGATGCCAGTGATCGGCAAGCCTGAAGAGGACTGAGCGAGACTGGCGGAAGGCACACACGTCGCAAGCAAGATGCTGACAGTCAACGTAAGACGGCTCGCAGGAAGCTTCATGATGGAACTCCATTCAATCGTGAGCGGGAGGGCGATGGCTACCACTTCGGCAACCGGATTGAAAACCCCGAGGGCTTGTACTCGCGGGTTGTTTTCCTGCAATTCAATCGTGATGCGTGCGTAGTCTGTGTGCGGCGTGTGCGTGCTATTCCAAAGCTGATAAAGGCGCTAACGCTCTACGAACATCAAGCCATGATCAGAGACACAGGGCAACTATCGACAACAACCACCCGGATAGTTGGAGGCCCGCCTCATCTGCGTCCGGGGGACGGCGGCAGAACGAAGGCGGGCTGGACTGGTCTGCATAGCAAGTAATCTATAGACTTACAGCGTCACCGGTCAAGGTTTGGGGAGCGTAATCTAGGGCGACAGAGGCACTGACAAAGCAACTCAAGAGGCGCCTATTCTTAGGCGAGCGAGTAGGCGAACACCGCGGTGTCCTTTCGCAAAGTGACCGTGGATGTCTTCGTGTCCAACGCCTCCTGGCGCAACTCGTCGAAAAGCGCGGTCGAAAGATACCGCTCGCCGCCACTTGGCAGGATCACGACAATGAGTTTGCCGGCATTCTTCGGCTGGCGCGCAATCTGTAGCGCAGCATGCACCGCTGCCCCCGAAGAGATGCCGACCAGCAGTCCTTCTTCCTTTGGCAAACGCCGCGCCATAGCAAGTGCGTCCTCGTTGCTCACCTTGACGATCTCGTCGATCAGTTCGGTCTTGAGAATCTTGGGGACGAACCCTGCACCAATTCCCTGAATCTTGTGCGGCCCAGGCGTGCCGCCGGAAAGCACGTCGCTCGCAGCCGGCTCAACCGCAACAGTCCAGAAACCCGGCTTCCGCGCCTTGATGTACTCACTCACGCCAGTCAGCGTCCCGCCAGTCCCCACGCCGGAAATGAGAATGTCAGCGTTGCCATCAGTATCTCCCCATATTTCGGGGCCAGTTGTGTCGAAGTGTATCTTCGGATTCGCCGGGTTGTCGAACTGCTGCAGTGTGTATCCATTCAGAGTCTCGCGGAGCAGTTCTTCCGCCTTTACTATGGCACCCTTCATCCCATTCGATCCGGGCGTGAGCACAATCTTCGCTCCGAAAGCCAACAGCAGAATGCGGCGCTCGAGGCTCATCGTCTCCGGCATGGTGAGGACAATGCTGTACCCCTTGACCGCAGCGGCGAAAGCCAGGGCTATGCCTGTGTTGCCGCTGGTCGGCTCAATCAAGACGGTCTTGCCCGGTGTGATCTTGCCTTCTCGCTCGGCGGCTTCAATCATGGCGAGGCCGATCCGATCCTTCACGCTGCTAACAGGATTCTGACTTTCCAGTTTAGCCAGGACGGTGGCGTTGATTCCTTCGGTGACACGATTCAGACGAACCAGTGGCGTGCGACCAATCAGGTCAGTGATGCTACTTGCGACGTTCATCTTTATCCCTCAACTCTCAGTACTCGGCTGGCGCAGGTTACGCGCTATTCCTTAGGAACGATGCAGAGATTCGCGCATCGTTCAACGAGGCGGCAAGCGGAGTAGGGGTCAACAGGTTGATCCGGGGAGGAACACGGCAATGGATGGGCAAACAGGCATATCTGGTCGTACAGGGCAGATCGCAACAGATGTGCATCCGCAAAGGCTCTGGGCACAGCCGTCGATCAGTACTCACCAAAATACTAAGCATGGTGCGGGCGAATGTCTATGGTTGCGTTCGAATATCGTTCAAGAGACCACTAGTCTTTTCAGAGTTTGGAGAGTTTAGGGCCTGCGAGTCCAGATTGCCTGAGGCCCGCCTTGATGCTTGACACGAAACAAGCAGTTCAGTAGCCTCCGGTGTATGTTGATGAGCCATCAGAGGACGTTGTTCTGTGCACTGTGTTGTTGCGTTCGCGCACACAGGTGTCCTCTGGCATGGGGAAGCTAGGCAAGATCATCTAAAGCCATAGCTTCATAAAAGCAGTTTCTCAGCCCACCGCCAGAAGCACTTGGCAGGTGGGTTTTCTGTTTGTGTCCCCCAAAAAGCTAGACGCGGTCAAAACCATACCGCAAGCGAGTTAAACCGAAGACGCCGCCTTGCGGCGTGGTTGTTAAGGAGATCGTCTACATGAAGCTGATTGTCAGAATTGGATTGCTGATTTTCATTACCCCATTTCTATTCGTCGGTTCGTCGTTTGCGACAGACGGATACTTTCTGACCGGATATGGAACCAAACAGCAGGGCCAGGGTGGAGCAGGCGTTGCGTTGCCGTCAGACAGCTTGGCCGGAGCGACCAATCCGGCGGGACTCATCCTGGTTGGCGACCGCTTCGATCTTGGGCTAACTCTATTTCGCCCGATCCGTTTCGGTACGATTACCGGCAACCAGCTACCGCCGGGATATCCGAACGTGAACGGCACCTATGATGCCAATCGAGTAACCAACTTCTTCCTCCCAGAGTTAGGTTTCAGTCACTTGTTGCGGCCGAAGATTGCGCTGGGGCTGGCGCTCTATGGTAATGGCGGCCTGAATACTTCGTACAAAACTCCTATTCCATTGCTGGGCAGCACTCGTGGCGGCGTTGATATTGAGCAGCTGTTCGCCTCTCCAACGCTTGCTTACCGGTTGAATTCACACAATACCTTTGGTGTTGCGGCCAACATTGCGTATCAGCGCTTTTCCGCCGAAGGTTTGCAGAATTTTGCTTCTGCGAGCTATTCCGCCGCGCCAGCGGACGTAACGAACACAGGGCACTCCAACGCCTACGGAGCGGGTGTGCGAGTCGGCTGGCTCGGCGAGTTTGGCCATACTGTCAACGTGGGTGCGACCTACCAAACCAAGACATACACCGGCAAATTCTCCCGCTACAGCGGGCTGTTTGCGGAGCAGGGAGGTTTCGATATCCCGGCGAACTTCGCCGGCGGCATCGCTGTGAAGGTTCATCCCAAGGCAACTGTATTGTTCGACACCGAGCGGATTCTCTATGGGCAAGTAGCGTCAGTTGCGAATCTCGGATCGAATCAAGCCTTGCTGGGATCCAACAATGGTCCAGGGTTTGGATGGCACGATATCACGGTGATGAAGACCGGAGTCGACTACAAGTGGAACCCCGCGCTGACTCTTCGTGGTGGGTACAACCATTCCGGTTTGCCTTTCGATAGCACGCAGACCTTCTTCAACCTGCTTGCTCCTGCGGTCGTTCAGAACCACCTGCACCTGGGAGCAACCTGGACGCGCAAGAATGGACAGGATATCAACTTCGCCTATATCCACGCCTTCGAGAACACGGTGAACGGAGTTAACTCAATCGCTCCAGCCAACGGCGGTGGAAACGCCAATCTGAGCATGTATCAGAATTCGTTTCAGGTTAGCTTTGGATGGAATAGGAATAAGTAGCGGCACTTGGCTGGTCATCCCGTGGCACAACGGAGGAAGATAGATGGAAGTCTGGCGCTCCGGCCCCTGGCCATGGTATTTGGCGGGCCCCCTGATCGGCCTCTTCGTTCCCGCGCTCATGCTGGTTGGCAATAAGGGGTTCGGGATATCGAGCAATCTGCGTCACATCTGCTCGGCCGTGGTTCCAGGCGGGATCAAGTACTTTCAGTATGACTGGAAGAAGACTGGTCTGTGGAATCTCCTGTTTCTGGGTGGAGTATTCGCTGGCGGATTCCTCGCTTCCCACTGGGGCACGCCTCACGATGTCGCTATCTCCGAGCAAACCAGGGTTGCCTTGATGAAACTGGGCATCCATGATTTCTCCGGCGTCGCACCGCATGAGATATTCAACTGGCACGCACTGCTGACTCTACGCGGGTTTGTCTCCGTAATCGTGGGAGGCTTCCTGGTTGGATTCGGTACAGCCTACGCCGGAGGCTGCACTTCCGGACACGCTATCTCTGGTCTTGCGAACTTCCAGTTGCCGTCGCTGATCGCTGTGCTGGGGTTCTTTGCAGGTGGCCTCTTGGCCACCTTTTTTCTCTTGCCGCTTCTATTCCGAGTGTAATGACGATGACTCCGCCGATCGCGACAACGCCACTTGATCAACAAAAAAGCAGTCCTGCATCTCTGACTGTCTACCTGCTTCTAGGAATAGCTTTCGGAGTGGTGCTGACCAAGTCAGAGGTGCTCTCCTGGTTTCGGATTCAGGAGATGTTCCGGTTTCAGTCGTTCCGGATGTATGGAATCATCGGTTCGGCAATCGCTATAGCAGCGATCTCCCTCGCTCTAATCAAGCGTGCAGGTCTCAAGTCCGTCTCTGGCGAAAGCATATCTATCCCTGAGAAGATGCTCGGGCACGGAGTACGATACGCGCTTGGCGGCACAATATTCGGACTGGGATGGGCTCTGACCGGAGCCTGCCCGGGGCCGCTCTTTGCGCTCGTCGGTAACGGCATTACGGTAATGCTTGCGGCGGTACTCAGCGCTCTGGTTGGAACTTGGGTGTATGGATCGGTGAGATCCAGACTTCCGCATTAATCAGGATGACGTGTAAAGCAGGCACGTTCTCCTTGCTGGCGCACGACATTGTCCACGGCAGGCTCAAACAGATTTGAGACTTGAGCAGCGTCCAACCGTTCAACCGCAGGAGGTCCCGGTGAAAGAGCCAAAGATGCATGTTGTAGGTGTGAGTTGCTATCCGTCGTGGTGATCTCAATGCGTAGGTGTAATCGCCGCTGTCGACTTTGGCTCGGGGTCCAACGCAAGGACAAGCGCCCCCATCGTCATCCCATAAGGGCCGAAAGCCATCCTAAGTGCTCCCTTGAATCCCTGATCTACTTTGAGAGTCTTGTAATTGAACTTTCGATGAAAGAAATCTGACTGTGCAAGGTGAATCACCTGCCAAAGGTCGTCGACGTCAGTCACTGGGTGGAATCGTGCATATACCGGTACTGCTTCGATTAGGACTAGGTAGAGATCGACGTCATCTTGGCGACTTAGACGAAATGCACTAAGCAGACGCGAGCGCGTCTTACCATTCTCAACGGCGACAAAAGCGCGGGGATTAATCTTACTGTCTTCGTCGTGAAGATTCTGAATCGGAATGGTCCAGCCGTCCCCTTCGCCCGCTGTGAGTAGCGTCACCTCTGTCCCTTGAAGTTCTCTCAACTCTTTGACAATGGAACGCAGGAAAACAGGCGGTTGCCGAGCAGTGTCGGTCATTGCAAGATCTATGGGCCTGATACGCTGTTCGGAGCCTGGCACACCAACAGCCACTTCGGTAACAGTGCTGGCTCTATTGCCCGCCAATTCTGCAGCGGCATTAGTGTCCACAAAAACAACGCTCTTCCAGACGGCCTTGTGCCTCAGGTCCGGAAATCGCTGTTCTAGTTGCTCAAAGGCAATTGGTTTCGTTTTGGCAGCGAGCCGATTTGATGCATCGCGCTCCACAAGCACTTGGTGCTGGCTATCGGGGGCTCCCATGTGCCGTGTAGCGTGATTAGAACTGTCAGGCGCCCCAGTGTGCCATGCGGCGCCAAGCGAATATCCGTTGTTGCTGTCACGTTGCCGGGTAGGCACCTCGTACTTGAGGGAGGCGAAGGGAAAACGATGTGAACAGGAATGCAGATTGAATGCCACGAACGTCGAGTGCTCTGATCCCGCGAACGATAGCCACTTTCCGGATGCGACCAGGTTAGTCGTCCCCTCGAAAGGGAAAAGCGCCTTTGCAAAGATATGTTGGTCGGTCGCAGCCCCTTTGAGTAAGGAGGTGCCAACGGCAATAGCAGATCGCCACGCTAGCGGATCCAAACACAGGCGGCCAATGTCGGATGCTGATGTGCCGCACATTTTCTCTGCAAGTTTGAGGGTCAGACGGCCGCTCGCAGGATCCCACTTAGATTTTTTATACAAAGTGTCTCTGATCAAAGGTGGGAGAAATAGCCTGCTGATCAATCCACTGGAGGAGCCGAAGTAGAATCTGACCAACTCCATGCAAGGAATGATGAGGCGACGGCCATCACCAAAGCTGACTTCAACGCAATAGGATTGCGTGCATTGTCTATGCCAGGGATGTTGAGCCAAAGGCAACAGGAAATCTCGATTGTTCTTAGTGAGCCCGGCCTTGATCAATGTGGTGGTGGATCCGTCGATTTGTAGTTCTAGAAAAGTGTCGATACAGTAGTCCGGCCGCAGCATCAACCTGCGATCTCGCCACACATCGCCGACTCGCAGCAAGGGCAAGGCGCCGACTGACACCCATCGGCGGATCTGAGAATTGGCGTGATTGGTTGGTTCCGGGTTGAGTAGCAAGGTGGAGTCGATCAACGCTTGTGGATCCGTAACGCGCGAGAGATACACCAAAATTGACGGCTGATGGCGGCGAACTGCGCGATTAGGAAAACCTATGCTTCCTAGCCAATCAATGCGCCACGCAGTTTGGCCTTCTGGAAAGCTTGCAATTAGCGGTATATCACTGAAAATGTTGGAAGTTGAACTGAGATCGGGTGAATTTTCGCTATTGATTTGTCGCACTAACTATCAAACTTTCTCATTTACTTCTGATCTTTGGCAGCCAGGCCGGTGGATTGGGCTTGTTCGCGGGCGTGGTAGCTGGAGCGGACGAGGGGGCCGGACTCGACGTGGCGGAAGCCCATGGCGAGGGCTTCGTGTTTGAGGAAGGCAAATTCTTCAGGATTGTAGAAGCGCTGCATCACGAGGTGATCGCGCGAGGGGCGCAGGTATTGCCCGATGGTGAGGATGTCGACCTTGCGGTCGGCGAGGTCGCGGAAGACGGCCAGCAGTTCGTGAATCTCTTCGCCCATGCCGACGATGATGCCGGTCTTGGTGACCTGGGCGGGTTCGAGCTCCTTGGCGCGGCGAAGGAATTCGAGCGAGCGGGTGTAGCGGCCGCCGGATTTGGCGATGGGGTAGAGGCGCGGGACGGTCTCGATGTTGTGGTTGAGGATCTCGGGACGGGCGGCGATGACCATACGCAGGGACTCGTCGTTGCCCTGGAAGTCGGGGGTGAGCACTTCGACGCGTGTAGTGGGCGATTTCGCGCGGATTTCGCGGATGACTTCGACGAACGCGCGGGCTGCGCCGAGGTTGTCGTCGTCGCGGTTGACGCTGGTGATGACGGCGTGGGCGAGCGCGAGCTGGGCGACGGCGTAGGCGACGCGGCGCGGCTCGTCGAAGTCGATGGGCTCGGGCTTTCCTTTGGGCACGGCGCAGAAGCCGCAGCGGCGGGTGCAGAGGTTGCCCAGCATCATGAAGGTGGCGGACTTCTGGTTCCAGCACTCGCCGATGTTGGGGCAGTTGGCGCTCTCGCAGACGGTGTGGAGGTTGAGGTCGCGGGCCAGCTTCTTGAGGTCGTGGAATGTCTCGCCGCCGGGGGCGCGGGCCTTCAGCCACTCGGGCTTACGCACGGGTTTGCGGGGTGCAAGATCGATCTGAATGAGGTCCGAATTGAGTGCTTCGGCGGCGTGCGGCGTCATCTGGTTAAATTGTACCGCCCCAGAGCCTGCCTAAGAACTTACGGGGCCTGTCCTGGTCGGCCGGGTCCACTGCCCGTGGGGCGGCCACTTCGTGACGCGTATACCTGGTTGTGGCCGGATCAACGCTTGCGGACCTCCGTTGGTCGGCACGGGAACAATCTATGACAGCCAAATCGCCGGTTATGCGATCATGCTCTACGTCGGGGGCGCTGCGATGCTGATGTGCTCGGAACGATTCCGGAGACAGACCGGAAGATGTTTGGCTGCCGGGATCCTCTTGGGCGCACCGTTACTTGGCGCCTCGCTGGCTCATGCGGCGACGTTCTACATCGATGCGTCTGCCGGCAAAGATGAGAATCCCGGCACGGATCAAACGCGGGCGTGGGCGACGCTCGCTTCCGTGAATGCGCATACGTTCGCACCGGGCGATCGCATTCTGTTCCACGCGGGACAAACTTGGACCGGCGCGCTGGAGCCGCACGGCAGCGGCACGAGGGAGCAGCCCATCGTACTGGCGCGCTATGGCGAGGGCGCAAAACCTCTCTTCAAAGGCGACGGCGTGGATGCGACGCTGGCGCTGCGCTCGGTGAGTGGCTGGACGGTTGATGACATCGCTATCACCAACCATGGCGGTGCCTCGGCGCCTGAACGCGTAGGCGTGCTAATCCACACCAATGGATTTTCATTCGCGATTCATCTGATCCGCGTCGACATCAGCGACGTGAATGGCGACGTCAATTCAAAGGGCTCCGGCGGCATCGGCGTGTATGCGTGGGACAAGTCGAAGGAGGGTGGCGGAAAGGAGCTGGCGCGTTTCGACGATGTGCTGATCGACCGCTGTACGATCTCCCACGTTGATGGCGAAGGCATCTTCTACTACGTGAAGAACGAGGGCCACGCCTATCCTGACACCAACATCCGCCTGACCGGGACGACCATCACGGACACCGGCCGTAATGCCGTCTATATGCGCGGTACGCTGGGTGGCATGATCGACCACAACATTATTCGCCTGGCCGCAGCGCGCACCCACGGCAATGCGCTGTGCGTCGGTTGGGCCAAGGACACAGTCGTTCGCGCCAACGAGATCTCCGAGACGGGCATCCATACGGGCACTCACGAGAATGGGGCGATCGATGTGGATGACGGGGCGATCGGTACTCTCGTCGAGCTTAACTGGACGCATGACAATGTTGGCGGATCGGTGAACACAAACGCGCAGCCGGGCGAGGATGCCGATATTTCCGGCACCGTCATTCGCTACAACATGAGCGAGAACGATGGCGAGCATGTCTTTGGGCTCGGTGGTGCCGTCGCGAACACGATGATTTACAACAATACGGTTTATGTGGGTAAAGGGAAGTCGACCCGGATTGTCAATGCAGGGCAATACACCCATTATCCGCAGCTTCCAAACGGCATTCTCTTCGCACGCAACATCGTCTACGGCGAGGGCAGCACGGCATTTGCGTGGAAAGCGAGCCAGGTGCTCACCGATGGCAACTGCTATCTAGGCAATTCACCGGGAGATGCGACGAAGGATGCTCATCAAGTGAAGGAGAAGAGCCTGGCGAACCTCTCGGGCGTCCCGATCCATGATCGTAGTGAGGCGGAGCGTTACCGTGTTCCGGTGGGGTCTGCATGCGGCGCGGGTGTCGCTGGGTTGCCAGAGGGCGGCCATAGCGATTTTCTGGGTACTCCTCTGAACGCGGGGAATGCCGGATTGCGTGGGGCAGTCGTTCCACGTTCCAGCGAGCCATAGTGAAGGCGTTCAGGCGAGGCGTGCGATCAGCGCAGGCGCTCGCGGGTTTCCTGACGGGCGAGGTAGAGGAAGAAGAGCAGGCCGAAGAGTCCCTGAATGAGGAAGAAGCCGACGTGCGTCTTGGAGAAGTAGTAGAAGTATCCGGTGGCGAAGAGCAGGCAGCCCGCCGATACCAGCGCCCAGCCCCACTTGCGCAGGCGCAGCAGTCCGAAGATGCCCGCTGCAAGCAGAGTGCAGAGGATGAGAACCCCGTACTTACCGACGCCACGGCCATAGACGCCGGTGAGGGCGCCGTAGACGTTGGTCATGGTCATGAACATCATGAACATGCTGATGCCGGCGATGCCGGGCAGCATCTGGCCCCTTACGTCGACGTGCTTTTCGCTCTCAGCCATCGTGCTCATCTACAGGGTGTGCAGGTAGGCCAGCAGATCCTCGCGCTGGTCGGGGGTCATGGTGTTGCCGAGGGCGGGCATCATGCCGCGGCCGTAGAGGATTGCGTCCATGACCCGGTCATCGTTGGCGGGGGCGCCGCTCTCGAGATACTGCTTCTTGAAGATGCCGCGCAGCGACTGGCCGTTGAGCGGCTGGTTGGTGCGGTCGTTGTGGCATTGCGCGCAGTGGACCTGGTAGACATCGTGGCCGCGCATCTGTTGCGGATCGAGCTGGGAGAGCGGGGTGGGCGGGGGCAGCTTGGTGCATCCCACCGCAGCGGCGATCATCATGGCTACGCCGATGCACAGCAGGGGCTTCGCAATCTGTCTCATGCCTTCAATTGTCGCATCCCGACCGGGAATTTCGGGGGGTGGGTTTACCCCTTGCCGAGCATGCGGGCGGCGAAGACATGCCAGGGGTGGCTGAAGCCGATGGGCACGCGCACGAGGTGAACGACGATGAGGAAGAGCGAGGCGTAGAGCGTGCTCTTGAGAACCTTCTTCTGGGTAACCAGGTCGAAGACCATGATGGCGAGCAGGA
>Ga0182013_10004739_pt1 | contig 16172 bp, 12 predicted proteins | sample 612S2MmetaG_FD_120487 | JGI IMG/M metagenome (GOLD analysis project Ga0182013, IMG submission 120487) | Permafrost microbial communities from Stordalen Mire, Sweden - 612S2M metaG | ecosystem: Environmental > Terrestrial > Soil > Wetlands > Permafrost | place: Sweden: Stordalen | collected...
AACGCCGGCGGCGCGCCGGCAAATCCCGAAGGTATTGTCTTCAATGATAACAACCCGAACGTGACCAAGCAGCAAGCGATCTTCGGTGAGGTGTCCTATAAGTTCAACTCCGATTGGAAACTCACGACGGGACTGCGTTTCTTCAAATTCGACGTCGCCAATATCTCCAATCAGCGCGGTCTCGGTACGGGGACTGCGAACGCCACCCCTTCCTTTGGTTCGGCTCACGGCAGCGGAACCGGAATTCTGCCCAAGGTCAACCTGGCGTACACCCCAACGTCCGATCTCACGATCTATGGAACGGTTTCCAAGGGTGCAAGGCCTGGGGGCGTGAATCTTCCAATTCCGTTGCCGACCCAGGCGGTACTGGATGCGAACCCAGCTCAATATGACTGCGGACCCGGCACGGCCACAGTTCCCCCCGCTGGGCCGGTTTTTGTCACTTCGCAGCCTGCCTATTACGGCCCAGATTCGATCTGGAGCGTCGAGGTTGGCGAAAAGGCGCGGTTCGCGGATCGCCGATTTACGGTGAATGCAGATTTTTTCTATGTGAAATGGAGCGATATTCAACAGGTAATCGCGCTTTCCTGCGGATACCCCTATAACACCAACGCGGGGGGAGCCAAGTCGTATGGCCCAGAACTCGAAGTATCCGCAAAATTGACGAATGGGTTGAGTGTCGATCTCTCAGGCGCGTATACCCAGGCATACATTGACGCTCCGACGATCATTTCGATTTCACCCGGCACTCGGATTCTCAACGTACCGAAGTACACGGGCAGCTTAGCTTTTAACTACGAGACTATGCTGGCCGGTGAACTGAAAGGCACGGCGCGAATCGCGGATGCTTACGTGGGGCCGGTGAGTGACGTCGCTTATGATCACGAGACCCTGTCTCCCTATAGCTTGGTAGACGCTAGGGCGGGGGTAGCCAAGAATGCCTGGACTGCATATCTCTTTGCCACCAATTTGACCAACAAGCACGCAGGCTTGACCATCAACAATACGACGTTCGCTTGGCAGCAGTCGACGATTACGCGGTTTTCAACCAATCAGCCGCGCACCATTGGCCTCGAATATCAGATAAAGTTTTAGGCTCAAACGAGAGTTGGGTGGGCAGGATTGGACGGCTTTACGGCGAATATTCGTCTGTGCTCGGGAGCAGTCGAATGTCTCCAGGTGGGGCCGGATAATCGCCGGGCGATTGCTCTCGAAAAGGCCGGCTGCCTTTGAGGCAGTGAAAAACGGGGAAATTTCGTCACAGATTCGTCGCAGACCCAGAACCCTGATTTTTCCCCTGCCTCGCCAGGCAGACGCGAGCCCAGCTCCAACACGGTCCGGGCCGCGGGTATCAGGAAGGTGGTCAGCCCGAGCAGCCACAGCGCGAGACTGGATGGGCCCATTTGTGCCGCAATCGATAGATACCGCAATCCGACGATGGCGGACACGTTCAGCAGAACGAGGTCGAAGGTACCGAGCGCGCGGTGTAGGGGAGGGGTAGCGTGAGCCTCGGCATCCCTGCCGCCGGGTCCCTCGCTAGAGCGAGACGTTGGCACGGGCAGCGAGGCGCAATAGAGAACCGCGCAGCAGCAGCGCGATGACGCACGCTACGCCCATGATCGCGGCGACCGTACCGAATGCACCGGCAAATCCCATCGTTTCGAGCAGACCTCCCGTGGATCCCGACAGGTAGCCTCCGAGCCCCAAAGTCAACAAGTACCACGCGCCCATCGCCACCGACGCGAAACCCGCCGGCGCCGCTCTCGACACCATCCCATAGGTCGCCGTCCACGCGACGATTTCACCCATTCCAAGGAGCGACAACGCGGCCAGCGGAATCCACACCGAGGCCGGTGCAGCCGGCGCCGCATTGCGTGCGGACAGATACATGAGCAGATGGCCGATCGTGACCATGGCGAGCGCAAAAGCATACTTCTGGACAATATCGACGCGCCGATTGCGGGTGCCGAGGCGCACCCAGAACGCCGCCACCATCGGGGCCAGCACGATCACCACCGCCGCATTGATCGAAGTGAACCAAGGCACCGGAATGAGGAACGAGCCGACCGCGCGGTTGACGTCCTTCTCGATGTACAGCAGCCAGCTGCCAAAGAGCTGGAACCATCCCACACTGAAGGCGCACAAGAGCGATGCCAATACGAATAGCAGGCCGATGCGCAGGCGCGCCTCCTTGCCCGCGCTCTTCGTGGCGGCGGCAGCGGCCGGCGCGCGCCGATCCGGAAGCAACCCAATTGCACCGAGCCAGCGGGGACCCAGCAGCACATAGGATCCAAGCGCCACGCTCATCCCAGCCGCCGCGACGGCGAATCCAATGTGCCAGCCGAATGCCTGCGCGGCACTACCCACTGCAAATCCCGACAGCATTGCGCCAACGGAGATTCCGAGATAGTAATAGGCATAGGCCCCCTCGCGCCGCGGATCATCCGTGGACATGGTCTCGCCGCACAACACGACCAGCGTCGATTTCATCAGGGCGTTGCCAAGGATGAGGAAGAAAATGGCGACGAAGAATCCGACGGTGGCGACGGTGTACGCTTGCTTGAGCCACACCGCGCCGGAGTGGGCATCGAGCGTCGAACCGTGGCCCATGATCGCGGCGTTGACGGCGTCCGACGGCAGCACTCGCCCCAGCGGTACTCCGAGCTCGTGCAATGACTGCAGCAGCGGCGCCGAGTGCCACCAGCCGAGAAGCGCAGGCAGGAAAACGGGCGATGCCAGCATGATCTGCCCGATCAACATGCACGTCGCGCCGAGCTTCACGGCGCGGCGCCGGCCGAGCACGCGGTCTGCGAAGTAGCCGCCGAAGGCGGGAAATGCATACATTGCGCCCGAGTAGGCGCCGAGTAGCCCCAGCGCCTCGCTTGATGGCCAGCCGAACCCACCGTGAAGGGGACTGCCGGTCAAGAACAGAACGAGGATCGAGAGCATGCCGTAAAAGCTGAACCGCTCCCAGAACTCGACGCCGATGATCAGCAACGCGCCCTTGGGATACCCGAACCATTCACCGAGCCGCGGGTGAGCGGGCGTTACAATGATACGGCCCCCCGCGGCGTCTTCAGCTGCAACCGAAATTGCACGTCGACGGACGAGTAAGTATCGATCGTTGAGTCGATTTCGCCGAGAGTGCGCTGCAGATCGGCCGCATCCGGATGTCCCACCGCAAAGTGCTGCAGGAGAATTTCGGATTCGGGTTGCGCGGGTGCACGAGTCTCTGCCGGGTGCGGCGAGTCGAGCCAGTCGATGAAAAACGGAAATGCAAGACCGAACCGTTCGACCGCCGGGGCGAGCCACTGCCAGCGCAACCGAACCCCCTCGGGCGTGGTGCGGCCATTGCTCGCCACCACGGCATTCTTCCAGCCGGATGCCTCGGCGATCGACGCGAGTTCCGACAAGGGATGAGCGCTGCGAAGGCAGTAGGTCAATATTCGCGGTTCCTGAGCGCCGCGGGCAAGACGGCACCACTCATCGTCGTTGGGGCTGGCGGGTCCGACCGGCGCCAGAACCTCGAGATAGCACCGGTTTCCGAGACTCACGAGCGCGTTATGCGTCAAGCCGCTGGCATGAACCCCGCCGTAGCGAGGACGAATTCCCGTGAGCGCCTCGAATCGGCGCGCGCCGCGCTCGAGATCCGCACAGGCCCATATGACATGATCGAGATAGGACTGCACTAGTGGCTCCGGCCGGCCGCGCGGGCAATGCGGGCAGCTTCCGTCGTGAGCGAGGTCCGGTCAATCTTCTGCGTACCCGACACCGGCAGACTGTCCAGAAACTCGATGAAGCGCGGATGGGCGTAGGCCGGACCATGTTCGAGGGCGTATTCCTTGATCTGCGCCGCCGTGGGCGCCGAGCCGCGGCGGGGCACGATGAAGGCAATCGGAATCTGCCCCTTGATGTCGTCGGGCGCTGGCACGACGATCGCCTGTGCGACGGCCGCATGCCGCTCCAGCATTTTTTCAATCTCGCCTGGATAGACGTTTTCGCCGCCGCAGGTGAACATGTCGTCGGCGCGGCCCAGGAAATAGTAAAACCCGTCGGCATCGCGGCGCATGACATCACCGGTCAGGTACCAGCCGTCCCGCATCCGGGACGCGGTTGCCTGCGGAAGATTCAGATAGCCATGGGTCAGCGCTGCCGTGCGCAGCGCGAGGATGCCTTCGTCGGGGGACGTCCCATCGACGAGCTTGCAGCCGATGTCGGCCACAGGATAGCCGAGCGACAACGGCGGCCGCGGCCGACCGTCCGGATGCGGCCCGAAGACCGCCGGCCCGGCCTCCGTCGTGCCATAGCCGTTCTCGATCTGCGCGTTTGGGAACATCTGATGGACTTGCGCGAGCAGCGCATCGGTCAAGGGTGCCGAACCGATCGACACGTGGCGCACGCTGCGAAGATCGAGCCGCTCGATGAGATCTCGCTCGCGCACCATCAACGCATACATGGTCGGGATACCCGACAGAAAAGTGCAACGGTAGCGGGCCACGGTCTCGAGGAAGCGGCGCGCGTCGAAGCGCGGCAGCAGTATTACCTGCATGCGGTTCGCGAGCGCAACGGTGATATTGAACAGTCCGTTCATGTGATACAGCGGCGCCACCACGATGGTCGACGCGCCGCTCGCTTCGGGCGAAATCGGTTCGATGTAACGCACGGTCGCCCAGAGTTGGCCGCTGTGGGTGAGCGGCACACCCTTCGGCACGCCCGTGGAACCGGAGGTGTAGAGAATCTCCGCCAGCGCGTTCTCGTCGGGTACGAAGGTTTCGAGCGGGCCGGCATCGAGGAAGGCATCGAATCCCTCGGCACCTGCGGCGTCGAACTCGATCGTCGGCACCGTATCCGGTACGAACCGCCGGCGCGCCGCGTCGCTCAGGGCGAGTTCTATGGCGCTGTCGCGGAAAATGTGGGCAATGGTCGCGCGCGGCAACTTGTGGTTGACCGGCACGACGACCGCTCCCATGCGCATGATGCCGAAGTAGCTGGCGACAAACTCGAGCCGGTTCTCGGCGAGTATGCCGATGCGGGCGCCCGGCCGGATACCGCGGCGCAGGAGGCCGCGGCCCACGGCATCGCACAGTGCATCAAGTTCGAACGCGGAGAGCTGCCGCGTGCGCGATTCGTCGCGCAGATCGACGATGGCGCTGCGCTCGCCATGCGCCGGAAGCTGCAGAATATCTCCGAGGTTGTAAATTGCCGAATGCTTCTGGTTTACGTTGGTCACGGCTTGAGCAGTACCTTGCCCACGACTTCGCGATCCTCGAGCAGACGTTCCGCCTCGGCGGTCTCCTCGAGAGGCAACACCTTGTCGATGACCGGCGTGAGGCGGCCGCCGGCCACCAGGTCCATCAGGGTCTTGAGATCGTCCGTGTGCCAGCCGTTGGAACCGATCAGCGAATGTTCATAGGTCCACCAATAGCGGGCATCGAGCGTCAGGTCGAACCCGGCCGTGGCGCCGCAGCAGAGGATTCTGCCGTTGAGGCTCACGCATTTCTGCGTGGCCGGCAAAGTATCTCCGCCGGTGAAGTTGACCGCGACGTCCACCCCGCCCGTGCCGGTAATGCGGGGCTTGCCGTAGATTTCCTTGACCGTGTCGAGAAAAGGCTTGTCGATATAGTTGGCGACGTGGGTAGCGCCGATCTGCTGGAGGCGGTGCATTTTTGCGTCGCTGCTGGCGAAGGCAAGGACTTCGGCCCCGATCATCTGGGCGAGCTGCACGCAGGCAACCCCCACGCCGCCGCTGGCGCCGAGCACCATGACTCGTTCGCCCGACTTGAGCTTGCCCCGCGTGAACAGCATCCGATAGGCGGTGCCGTAGGCCAGCGGCAACGCGGCTGCCTGCTCGAAACTGACGCCTGCCGGGATCTCCAGCAGCATCGATTGCCGTACCGCGACGAATTCTGCACGGCCCCCGTCCACCGTTTCGCCCAGCATGCCGAAGTGGCCGCCATCGCGCATGACGGGGTCGATCAAGACGCGCTTGCCGAGCCAATGCGGGTCCGCGCCTTGCCCGAGCGACTCTATCGTTCCGGAGATATCGGAGCCGACGATCACCGGCAGCTTGATCTTGACCCCCGGCATGCCGCGGCGGGTGAAGATGTCGTGGAAGTTCACCGCGGTCGCGGCGACCCGCACCAGCAACTCGCCCGGCCCCGGCGTTGGCGCCGGAAAGTCCCGTCGCAGTTGCAGGACCTCGGGACCTCCGTGGGCAGTCGTCAAGACAGCTTTCATCGCCTCTCTCCCTCCAATGAATCAGCCAGGCTGGGTGCCGTAGCAACCCCGGCCGAGGGCGATCAGCCGACCGCTGGCATCCGTCACGTCGATGTCAACCACGCCGATCGTTCTTCCGGCGCGCCGCACCCGCGCCAGGGCGAGCAGATCTGAGTTTGCCGCCGGACGCAGATAGTCCACCCGGAAATTGATCGTCGGCACGCCGTAGCCCAGCACCGCGATCAGCGCAAAATCTCCCGCGATGTCGATCAGGCTCGCGATCACGCCGCCATGGTATTGGCCGGTTCCCGCGGCGCGCTCGACGTTCGGTCCGTAGACGGAGCGCACCGTGACCGTCTGTGCGGCCAAGTCGAACGCCTCCAGGCGTAGGCCCAGCAATTGCTGAAATGGACTGTCCGCCAGCAGGGTTTCCAAGGTTTTGCGGGATGCAGAATCGTCGGCATTCATATACGTTGTCTCGAGGGGTGTTTTTGCGGAGCGTAGCAGGACGGCGAAGTCGGCAAACATGTGGGGCGACGTCTCACTACTGCGATCCGACGGTCCTCACGGATCTTTTCACGTGTACTCAAACGCGCCTCCGTGCTGGAATACAAACCATGGCCACACGCAAGTCCAAAGTCCACCCTGAGAATCGGTCATCGAGGCAGCGGAGTGCCGCGGTCCAAGAAGGGCGATCGCGTGCGGCCGAACCGCTCGATGACATGCTCGTCGCCCGCCAGCCGCTGGTGGGGATGCTGCAGCAGGACATCGAACAGCTCCTCGGAGCGACGTTCACGGCCGAACCCGGAGGGTTGCCGCCGCTGACGCTGGAAGGCGCACAGCGGCCGCAGCATTGGGCGACCCGCGGAATGCGGCATTTCCTCAATGAGCCGGAGGATAGCGGGTATTGGGATTTTTTCAAAATCTCGGACGGCTTCCTGCTCTCCATCACCGATGCGCAATATCGCAAAGACACGTGGGTGCGCGTCGAGGGAACCGCCTTCTTCAAGCTGCGTCTGCTGTTGACCGGCTCGCTGCGCGCGGCGTCCGGTGAAATCATCGCCCAGGCCCCGGAGGCCCTGCTCTACATATCGCCGGGCGCCAGTCGCGGCGGCTATTACATTCTGGCCGCGCAACCGATTCGCATGGTGGTACTGCACTGCCGCCCGGCGGTCCTCACGCGCGACTTCGGGCTGAACTCCAGCGAAATACCGCCGCCGCTGAACAAGATGTTTGCGCGCAGTCCGGAACCCGAGAATCAGAGGCTGTCGCTCGACAGCAGTCTGATGCACGCGGTTCAGCGGATGGTCGAGTCGCGTCACAAGATGATGCCGGCGTTGCGCGGGCGGTACTTGGAGGCTTTGAGCACCGAGATCCTCCTGCAAATCATCGGCGAATTCAGCAATCGGGCCATGATGAACCGCGCGCCGACCGGTATTCGGCCGCGCGATGTCAACGGCATCTACGAGGCGCGCGACTACTTGACCCAGCACTACCGCAACCCGCCGAAGATTCCGGAACTCGCGCGCATGGTCGGCCTGAATCAGACCAAGCTCAAGGCGGGTTTCCGTGAGGTCACGAAACTCACCATCTACAGCTACATCACCAAATGCCGCATGGAGCGCGCGGCCGATCTGCTTCAGAACGGCAACTACGGAATTGCGGAAGTGGCGTATGAGGTGGGCTACGACTACCCGGCCAATTTCACATCCGCGTTCAAGAAGTTCTACGGCAAGCTGCCTCGCAGCGTGACCTCGCGGGATCGCACCCGTATTCTCGAAGCGCGTGACTAATGCAAGTAGACATATAAGTATTGGGATCCGACAAAAGCAGAAAAGACACGGCTCATTGCGACCATTGCTTGTCGCTATGATCGCGGGGCGATCTAACCGGCTTTCCTCATTGGTCAAGGGAAAATAATCATGCACAGCGAGCAGTCGTCGGTTCGGGGTTTCACGGTTACTGGCGTCCGCCGGTGTGTCTGCGCCGCGCTGCTGGGGCTGGCGGCGAACTGGGCGGGTGCGAATCCGATCGCAATAACCAATGTGCGAATCATCGACGGCAACGGCGGCGTGCCCATTGAACATGGAGCGGTCGTCATCGACGGCCGGCTGATCATCGCCATCGGCGCAGCATCCGAGGTATCCGTGCCCAAGGGCAGCCGGCGCATCGACGGCAAGGGCGGTACGGTGTTCCCGGGACTCGCCGACATGCACGTGCATCTGCTCGGCGGCACGGATGGTGTGGGACTCGACATTCTCGGGTATCAGAAGTACATGAACGCGTTGCTGTACGCGGGCGTGACCACCGTGATGGATACCGGCAATGTGGAGCCGTTCGTGCTGCAGCTGCGATCTGCGGTCCGGTCGGGACTCGTGCTGGGTCCGCGCATCTACTGCGTCGGTCCGATTCTCGATGGAGCGGATCCGGTATGGCCGGCACTCTCGATGGCCATTTCATCCAAGGATCAGGTGCCGCGCATCGTGGAATCCCTTGCCGGCGAAAAAGTCGATTTCATCAAGCTCTACGTCGGTCTGTCGGATCAATTGATCCATTCGATTTCCGGGGAAGCGAAGAAGCACGGCGTGCGCACCATCATCGACCTGTGGCGCCGAAATGGCTCCGCCGATGTTGCCGAGGAGGGAATCGCGGGATTTGCGCATCTCCCCTCGCGTCGGATCAGCGACGAGACGATCGCGACCATCAAGGCGCACAGTGTCTTTTTCATCACAACGCTCGTGGTCCAGGAATCGAGCCTCGGCCGCCGCTTTGCGGACTTGTCCTTCCTCGACAATCCGCTGATCGCCGACACGACGCCGAAACGCGCGCTCGATGGGCTGCGCAAGGAATACGCGGGCTTGACCGCGGAGCAGCTCGCCGCCAAGAACGGCTACACCATGCGCGTGGACCTGAAGGGAGCGGAGAGCAACGTGCCGCGCCTGCGCGAGGCGGGCATCCTCTTGGCGGCCGGCACCGATGCCATTTATCCGGGAGACTTTCAAGGCGAGGGATTGCATCGCGAACTTGAATTGCTGGTGGAGTCGGGTCTGACGCCCCTGCAGGCGATCACGATCGCCACCAAGAATGCCGCCGCCATCGTCAACGCGTCCGACGAATGGGGTGCGCTGGAGGCGGGCAAGCTCGCCAACCTGGTCATCGTGGAGGGTCATCCCGATCAGAAGATCAGCGACACGCGGCGCATCGTGATCGTCATCAAGGAAGGCGCGGTCATCGACCGGACGGCGCTGCGGCTGGACCACAGCCGCATACCCGATTATCAAGAGACCGGCTCCTCCATGGCGCCCGTGTGGTAGCGCGCTCGCCGCGCCGCGGACGCATCGCCTCCGTCGCTGCAGGGGCCATGCTTGCCATGACCGTATGCAGCGTCGATGCAGCGGAGCATCCGCAGCTCAGCGTGACGCCGGCGTCCGGCTGGGTCGATGCGCCGTTTCATGTCGTGATCAAGGATGTAGTGCCGGGCTCAAGGGTCAAGGTGAGCGCGCAACGGCCGGACAGTCACGGACGCAGCTGGATAGCGGTCGGCGTCTACCTTGCCGACGCGAATGGTCGCGTGGATCTCGACACTGCGCCGTCGCTCGGTGGAAGCTACCAAGGAGTGAGCCCCCACGGTTTGTGGTGCTCGGCACTACCCGTGGCGCCCGAGCAGCTGGCAGCCTATGTCGCAGAACTGCCGAAGCACCCTGAGTGGGGAACGGCGCCGGACCTCGATGCCGGTGCGCTCTACACGGTGACGCTCACCGCCAGCATTGACGGCAACTCCGTAGCGACCGCCACGGCGACGCGCAGTTACGCGTCCGGCATCGTTCCGGAGGAGGTCTCCGCCGCAGGGGGAGTGCGCGGCCTGTTCTATCCGTCGCCGCCGGGGGTCCCCAAGAAGGTCCCCATCCTCGTTCTGGCGGGCTCCGGCGGCGGATTGCCGCAAACCCAGGCCGCCTTGCTTGCCAGCCACGGTCATCCGGCCCTGGCGCAGGGGATTTTCGCCTATAAGGATTTGCCATCGACGCTTCGCGGCATTCCGCTCGAATCGTTTCACGCCGCGGCTGATTGGCTCAAGCATCGGACGGGTGCGCATCGGGTGGCGGTGATGGGCACGTCGCGGGGATCCGAGGCGGCGGGATTGGCCGCGAGTTACTTTCCGCAGGATTTTTCCGCCGCCGTGGTCTTGGTTCCCTCGCACCTGAGCAATGGCGCGTTCGGCCCCGGCATCACGGATGTGGAGGCCGCCTGGACGTATGCCGGCAAACCCGTGCCGGCCGATCGCGGCGAGACCGACTCGAACAATGCCGGCGACGCCGCGCATTCAAGAGAGCCCCCCGGCTTCGTTGGGACTCCGTACTATCTTAAAACCTGGAGCGACCCCTCGATATCCTCGACGTTCGGCATTCCCTTCGAAAGGATGAGCGGTCCGGTGTTGGCCATCGGGGGCGGCGCGGACGAGATGTGGCCCTCCTTCATCGGCGCGGAGCAGATCCGCCGCCGCCTTGTCGACCATGGAAAATCTGACCGGGTGGAGATGCACATTTATCCTGGTGCTGGTCATTTCGTTTCGCGGATCGGCAGCGGCGGCCCGCTCTCATCCTTCGTCTTTCATCCGGTTGCGAAGGATTTCGAGGCCACGGGCGGCCTGCCGAATGCAAACTGCGAAGGTTCCTTTGATGCGTGGCAGAACGTATTCCAATTTCTTGCCAAGGTGCGGCCCCGCTAGGCGGTCGATCGGCCACTTGATCACCACGCCGCTGCTGCACTGATATCGCGCATTCGATGCGCTTTCTGAGTGCGTGGAAGCATGCCGGCGGCGCGGCGGAAACGTCCGAAGACATGCTTTTTCCGTCGATTTGCATGCTTTGCCGGGAGCCAAACTCCCTAATATCGGCTTGACTTGCTGATCCGACCATCGCATACCTCAAGGTGCGACGAATAAGAGGCTATTGGGAGAATCCGGGTGGGGATAATTCGATCTGTCGTGCCGAGTTCGATCACATTGGCGCTCGCCGCTGCTGCGCTTGGCGCCGCGCCGGTCAGAGCGGAGATGGCTGCTGCTGATACGGCTGCCGGTTCGAGCGGTGACGCGCTGCAAGAAATTGTCGTCACCGCGACCAAGCGTTCCGAGGACCTACAGAACGTAGGCCTCAGCATCACCGCGTTGACGACCAAGCAACTGGAGTCAAAAGGGGTGGAGCAGTTCTTCGACTATGGAAATTCCATTCCGAATCTGTCTTTCGCGGTCGATTCCGCAGATGGGTCACTCGCGGCCCGCGGCATCGCGCTGCGCGGGATCCAAGGTTCGAATACCACCGGCTTCTACATTGACGATATCCCGGTGCTCGAGACCCTCGACCCCCACATCGTTGACGTGGCGCGCATCGAGGTGCTGCGCGGCCCGCAGGGCACCCTCTACGGCGCGGAATCGATGGGCGGCACGGTGCGCATCATTACGGCGCAGCCCGACGCCACCGCGTTCAGCGGACAGGTGCATGTCGGTACGTCCGACACCGATCACGGTTCCGCGAACGGGATCGCGGAAGGCGACGTCAACCTGCCGCTCATCGACAACACCCTCGCCGTGCGGGCGAGTGGGTTCTACCAGTTCGACAGCGGGTTTTTCGATAAGGGCTTGGGACCCGAGGACGCACCGCCGACCTCGGTGCTCCATGACCTCGGCAGCTTGGAGTACTATGGCGGCCAGATCGCCCTCAGATGGGAACCCATGGAGGGACTTGCGATCACCCCACGAGTCATGTATCAGGAGACCGCCGAGAAGGGGGTCCCCTATGCACTCGGCAATGCCGACAATCTCCTGCAGCGGCAGGTTTTCAACGTCCAGGAGGGGGGCACGGACAAGTGGTGGCTCGACAGCCTCACAATCAACTATACGGCGCCGTTCGGCACCTTCGTCTCCTCGACCGCTTACTTCGATCGCAAGACGTTCGAGACCGAGGACGACACCGACTTTACGGCGTATGCCTTCGGCTTTGCGAATCCGCTTGCGTCACCCATTACGCGTGAGATCGATCTGCGGCGGTTCGTGCAGGAACTGCGCTTCGCGTCCGCATTCTCCGGACCCTTCCAGACGATAGTCGGGGCTTTCTACTCGGACAGCACGCGCCCGCGAGACTACGAGTGGAACACACCGGGATTCGCCGCAACCACGGGCTCCCCGAATGATCTCATACTGTCCTTCATCGACTCGCGAAAAGCCACGGAGGAGGCCGTTTTCGGGGATGTGTCGTACGACATACTCCCCAATCTCAAGGCAACGGCGGGGGTACGTTGGTATCGCGACATCGCGACATTCCACCAGTTCACGAACGGGGCGTTCTATGGCTTCATCCCCACCACCTATCTCGCGCCGTCAACTACCGAGAGCGGCGTCACCCCCCGGTATCTTTTGGAATACAAAGTGACCCCCGATCTCTTGGTGTACGCAAGCGGGGCCAAGGGCTTTCGCGAGGGCGGCAACAATATCGCCCTGCCTCCCGGGCCGCCCCCGATAGGATGCGACCAGGATCTCGCGAACGACCACTTGACCGCCGCCCAGGTGGCCACCTTCAAGTCCGACGAGCTCTGGAGCTATGAAGTTGGCTTCAAGTCCAGTTTCGCGGAGCGTCGGTTCACGCTGAACGGCGCAGGCTTCTTGATCGACTGGAGCAACATTCAGCAGCAGATTTCACTCCCCCTGTGCGGTTATGGCATCACGGGCAATTCAGGCGCCGCTCGCAGTACCGGCTTCGAGCTCGAATTAAGCGGGCGGCCGATTCCGGAACTCACGCTCGGGCTCGGAGTTGGTTACACGGATGCCCGTATTACTCAGCAAGGAGCCGGCAGTCCGCAAACGGTGGGCAGCCCCGTATATAACGTACCGGAGATCACCCTCGCGAGTAACGCCGAGTACGAGCGGCACCTGACTGCGAACTGGAGCGGATTTACGCGACTCGACTATAGCCATGTCAGCGGAAGCTATTCCGTCAATACCCAGGTGACCCCGCTTTATCGGCCGGCTTACAACATCGGGGATATCCGGCTTGGCGGGCGCAACGAGCGCTACGAGCTAGCCCTGTTCGTCAAGAATCTCACCAACGAGCACGCAAACCTGGCAGACGCCGTCATGATCGGGGCGGAAATTCCCGGCCAGCCGCATTTCGTGGTCAATCGGCCGCTGACAGCCGGTGTCGAAGCTCGTATAAAGTTCAGGTGAGACGGTCTAGGCGGATTCGAGCAGCAAACGAATGGACAAGAGGCTCACTGCGCCGAGGACGGTTGCGGTGAGCATTGCCAGCGGCAGCGGCCGAAATCCGATCTGACGAAAGCGCTGACGCGTGTTTGCAGACCAACTGCGGCCATCGCCACCGTGAGACAGAGTTCGCTCAGCTTCTGAGCGCCGCCGACGGTCGAATGCCTGAGGTTCATTGCACAGACGGCCAGCGAAGTGGAAAGGCGCAACGGCATGAATCGAACCGGAGCCCTCACTCGATGATGCGGTGTCGGCTGTCTTTGCGGCGCTTCATCACCATCCGCTCATGGAGTGCCCGAACCGTGTCGCTGCCCCGGGTAACGAATACGGCAGGGAGCACACCATGGACCACGCAGGCCACGCCGGCGACGATCATCTTCGTCCCGAAATAGAGCGCACTGCCGAAGTGCTCCAAGTAGGTTTCGTCAACCGACGCGGGGTGTTCGGTGAACAGGCTGCGGAACAGAGACATCAGAACGCCTCGTCTTGAACTCATCCCAGTCTCGAGGATAAATTCACTCGGATAGAAAAGGCTTCTATTCTTTCTTTGAATACTTGAGTTATTAGTATTTTATGCTAATTTTTGCCATGGACTCGATCGACCGTCGCCTTCTGTCCTTATTACAGGACGATGCGTCAATGCCGCTTCAAGATATCGCGGCCCGGGTCGGGCTGTCGGTCAACCCCTGCTGGCGGCGCATCAAGCGGATGGAATCCGAGGGCATCATCCGCGCCCGCGTCGCGGTGCTAGATCCCGAAAAGGTCGGGCTCCACGTCACTGTTTTCGTGCGGATCAAGGTCCGGGAGCACACCTCGGACTGGGTCAAACGCTTTGCGGCCGCGGTGCGCTCGATCGCCGAGATCGCGGAATGCCACCGCATGGGCGGCGACGTCGACTATCTGCTCAAAGTCGTGGTGGCGGACATCGCAGGCTACGACAGCGTGTACAAGCAGCTCATCAGCAAGGTGCCCGGACTCGCCGACGTGAGCGCCTTATTCTCGATGGAACGAATCAAATACACCACCAAGATTGAGCCTCCCGCTTGACGAGATGGGAAGAGCGGTTGGCTCGTTGCACGCCTGCACCCAGAGTCAGCAATAGGAGCGCCGCGAGAAATGACGCCTCAAACGCCATGCAGAAATGGCCCGCCGTCATGAGAAGCGCACCAAGCGCTACGGGCTGGTCCCGTATCGCGCAATCTGATCCGCACGTCGTTCGCACATAGGGTGTTCGCGGATAGACTGGGGCCCCGGCCGGAGAATGTCCCGAAATCCTTCGGGAGTGCGGCCGTCACATTGGCCGGCATCGAGCGTGCCCACAGGATTCGCAAGAGGCAATTCTCACTCGGGCGCGGGCGACATCGGAACTTCGGATCGCTGAAGCAGATCTGGGACCGAGCACTCGCGTAGTTCCTTGCCAGGGAGTGAATCTCCAAATGTCCCGCTCCCGATTTGTTCCGGGATCCCAATTTTGAGCCCCGTAATGCACCAGTTCCCTGGCGGGCTTTCAGAGGAACTCATCAACGAGCCGGCCACGGTCGCCTATTTGCAAGCGCCCGGCCGCATGTCCTCTCTATCAAGGGCAAGCAGAAGCTGCGAGTAGCGCCTGGGCCTGAGCGCACTGTTCGCCAATCCGGCGAGGTGGTGCGCGTCAACGCCCCTATTGCCGTCTTGAATATTTAATGATACAACATGTTATCTGAATAACTAACAGTATCTCTAAATGCAGGTCGTCAAGAAACGCGCCTATCGACAAACGGCCCGCGCCGCCTCTGCCGAGAGCCTGCGGCAGCGGGTGGTGGCGGGCTTCCACGACCTTCTTTTGAAGCGTTGGATTGACGAGATCACGCTGGACGAAGTGGCCAGCTCAGCCGCGACCACCCGACAAACCGTGATTCGCCTGTTCGGCGGCAAGGATGGGCTCCTTGAAGCCGTCATAGCCCTCATTCGAAAGGAAGCTGTGCCGCGGGTCTCCATGCCCGGCGACGTCTCCGGTCGAGCCGCCCTCAAGGCCCTGATCGCGCACTACGAAGCCGCGGGCGACATGGTTGTGCGCTTCCTGGCCCAGGAGGAAAGGCATGCAGCCTTGCGCCCACTCTTGGCGCAAGGGCGACGCGAGCACCGCGCTTGGGTGGCCGAGAGATTCGGCTCAATGCAGAGCGGTATGAGCGATCTCGAGCGGGAGCGGCAGGTCACCCGCTTGGTCATCGCCACCGATATCTACACTTGGAAGCTTCTGCGGCGCGACTTCGGCAAGAGTCAGCACGAAGTCCTGAATTCGATCATCGGCATCATCAGCAAGGAATTGGGAGATCTCGCATGACGCACGATATGGCTGCGGCAGCGGAACACACGGCTCACGGCGCAAAACGCGCCGGGAGGTTGCGGGTTCTCATGGTGCACTGGGACGGCGGCGGAAACGGTCCGCCCCAGCGAGCGCTCGCGCGCGAGCTGAATCGGCGCGATCATGAGGTCCATGTGCTCACTCACGACAGTCTGGCGGGCGCCGTCGCCGCCGATGGCGGCAAATTCCATGCTTTGGCGACTACGCCTCAGTGGGACCCCGCCCAGCCTCGCACCGGCGAGGAGGAGGGGGCCTTCGTGGTGCAAAACGTCGTCGGTTCTTCCACGTACGCCGAGGACTTTCTCGCGGTCCACGACGCGGTCAAGCCGGACATCTGCCTCATCGACGCCATGCTCGTCA
>Ga0182013_10004740_pt1 | contig 16171 bp, 11 predicted proteins | sample 612S2MmetaG_FD_120487 | JGI IMG/M metagenome (GOLD analysis project Ga0182013, IMG submission 120487) | Permafrost microbial communities from Stordalen Mire, Sweden - 612S2M metaG | ecosystem: Environmental > Terrestrial > Soil > Wetlands > Permafrost | place: Sweden: Stordalen | collected...
CAAATCTCCAGAGCCGGTTGCTGGATGGCGCGGGCAAACGAAAACGCCAACGCCCAAGGTAGACGCGACTTGAATCTGACATTCATAGCATTCAAGCGGGCCGAAGCCAGTTCAGCGGATTGGCCACCCGATAAGAAAGCGATGCCCGGAACGGCTGCGGGAACGGCTCGCAAGAGACACCGCACCGTGGCGTCGGCCACCTCGTCCACCGTCTCTTGCTTGGGGCAGGTCAATCCCGGAAGCACCATGTTGGGTTTCAGGATCATACCCTCCAGCGTCACACCTTGTATATAAAGCTGGTTAAAAACCGTTCGCAGGAGGTCCTCCGTAACCTCGCTGCATCGGTCCAGGGTATGATCGCCGTCCATGAGCACTTCCGGTTCGACGATGGGGACCAGTCCGGCTTCCTGGCACAAAGCGGCATAGCGAGCCAACGCCTGCGCGTTGGCCTCGATGGAAGCCCGGCTGGGAATACCATCGCCCACGACAATCACCGCGCGCCACTTGGCAAAACGCGCGCCCATTTGAGAGTATTCAGCCAGGCGGTCGCGCAATCCGTCCAGACCTTCGGTGATCTTCTCTCCGGGATGACCTGCCAGGTCTTTCGCGCCGGTGTCAACTTTGATGCCGGGAATGATTCCCATATCGGCGATGGCTTTGACAAAGGGAGTGCCATCCTTCTTCTGTTGGCGGATTGTCTCGTCGAAGAGGATGGCACCACTAATGGACTCCCCTAGGCCGGGCGTAGTCACAATCATCTCCCGGTAGGCGCGCCGCATCTCTTCAGTCTGGGGAATCCCCAGCTTTGCAAATCGTCTGTTGCAGGTTGGATTGCTTTCATCCATTGCCAACAGGCCCTTATCACCGGCGACCAAAGTCGTCGCGGTGTCTCTAAGCTGTTGTGGATTCATATGGGGTTGCTCCATTTCCGGTTCCGAATTTCCGGCAGGAACCCTGGGCCGGAAGAGCGGCAGCGTTAGCCAGAACCGTGGGCCTCCGCCTTATTTTCGGATCCCGCGCCCGAACTTAAGCGTCGCTCAGGGAATAAGCAGACTTGTGTTCGGTTTCATGCAGCCAATACGGCGGCCGGCCGTAGTGAAAGTATAGCCGGTTTTCATACTCTCGAGTGATCGGCGTCGAGTCCGCGTATTCCGGGCCCTCCTGGATGGCTTCCCGGGAGAGGCCGACGTAGACTTTGGAATCTGCCCAGCTTACCCGTTCAATCCATGCGGGTGAAACCAGTACCCTTTTGCCCGGCCACCAATTCCGCGTTGCGACCTCGATATAGCGGATGGCCCAAGCTTCATCGTCTACGATAAACCCGTCCAGATGACCGATTTCACCGTCAGACGCCTCAATGTAATAGCCTGTGACGGCCTCGGCGCTGCGCAAATGCGAATCCGCCGACTCTCTGCGGACCCTGTCGGCCAGCGCTTCCGTATAGGCAGTCGCTGGAACAGCCAGGCCTGCCGGATAGAACGCCGGGCCCCACAGATACGGGCCACCCCAATAATTGGGATACCCGTAATAACCGAGGTACGCGGTTTCGTGCTGCCGGGAGACGGGCTCGTGCGTGTTGATGTCAGGGCTATGTTCGACCTGCGTTTTCGTCAGCGCCACATCCAATCGCTTGGCTTGCCAGTCTGTATTAATTATGGAAATCGGTGAGATCAACACTCGCCGGCCGCCAAGCCATCCCCCGGTGTCCACCGTGAGGTAGCGGATGGCCCACGTCTCATCGTCGAAATAGAACTCGTCTACCGTTCCAAGCTCGCCGTCGGTAGCTCGGATCACAAAACCCTTCAAGTGCATTGTATTCGTTAACATTGACTTTTGCCCTTCTGCGCAGATGTTGACTCCGGTTTCGCCGTCGGCCGCCCACACATCGGCGGCTCTATTTTACAGCGGCTCCCGCCATTTCGGCCGTGTGCAGTGTTACAGTGATAGGCCGTGTGCCCTCGATAATGTTCTTGGCTTTTTCGACTTCTGCTATAGTGCCGTGCACTAATAACAAGTATTTGTCCGTCTTCAGGGCTAGTTCGTACTTAATGACACTGTCCTTCGGAATGCCCATGCCATAAAGCCCCGCACCGATGGCGCTCAAACCTCCAACTAACGCGGCGCCTTCCAGTGCTCCCACGATCCAGGCCACTACGGGGCCCGCCACGAGCACCGGGCCGATACCCGGAATGGCAAAGAACGCCGACCCGAACAGCAATCCCCAAAAGCCTCCCCAAAAAGCGCCGGTCTTGCCCCAATACTTCATCCGGTCGCCGGTATTGTAGTAACCCACCACGTGTTCATCGGTGTGGGATTCCTTGCCCACGATGGATAGGGCGCGCATGTCGACTCCCGCCCGCTGCAACTCCTTGACCGCTTCTTCAGCTTCGGTGTGTGTACCATAAACAGCCACCACTGCGCTTAGTTCGGACATTCTTGTCTCCTTTGGCATTTGCGTCCGTTAACAGTGCACGTGCAGCACCAACCTGCTTTCGATGCGGAAAGCGTTTTCGCGCGGCTGCTACCCACGGGCCTCAATGCGCTGGATGGAAACCCGAAGCCGTATCGATGCATAATCTGCCATTGCGAGTGCAAAGTCCGCACCTGGAGGGGACGCGTCTGCCAGTTCACCCTTAACGGTTCGCGGGCGCCGGAAACCGGCCATCCGATGGCCCGCTCGCCAAGATTATGGCGATCTGAAGCCATGCCAGAGAGACGTTTCCGTTCTAGAAAAGATTGGTCCGACTCGTGCAACACAAAAGGGGAGCTGCCTACGCTTCCAACAGGAGAAAACACCATGCACGAGGCACACCGAAAAGCCGCCGAGCAGCACGAACTTGCGGCGCGAGCCCATCGCACGGCCGCCGAACATAACGAAAAAGGGCACTCCACCGCGGCAATCTGGCATTCGGAACGAGCGCTGGAGTACTCGGATCACGCGTTCAAGCTTGCAAAGGAAGCCCACAACAAGTCGGGGGAGATAGTGAGTCTCTAAATGTCTACGCGTTATAACAACGGATCACATTACGAAAATCATCAACAAGCCGCTGAGTTGCACGACAATGCAGCCCATGCGCATCGGAGCGCCGCGGAGGCCCACGAGAAACAAGATCACCAAACCGGGCAAGAGCGGTCCAGGCAAGCTCTGGAGCACTCTCAAGGTGCTTATCAGCATACCGAGCAGATGCACCGGGACGCTGTGAACGAACACGGCGTCGCGATCTTTGGGCACGCGGACATCGAAGCGCTGGCGTATACGATATGGCAAGCCAGAGGCTGTCCAAGTGGATCGCCGGAAGAGGACTGGTTCCATGCCGCGCAAGAATTGCGGGCCCGCGGAGAAGGTGTCCAAAAGTGATTGCGGCCGTATGCCCCAAGCTCCTCCGGCGGATCAGGCGCTGACTTGACCGTGAGCTTGCTTATATGACCGAAATCGTTCTGGATCTGCAGGCCCTAACTCGCCGGTTCGGGGCATTCACGGCGGTCGATAGTCTGAGCCTTTCGGTGAACGCCGGTGAGGTGTTCAGCTTGCTTGGCTCCAACGGGGCTGGCAAGACCACCACGATCAAGATGCTCACCACGCTGTTGCCGCCCTCCTCGGGCGAGGCGCGTGTGGCCGGTTTCTCCATTACCACCCAGGCGGTCGACGTTCGCCGCTCCATCGGTTATGTGCCGCAGGCGGTTTCGGTGGACGGTTCGCTCACCGGTTACGAGAACCTGCTCATCTTCGCCAAACTCTATGACCTGCCACGCGGCCAGCAGCAGGCGCGCATCAAGGAGGCATTGGAGTTCATGGACCTGTCTGCCGAGAGCGGGCGCCTTGTGAGCCAATACTCCGGCGGCATGGTCCGGCGCCTGGAAATCGCCCAGTCCACGCTGCACCGGCCGCGAGTGCTTTTCCTCGATGAGCCGACCGTCGGGCTGGACCCGATTGCGCGTGACGCTGTCTGGAAGCATCTGGTCGACCTGCGGACCAACTACGGCACCACACTGTTCTTCACTACTCACTATCTGGAGGAGGCGGAGAGCCATTGCGATCGCATCGCGATCATGCACCTGGGCAAACTCGATGCGCTTGGCACCTGCAAAGAACTTGAGGACTCACTTGGCGGCGGCAGCCACACGCTGGATGAGGTCTTCGTTCACTATGCCGGCAGCGCCCTTGATTCCGGCGGCACCTTCCGCGACGTATCCGCCGAACGCGCTACGGCCCAGCGCCTTGGCTAGCCCCAATCCTATGACTGCCGCCTTCATCCACCCTTTCACCGGCTTTTTCGAGAAGACGTTCGTCATCACCGAGTTCGAGTTGCGCAAACTGCGTCACGATTTCACGGAACTCGTCACACGCGCCCTCCAGCCCGCGCTTTGGCTGCTCATCTTCGGGCAAGTGTTCTCACGCAGTGGGGCGATGCACACGGGAAACATTCCTTATCTGGATTTCATCGCTCCCGGTATCCTGGCGCAAAGTGTTCTCTTCGTGGCCATATTTTACGGCATCAACGTCATCTGGGAGCGCGATCTCGGCATTGTGCAGAAATTCCTGGCCAGTCCGACTCCGCGCGCCGCACTTGTGCTTGGCAAGGGCTTCTCCGCCGGTATCCGCACTCTCTCGCAAGCTGTCGTCGTTTACAGTCTCTCCCTGCTACTCGGGGTGAAACTGAATTGGAGTCCGTTGGCGCTTCTCAATGTGCTGGTCGTGGTTGTCCTTGCCGCGACGTTGTTCTCGACCTTTTCGCTCATTATCGCCTGCATTGTGAAGACGCGCGAACGTTTCATGGGCGTCGGCCAGGTGCTCACCATGCCGCTGTTCTTTGCGAGTAACGCAATTTATCCGACGGCCATGATGCCCGGCTGGCTGCAGACCATTTCCCGTCTCAATCCCTTGACGTATGTCGTCGATGCCCTGCGTACCTACATGCTTGCCGGCAGCCCGAGCACCTTCAGTCTGAGTCAAGACTATGCCGTCATCCTGCTGACCACGACCATCCTGGTCTTCGTTGGCGCCCGGTTGTATCCGCGTCTTGCAACGTGAGAGCCACTTGGAATCGAAGCGATAAACAACATCATGAATACTCCCACACTTTTCACTCCTGTTCGTCTCGGTGCGGTTGAGGCGCCGAATCGACTCGTGATGGCTCCACTTACGCGAATGCGAGCGGGTCAAGGGCGGGTGCCAACTCCGTTAATGGCCGAGTACTATTCGCAGCGGGCGTCGGCGGGCCTGATCGTCACAGAAGCCACGGCGGTTTCCCAGCAGGGCACGGGCTGTCCCAACACACCCGGAATCTATACCGACGAACAAGTCGCCGGCTGGCGAAAAGTCACTGAGGCCGCGCATCACGCGGGCGGCCGCATTTTTCTTCAGCTCTGGCACATGGGCCGGGTCTCTCACCCGAGCTTCCAGCCGGGCGGCGGGTTGCCGGTCGCGCCCAGCGCTATCGCCCCGCAGTCCGGCCAGGCTCTCACGGAGACCGGAATGCAGCCTTACGTCACGCCGCGCGCCCTGGAGATCACGGAGCTGCCGGGCGTCGTGGCGCAGTATTCCGCCGGAGCTCAACGCGCCAAAATCGCTGGCTTCGACGGCGTGGAAATTCACAATGCCAACGGCTATCTGCTGGATCAGTTCCTCCGCGATGGCACGAACCGCCGCACTGACGACTATGGCGGCCCCGTAGGGAACCGCGCCCGGCTGACGCTTGAAGTCGCCGAAGCCGTTACGAAAGTGTGGGGCGCCGATCGCGTGGGTATTCGCTTTTCGCCCGGCGGCGTCTTCAATGACATGCATGATTCGAACCCGCTGGCAACATTCAGTTACGTGCTGCACGAGTTAAATCGCTTCCACCTCGCATACGCACACCTGATCGTGTCCACGGAAGACGATATGCGGCACGGCGCGGCGCCTGTGCCCCTGGCGGCGCTGAGGGAGGAGTTCCATGGGCCGTTGATCGTGGCCAACGGCTTCAACCGCGAAACGGCGACGCGGGCCGTGGCGGAGGGCGCTGCCGACGCTGTGGCGTTTGGGCGGTTGTTCCTTGCCAACCCCGACCTTCCCGAGCGATTTCGGTTGAACGCGCCACTCAATTCGCCGGACGAATCGACTTTTTATAGCGGAGCGGAAAAGGGTTATACGGACTATCCGGCGCTTGTTCGCCAGCTCGTTTAGACATACGGGCGCGCGCAAATAATGGGGAGACAGGCGACAACAACTCGCCGTTCTCGAAACCGATCAGTTCTTTGGTTTCATGGTACTTTACTGATCAGTTGTCCAGGCGATGGAAGCTGTGAGGCGTTCCAACCTCCGCCGAGCGCCTCGATCAACCCCCCGCTGGCCGTCATCTGCTGAATTTGCAGACTGACTTCAGTTTCCTGATTGGACAGCAATGCGGTTTGCGCAGTGAGCACATTCAAGTAAGGATCGATGCCCAATCTATAGCGATCCTTGGCGATCGCGAGGCTTCTTTCCGCCGATTTGACCGCTGCATCCTGTTGCTGGATCTCCACCGACAGAATCCGCAATGACGCGAGGTTGTCTTCCACTTGCTGAAAAGCCGTCAGCACGGTCTGCCTATAGTTGGCCACTGTCTGATCGTATTGGGCTCTGAACTGCTCGACCGTGGCCCGGCGCAACCCTGCGTCAAAAATGGTTTCTGCAGCCGCCGAGCCAATCGAGAAAAAGCGACTCGGCCAGATGAACCAACGTGCGGCCGAGGTGCTTGCGAATCCCGCCGCCGCGCTTAATGTAACCGTCGGAAAGTACGCCGCCCGGGCAACGCCAATTTGTGCGTTAGCCTGAGCAACCAGGCGCTCCGCCGCGGCGATATCGGGACGCCGTTCCAGAAGTTGCGACGGAACGCCGATGGGGATCGCCGGAGGGCTCGATTTGAGTGGTTCGATGGGAATCGAAAACGACGAAGCCGGTTGGCCGGTCAGCATGGCGATGGCATGTTCGAACTGGGCCCGTTGGATGCCGAGGGCGGTATCCTGCGCTTCGGTGACTTCGAGTTGAGTCTCGGCTTGCGCCACCGCCTCGTCGGAGCCGATGCCTGTCTCGTACAGAGCTTTGGTCAAATCGAGAGACTGTCGATAAGCAATCACCGTAGAATCCAGCAACTGTTTTAATGCATCTTGTCCGCGAAGTTGAAAGTAATCCACCGCAACGTCGGCCTGGATGACGAGGCGGGTATTCTCGAGGTCCGCTGCGCTCGCCTGCGCTCCGTAAGCGGCCGATCGGACGGTGTTCCGGATGCGGCCGAACAGGTCCGGCTGCCATGTCGCATCGAACGGAAAAGTATACTCGGTAAATGTGCCCATCGAGGACGAGGTGGAACCTGTTGCCGTTCCCGATGTGCCACTGGACGATGTGGAGGGCGAGCGTTGCACGGTAATGGCAGGGCTGGTCGTGGCTGTCGGGAAAAGTTGCGATCGAGCTTCCTTAACCAGGGCGCGCGCCGCAAAAAAGCTTGCCGCGGCGGCTGCGATGTTTTGGTTCGAAATATTGACCCTCTCCTCCAGCGCGTTCAACTGAGGATCGTTGAAAATCTCCCACCATTTACCGCGAAGCGCATCGTCTTTCGGCTGCGCCACTTTCCAGCCTTCGGTGTTTTGGTAGTCGGCGGGAGTGAGTTCCTTGTATGCCGCGGGAGTTTGCGCGGGCGGTGTTACCGCGGATGGTGCGTGGTACTTTGGGCCGACCATGCACCCTGCGAGGAAACAAGCTGCGACAGCGAGACCCATTGTGGCTCGTACCTGGAAAGAAGTCATAGTCTTATGCACCCCATGATGGTTTCATTTAAAATGCGGCGCTGGGGGCTGGTCCGGCCCCACGGTCAACGATGTTGTGCCGCTTTCTCTGCATTCTCAGCCGCAGCCGGTCGAATGCCAGATACACGACCGGCGTCGTATAGAGCGTGAGCAATTGACTCAAGATCAACCCTCCCACAATCGTGATGCCAAGCGGCCGGCGAAGCTCATATCCCGTGCCCGTCCCGAGCGCCAAGGGCAGTGCGCCTAATAACGCAGCCATCGTCGTCATCAGGATCGGGCGGAAGCGTAACATGCACGCCTCAAAAATCGCGTCGGTTGTGCTCTTTCCCTCCTGGCGCTCTGCCTGAAGGGCGAAATCGATCATCATGATGGCGTTCTTTTTTACGATTCCGATCAGCAGCACAATGCCAATGATGGAGATGATGTTCAGGTCCTGCTTAAAGAGCATCAATGCGAGCATCGCGCCTACGCTCGCCGACGGCAAGGTGGAGATGATTGTGAGTGGGTGGACCAGACTCTCATACAAGATACCGAGAACGATGTAGACCGCCAGCAGCGCCGTCAGAATCAGCACGGGTTCGGTTCCAAGAGACTGCTGGTAGGCCAGCAGCGTGCCGGAAAAAAAGCCTTGCAGCGTGGAAGGCGCGCCGAGCCGTTGTTGCATCTGGTTGATGCTCGCCGTGGCGTCGCTCAAAGCCTCGTTCGACGCGATGTTAAAGGACACCGTGACCGAGGGGAATAAGCCGGTATGGTTGACGGCCAGCGGTGTTGTGTTAGCTTGCCCTTTGGCTATCGCGAGCAGCGGAATGTTACGGCCGCTGGGCGTGGGAAGATAGATGTCTTTCAATCCCTCCGGGCTTTGCCAATATTGGGGAGCGACTTCCAGTACCACGTAATACTGATTTAGCTGGGTGTAGATGATGGAGACTTCCGATTGGCCGAATGCGCCGTACAACGCCGAATCCAGCGACTGTACCGTAAGGCCGAGCTTCGCCGCAGTGACGCGATCATAGCTCATAAGCTCATCAAGACCGCCATTCTGCTGGTCCGAGCTTATGTCCTGCAGGCCGGGCAGGCGCTTCATCGCACCCTGTAGGATCGGTCCCCACTTGGAAAGATCCTGCACATTATCGGATTGGATTGTGTACTGGTAGAGCGCATTACCAGACCGGCCGCCGATGCGCAGATCTTGCACGGGCTGGAGGAAGGCAGATGCCACCGGTAGACGGTTCAACTGGGGACGCAAGCGGTCGATGATTTGAGAGGCACTGCCCTTGCGTGCGCCCTGCGGTTTGAGAGCAACGTAGAAGGAGCCGGTATTGGTGGCCCCGCTGCCACCGGTAAACCCAATCACATTCGCGACGGCAGGATCGTTCTTGATCACGCCGCCGATCTGCCGGATGGCGTTGTCCATCGCCGGGAACGATGAGTCCTGTGGCCCTTGCACTCTACCGGAAATCGCTCCCGTGTCCTCCACCGGGAAAAAGCCTTTGGGTATCTTGACGATCAGCACCACATTGAGCACTATCGTGAGGAATAGTACGCTGAGCGTGAGGGCCGGATGGTCTAGCACCCAATGCAAGCTGCGGCGATACAACGACAGCACTCCGTCAAAGACCTTTTCGCTGGCCGTGAAGATGCGGCCGTGTTTTTCCGTGCGCTCGTTTTTCAACAGGTAGGCGCACATCATAGGCGTCGTGGTCAGTGAGACGATCATGGATACGAGAATGGACGCGGAGAGAGTGACGGCAAACTCGCGGAAGAGACGGCCCACGATTCCGCCCATCAACAGAAGAGGAATGAAGACGGCAATCAGCGAAATGCTGATGGTGAAGACGGTGAAACCGATCTCTGCCGCACCTTTCAACGCCGCGGCAAAGGGCTTCATGCCGTTTTCCAGATGGCGCGTGATATTCTCCATCACTACGATCGCATCGTCGACCACAAACCCCGTTGAAATGGTCATGGCCATCAGCGAAAGGTTGTCTAGGCTATACCCGAACAGATACATCACCGCGAACGTGCCGATCAATGAGACCGGGACGGCGGTACCGGGAATCAGCGTGGCGCGGCCGTTGCGCAGGAAGACAAAAACGACGACGATGACGAGGCCGATGGAAATCAGAAGCGTCCTCTCGACGTCACTGACGGCAGCGCGGATGGTTATGGTGCGATCCAGAACGATGGTGGTATCGATGCCGAGCGGAATGGATGCCTGGATAAACGGAAGCTGCGTGCGTATGAGGTCAACCGTGGCAATGATGTTGGCGCCAGGTTGGCGAAAGATGATGACCGTAACCGCGCGCTTGCCGTTCAAATAGCCGGCAGCACGGATGTTTTGCACGGAGTCCGTCACCTGGGCGACATCGGACAGGCGGATCGCCGCGCCGCGCTGATAACCGACGACGAGAGGCTTGTAATCGTCTGCGAGCGAGATCTGGTCGTTGGCAAGGATGTCCGCGGTCACAATGCCATCGGAGATTTGACCTTTGGCCAAGTCGGCGTTCTGCAGGCTCAACACCGACTGCAGATTCGCAACGGTAAGTCCATGGCTGGCCAGTTTTGTGGGATTTGCGTCCACACGCACAGAGGGCAACGCGCCACCTCCGGCAGTGACCTGCCCTACGCCTTGTATCTGCGACAACTTCTGCTCGATGACTGTGGAGGCTTCGTCATACAGTGTTGCGGGACCGTATTTGTCCGAGGTAAGACCGAGGATCATGATCGGCGCATCGGCGGGATTGACTTTGCGATAGATCGGATTAGCCGGCAGGTTGGCTGGCAGATAGGTTCGCGCCGCATTGATAGCGGCCTCCACATCGCGCGCCGCGCCATCGATGTCGCGGCTGAGGTCGAACTGAATGGTAATAGATGTGCTGCCGAGAGTGCTTGCGGAGGTCATCTCCGTCACACCTGCAATATGACCGAACTGCCGCTCCAGGGGAGTGGCGACGGACGACGCCATAATGTCGGCGCTGGCTCCCGGCAAGCTTGCACTGACGGAAATAGTCGGAAAGTCGACTTCCGGCAGGGGCGATACCGGCAGCACCTCAAACGCAATCGCCCCGGCAAGGGCAACCGCCACCGTGAGCAGCGTGGTAGCCGTGGGCCGGTGAATGAAGGGTGCGGAGATGTTCACGCCGAGCCCGCCAGTTCCGCGCCTCCGGTTTCCGGGTGGCTCGATTTGTGCGCAAAGCGCTGCGCCAGATTGTCGAAAAAGATATAGATGACCGGCGTGGTGTAAAGCGTGAGCGCCTGGCTCAACAGCAGTCCGCCCACCATGGCGATGCCCAGGGGCCTGCGCAACTCGGAGCCGAAACCCGTTCCCAGCGCGAGCGGCAGCCCAGCCAGCAGCGCCGCCATGGTGGTCATCATAATGGGGCGGAAGCGGAGCAGACAGGCTTCGTAAATTGCATCCGTCGCGTTCTTGCCGTGCTTCCGCTCGCCTTCCAGCGCGAAGTCGACCATCATAATGCCGTTCTTTTTCACAATGCCGATCAGCAGAACAATGCCGATGATCGCCACCACGCTTAAATCCTGGTGAAACAGAAGCAACGCGAGAAAAGCGCCCACGCCCGCCGAAGGCAGCGTGGACAGGATCGTAATCGGGTGAATAAAGCTCTCGTATAAAACACCAAGCACGATGTACACCGTGATCAGCGCGGCCAGAATGAGCAATGGCTCATTGGCGAGCGAATTCGTGAATGATGCCGCTGTGCCCTGGAAACCCGCCTGCAGGCTGGGAGGCATGTGCATGTCTTTCTGCGTTTTGTCGACCGCCGTGATGGCGTCGCCCAGCGAAGCATTCGGCGCCAGATTGAACGACACCGTGATCGCCGGAAACTGACCCTGGTGGGTAATGGCGAGCGGCTCCGTCGTGTTTTCAAAGTGGGCGAAAGCGCTCAACGGCACGGCACTGCTGGTGGCCGAACTGGTCGCGCCCGCGGAACCGGCCCCCTTGGCTGACGCCGCAGCGGAACTGCTCGCCGAAAGCGCGTTCGCGGGAGGAGCAAGCGTATTTGCCGCCGGAGTATACAGTGCGGAACTCGTTACCGCATTCGATCCCCCGGAGGGCGACCCGGAAGACGCAAAAGAGGCAGCGGCTCCCGTGCCAGTTGCGCCCGAAGACGCATTGGACTGAATGTAAATCCGGTTCAGCTTGTTCGGGTCTTTCTGAAACTGCGGCTCACTCTCGAGAACGACATGATACTGATTAACCTGGGTGTACATCGTGCTGATCTGCCGCTGACCGAAGGCGTCATACAGGGTGTTATCGATGGTCGAAGGCGCAATGCCCAGTCGCGAAGCGGTGACCCGGTCGATCACCAGAGATACTGCCAAGCCGCCTGGTTGTTGGTCGGTGGCTACGTCTTCCAGTTCCGGCAACAGCTTCAGCCGTTTGACGAAACGGCTGGTCCAGTCATTCAGTTCATTCGCATCGGAGTCTTCCAGTGCATACTGGTATTGCGTGCGGCTCACCCGGTCGTCCACGGTAATGTCCTGCACGGGCTCCATAAATAACTGGATGCCCTGAACCTGGTTCACGCTGGAGTTGAGCCTGCGGATCAGATCCGACGCACTAATCTTGCGCTGGCCGAGCGGCTTCAAATTAATCGACATCCTGCCGCTGTTCGTCGTTGTATTCGTTCCATCCGCGCCGATAAACGACGAGACGCTTTCCACCGCCGGGTCATCCAGAACCGCCTTTGTAATCTCCAACTGCTTCTCCGCCATGGCCTTCGAACTGATCGCCGGCGGCGCCTGCGATATGCCCTGGATGACGCCCGTGTCCTGTATCGGGAAAAAGCCTTTTGGGATTACGATATAAAGGAAAACCGTAAGCGCCAGTGTTGCCACTGCGACCAACAGGGTAATCGTCTGGAATCGGAGGACAAACTTAAGTGTCCGTCCATAGAACGCAATCATCCGCTCGAAGACGCGCTCCGAGGCTCTATAGATTCGCCCCTGTTGCTCCTTTGGCTGGTGTCGCAGGATTCGCGCACTCATCATGGGCGTGAGCGTAAGGGAGACCACCGCCGAAACGATGATTGTGACGGCAAGTGTCACGGCAAACTCGCGAAACAGCCGCCCCACCACATCGCCCATAAATAACAGCGGAATCAGGACCGCAATGAGTGACACGGTTAACGAGAGAATGGTGAAGCCAATTTGTTCCGCACCCTTGAGGGCCGCTTCCATGGGTGGATCGCCCGCTTCGATGTATCGCGAGATGTTCTCGATCATCACGATGGCATCGTCCACAACGAAACCGGTGGAGATGGTTAGCGCCATCAGCGATAAATTATCCAAACTGTAGCCAAGGACGTACATCGCCGCGAAGGTGCCAACCAACGACAGCGGCACAGCCACGCTAGGGATAATGGTGGCATAGAGACTGCGCAAGAAGAGGAAAATGACCAGCACGACGAGCCCAACCGTCAACACCAATTCGAACTCGACGTCGGAAACCGATGCTTCGATTGCGGTGGTAAGATCGGTAAGCGTGGTTACCAGAATGCCCATCGGCAGGTTGGCCTCCAACTGCGGCATTAGTCCTTTAATACTCTTGACCACGCTGATGGTGTTGGCGCCCGGTTGGCGTTGCACATTCAGGATGACCGCGGGAGTTTGATTCATCCAGGCGGCCTGATTATTGTTCTCCACACCATCCACGATGCGTGCTACGTCGGTCAGCATCACCGGCGCGCCGTTACGGTAGGCGACTACAACCTTCCGATAGTCGTCGCTGGTGACGAGCTGGTCGTTGGCGTCGATCTGGTAATCCTGGCGCGGCCCATCGAAGTTCCCTTTGGCGGCGTTCACGCTGGCCTGTGTCAGCGCCGTGCGCAGGTTTTCCAGGTCGATGCCGTAGGATGAGAGAGCCGTAGGGTTGGCTTGAATGCGGACGGCTGGCTTTTGGCCGCCGCTGATGGTTACGAGACCGACCCCGTTCAGTTGCGAAAGCTTAGGCGCAAGGCGCGTGTCCACAAGGTCTTCCACCTGAGAAAGCGCCATGGAAGTGGATGTAATGGCCAGGGTTAGAACCGGGGCATCGGCTGGATTCGTCTTACTGTAGGTCGGCGGCGCGGGTAGGATGGATGGCAAAAGACTCTGCGACGCGTTTATGGCGGACTGCACCTCTTCCTCGGCTACATCCATGGCAAGAGTGAGATTGAACTGCAGCACAATGACGGAGGTGCCTCCGGAGCTGGTGGAGGTTATCTGGCTCAAGCCCTGCAGTTCGCCGAACTGACGCTCCAGCGGCGCCGTCACCGTCGTCGCCATCACATTCGGGCTTGCGCCGGGATAAAACGTGAGCACCTGAATGGTCGGATAATCGACTTCCGGCAACGCCGAGACAGGCAGTTGTGTGTAGCCAACAAGACCGACCAAGAGTATGGCCGCCATTAGCAAAGCCGTGGCGACCGGGCGCAGAATAAACGGGCGCGATGGGCTCACGGGGCTTTGGCCCCACCCGTGTTGGCCGTGACAGGCTTATTCGAAATGACGACCGCAACGTTGTCCTGCAACTTATCGAAGCTGCTGTCAGCCACAACGTCTCCAGGGTTGATGCCATCGGCCTGTGTCACACCGCCGTTGGTAACTCCCAGCGTTACGCTGCGCATGTGAGCTGTGTTGTTCTGAATCAAATAGACGAACGATGCTTGCCCATTGTGCTGAATAGCCGATGACGGAATCAGCGTCACTCCCTGCAACGTATTTACCAGTAGGCGTGTGTTTACAAACTGGTTTGGGAAAAGCGCATCATTTGTGTTGTCGAAGAGCGATCGCCCTTTTACGGTTCCGGTCGTAGTGTCAATCTGGTTGTCGATCGTCAACAGCGTCCCGCTTGCAATCTTCGTCTGTCCAGTGCGATCAAAGGCATCGACGGTGAGCTTAGCGCCCTTGCGCAGGCGAGCTTCTACCTGCCCTAAATTGTCTTCCGGTATTGTGAAAATTACGGTGATGGGCTCCAACTGTGTGATTAGAGCGAGGGTTACGCTTGCCGCAGATTGCACTACGTTGCCGGGATCCACCAGCCGTAAACCCACGCGGCCGGCGATGGGCGCGGTGATATGGCAGTAGTCGACCTGAATCTGGTCATATTGCACCGTTCCCTGGTCGTTCTTTACGGTGCCCTCGTCTTGCTGTACTAGTTTTTCCTGGTCGTCCAAAAGTTGTTTGGCAATGGCGTTGCGCGCCCACGCGGCACGGTAGCGTTCCAGGTCCATCTGTGCTTGGGCGAGCAGATTCTGGTCTCGCTCCAGCGCCCCCTGCGCCTGCAAAAGAGTGGCGCGGTACGGACGCGGATCGATGTCAACCAGCGGATCGCCCTTACGTAACCGCTGACCTTCCGTGTATTGCACGGCGACGACGAGGCCATCCACCTGGCTGGTAATCGAATTGGTGTAGACCGGGGTGACCGTGCCGATCGCGTCAAGGTACACGCCGATGTTGCCCTTTTGAGCTGTCGCACTTGTAATTGCGATCCCCGGCGCCGGACGAAGTGCCAGGGCTGCCGCTTTCTTGGCGTTTTCGTGATGGCGTAAAATCAGCAGGAACGTCAGAGCCAGGGCTAGTAGCAGCAGACTCCATAGGATGACCCGCATGACCTTATGCCGGGGTCGTGCCTGGAGTTGATGGTCTGGGCCGATGGTTGAATGATCGTCGAGGTCAGATGCCAAGCGGAATCTCCTGTTTCAGTTTCGAATCACAGGCAGATGCACCCGGGAAGAATGCAGAAACTGCACATGGAAGTGCGGGATTTGCCGCCGCCCCAAGGCTCGCCGTTCTTCAGTTGCAAGGTGTTGGCCGTTCGAGGGTCAACCTCCCAGATACTCGACGTGGGCGTACGTGCCTAGCCGCGGGTTGTATCCGAGATACCAGCCGATATGGTCGGGGTCCTCGTAAATGACGATCTGATCGCCACTCCAGTTCCAGTCCGCGACGATGTTGTAATCGAACGGAGCGACGTCCCAGAAGAAATTGCCGAACCAGAAGCGCTCCCGGTTTCCCCCTCCCAGCGCGAATGCACTTCCAAAGCCACCGCCGAAGTGCCCGTGTGCCCATGGCTGAGCGAGGTTATAATGTGCATCGTTGCGGCCGCTATCATGTCCTACCCATCTATCGCCCTTCGCGTCAACGTGCGGTACGCCCGGATGACCTTTCCTGTCCATGGCAACATGGTTCTCCGTTGCGGCAGCGCGCTCCTGACCTCGTGCTGGCTTGGAAGCCCTCGCCGGAGCAGGACCGTGAGCGGGAATGTGTCCACCGCCAACCGCGGCATGACCGCCGCCGCGCGACCCACCACCGCCTCCTCTACTCTGCGCAAAAGCGACCAGGCAAATTAGAACCGATAGCCCTATTATCTTCTTCATCTGCATGTACTCCTGGGCACGCACCTAGC
>Ga0182013_10004741_pt1 | contig 16168 bp, 9 predicted proteins | sample 612S2MmetaG_FD_120487 | JGI IMG/M metagenome (GOLD analysis project Ga0182013, IMG submission 120487) | Permafrost microbial communities from Stordalen Mire, Sweden - 612S2M metaG | ecosystem: Environmental > Terrestrial > Soil > Wetlands > Permafrost | place: Sweden: Stordalen | collected...
CAAATTCGAGGGCCTTCATGCGGGCCGGATATATGTTGCATCTTGTTGAGTTGGTGGTCTCCATTGCCATCCTAAGTTCAATCGCCTCCGCCAAGGCAGTCGAATGCGATGCGCGCTCGCTCGGGGCAAAGGCCGATGGGCACACCAAAGATACGATTGCACTTCAGCGCGCGATCGACCTGTGCGCACAGGGCGGCGGGGTGGTGCATCTATCTCCAGGAACCTATGTTTCCGGGCCGCTCGCTCTCAAGAGCCACGTACATTTGTCGATCGACAAAGGGGCAACGCTGTTGGCGTCGCCGGATATGGATGATTTCCCAATCAGGGCGGACGCGCCGTGGCGCAAAGTCTCGCTGCTGCATGCAGATAACGTCGTCGACATCGCGATTACCGGAACCGGCACAATCGATGGAAACGGCAAGATCTGGTGGGATGCGAAGGCGGCAAGAAAGAAAGGAGAGCCCGAAGCGCCGCGGCCGCTGTTGATCGACCTGACCAAATCGAAGCAGATTCTGATTGAGGGAGTGACGATTCAGAACTCACCCCAATACAACATAACGACGTTCCTGTGCGATGGCCTAACAGTTAGGAATGTGACCATTCTGAACCCGGGCGTAGGCGCTCCCAACACTGATGGAATCGATCCCTTCTCCACCAGTCATGTGCTGATCGAACATACGACGATCGACACTGGCGACGATAACGTAGCAATCAAATCGGGCCTGGTTGAGCGCGGCGATCCAGATGTTCCCAGCACTGATATTGTGATCCGAGACTGCACGTTTCGCGCGGGGCACGGCCTGTCGATCGGCAGCGAAACCGCGGGCGGCGTACGCAATGTGACGGTGGAGCGGGTGACGTTCACCGGAACCCGGCAAGGAATCCGCATCAAGTCCGCGCGGGGACGCGGCAATGACATTGGCAACTTTACGTATCGCGACATCAAGATGGAAGGTGTCGAAACGCCGATTGAGATTACGAATTATTACACTGGCATGGTGAAAGACGATCCTGGCCAGCCAGTCACGGAGCACACACCGCGATTCCACGACATAACCATCGAGAATGTAACTGCAACGGGAGCGAAGCGAGCGGGGGTGATTATGGGATTGCCGGAAAGTCCTATTAGGAACCTCGTGCTTAAGAATGTGAATATCACTGCTATGACAGGGATGGTCATCCAGAATGCGCAGATTGTGGAAGAGAACGTGGTCGTGAAGCCAGCGGCCGGGGAGGCCGTCACACGAGGGCCCGGTGTAACCATAAACGGCAAATAGCATCCGCTAGCTGCTTACGCCAACCTTGAAACGCTGCCATAGCGGCCGGATGGAGTGGTGGTCGACGACGGGCGGGGCGTCGCATTCGACGGCGAGCACAGTGACCGGATCATCGGGTGGCGTCGCAGGCAGACCGGTCAGGCGCAGCGAGATCTTGTCCTGGGTGAACTGGAGGGGCTGACCCGTCTTGAGGATTCGGGCAGAGAGCACCTTTGCCTGAACGCCGCCGACGGCGACCACCGCTTGAGGCTGATAGAAACTAAGCCACTGCGCAGCGGGCGTTCCCGCAGGCCAGAAGTAGACGTGGACGTAAAGCGTGTTACCCCTGCGTGTGAAGTTGTCATAGTTGCCGAAGCTGACCGAGGCACCTCCGTCGGTGCCGTAGATTGCCTTGCCATTAACCTCGAGCCACGCACCGACACGTTCGAGGACACGAACCGATTCTTCCGGCACGGAGCCGTCCGCCATGGGACCGATGTTGAGCAGATAGTTGCCGCCCTGCTGCGCGCATGTTGTGAGGTCGTTGACGATGCGTTTCGGCGTCTTCCACTCCGTGTCGTTTTTCTGGTAGCCCCAGCCGAGGTTCATGGTGTCGCAGGTCTCCCATGCGCGCGCTGCCGCCTCGATCTTGTGCTCTGGCGTGGAGAAGTCGCCCGCCAGCCCGTTGCGGTTATTCACGACGATCTCGGGTTGAAGTTCGAAGACCATCTTGTTCATTCGCTCCGACTCCCACTGCTCCGCAGTCAGTGGCTTGTCGACGTCGTACCAGAGGATGTCGATCTTGCCGTAGTTGGTCATCAGTTCGCGGATGAGGCCGTGGGTGTAGGCGACGAATCGCTTGCGGGCTTCAGGATCGGCCTCGCAGCGGATGCCGTCAGGATGATGCCAATCCATCAGCGAATAGTAGAAGCCGACGCGTAGACCTTCCACGCGAGCTGCCTCGACGAACTCGCGTACGAGGTCGCGCTGCGGGCCTTGCTTCGCCGCGCAGTAGTCGGTGAGTTTGGTGTCCCACAGGCAGAAGCCCTCATGGTGCTTCGTTGTCAGCACCATGTACTTCTGGCCGGCGCGTTTGGCGAGGCGGGCCCATTCGCGCGCGGCGCCGGGTTTCGGCGTGAAGTTCTTCGCCAGAGTTTCATATTGCGGAATGGGAATGCCTTCGGATTCCATCACCCACTCCTGGTGGCCGATGACACTGTAGAGGCCCCAGTGGATGAACATGCCGAATTTTGCCTCGCGCCACCACGCCAACCGCCGCGCTCGACCTGCGATCTGGGCGTCTGTCTCTCGGGCAGTCTGCGCGGTCTGGGATGCGCCAGCCTCCTGCGCCACCGCCGCGCTAATCGCGGGTACAAGCATGCCACCAACGCCAAGGCCGAGCATAAACTTTCTGCGAGAGAGAGAATCCTGCGACATGCTTCCAACTCCAGTGGGACGAAGGCCCAACCAGCGCATGTTAGCAGAGGACGGCGCAAACACTCTACGGCGATCACGGGCGTTCACCGCTCGCTTCGGCGCAACGTGCTTCTCAGAAGTTGCCGCGACGTAATAGGCTTCTGTAGGAACCGCGTGCTTCATCCGTGCGGCTCACAAGGATCAGCCCATGTTTTCAGCTCGGATAGCTTCCGCGTGCAGCGCTCTGTCACTCATCACCTGCGTCATGTTCCTCCCCTGCTGTTCGCGCGCCCAGCAGGCGATCGAGCTCCCAGTAGCGCCGGCAGTCACGCAACCCTCCGCGCAGGACTTCTCCTTTGCGTCTGACGGCCCTACCGGGCCAGGCTGGAGCCGACCTGACGAGATCGCGCGCAGCTACTTTCATGAGCAGCTTCCCGCCCTGTTTCGCCGAACACTCGTGCTGTCCGATGACGCGCCGGCGCGCACCAAGCTCTCGTGGATCTTCACCGGACCTCATGCCGGCTTCACCGTCGAGTTGACTCCCTCAAAGGTTCGCCTTGTACAGCGCTACTACGATTCGACCGGACTCTACTCCGGCCAGGGGAATTGGCCTGAAAGGACTGTGCGCGACGACGAGCAACAGTACACAGGCCACGCGCGCACGATCACGGTTGTCGTCGATTCGCACCTTTCTGTACAGGTCCTGCTCAATGGCCGCGAGGTTCTGCACCAGGCCTGCGTCTTCGACGTGACCCGTCATCAACTCATGTTCTCAGGCCCGAGAACTGAACATCTCGTCGTCTCCGGCACGCTCCTAGCCACCGTGCCCACGCCGGCCTCGGTTGTTGTGAACCAGGCGAAGACCTACCAGACCATGATTGGCTTCGGAGGCAGCCCCAGCATCCCTGCATACGCGCAGTTGAGCGACGCCGGCAAGAAGCAGTACTGGGAGCTGATGCGCCGCTACAACCTGCTGCTCGACCGCGAGTATCCGATGGGCACACAGTTGAAGCCCGACCTCTCGAACATCGAAGATCTGAGCGACGCGACGCCGCACTACTACGGCGACAACTTTCCCAACAGTGAGGTCTCCAGCTTCGACTACAGCCGTCACGCGCTGGCGCTGGGCGGCGAGGCGATCTACGAGATGTGGGCGCTGCCGAAGTGGGCTACTCAGCCCGCTGGAAACGACCGTGGAGTCGCTACGGAGGGTCCGGCGCGCCCGCGCAATGTTGCCAATCCTGACGAATACGCGCGCATCGTCGTCGGCTACTGCAGGCTGGCGAAGCAGCGTACTGGCTCGCTGCCCGCGATCGTCGGCATTGAGAACGAGGTCGACCAGCCAACGGAGGTCTTCACGCAGATGGCGCTTACGCTGCGCCGCGAACTCGACAAGGCCGGCTTCCAGTCGGTGAAGATTCACATGGCCGACGCCAGCTACATGTATCTCGGTGTCGAGCGTGCGCACGCGCTAGCTAAAGATGCCGCCGGCTGGACCGCCATCGACTACACCGCGGCGCACGAGTACGACTACCAAGAGTTCATCGCCAATCCCGACATGTACGACGAGCGGCTGCGCGCCATGAACGCTGCTAGTGCGGGCAAGCCTTTTCTTGCCACCGAAATTTGTATCAATGATCCGCACTATCAGGAACCCTCGTACCGCATCGCGTTCAACGTAGCGCAGCTCTACCAGAAGAATCTAACCGAGCTCGACGCGACCGCGCTGATGTACTGCTGGTTGCTGCTTGACATCGAGGAGCCAACCTTTGGTGGCTCGCGCTCCCTGCTGGTGCCGGACCGTACGCGCGGTGAAGTCCCGGTCGCTTCCAGCTTTGAGCTGCGCGCGCTCGGTGCGTTTAGCCGCCACATTGTGAGGGGAATGAAGCGTGTGGACTCGACGAGCTCAAATCCAGACCTGCTTACCTCCGCCTTTGCCGACGGCACGAAGGCAACCGTGATCGCAGTAAACCGTTCTACCGAACCTCAGAAGCTCGATGTGCAGTGGACGGGCCGGCGCTGGAGCGAGATCGAGCGCACCAGCCAGTATTCGGAGAATGAGGCCTCCGCGTCCGTGCCCGCCGAGATTGTCGTCCAGCCCGGCGAGATCGTTACATTGTCGACCTTCGCCGCAAACTGAAGTTCAGCAACAAGTCTGGAAGGAACCTATGAGACTTCACGTTTACCTATCGTGCGCAGCCCTCTTTGTGCCATGGCTTCTGTTCGCTCAGAGCAGCCAGGTTAAGCCCGCGGGTACGTTTATCTTCGAGCCGGGGTCGACGTCGTTCCCAGAGAGCCACGCCTCCACCATTGTTGCCTTGAAGAATGGGGAGTTGATGGCAGCGTGGTTTGGCGGCACCAAAGAGCGTGCGCCCGATGTCGCAATCTGGGGTTCACGGCGCGTCAACGGGAAATGGACTACGCCGGTGGAGCTCGAGCGCGAGAAGGATGTGCCCTCGTGGAACCCAGTGCTTTTCCACACGAAGGACGGCAGGCTATGGCTGTACTACAAGGTTGGCCCCTCGCCAGGCGAGTGGGCCGCGGGGCGCATGTTTAGCGACGATGAGGGCAAGACATGGTCGAAGGAGGAAAGGCTGCCGGCTGGCTTGCTGGGTCCAATCCGAGCTAAGCCCCTGGTACTCGACGACGGTACGATCGTGAGTGGAACTTCGGTTGAAGCGCACGAAACCTGGGCAGCGTGGGTTGAGCGCAGCACAGACAGCGGGAAGACCTGGGCAAAGATCGGACCGATCACGGTATCTCGGGAAGCAGATGCGGCTGAGCCGCCCGCCGCCGACCCACCCAAGGATGCGCCCGGTTGGGCAGCGGACAAGGGTCCCAGAAAGTATGTCGGCATCATTCAGCCTTCGATCATCTCGTTGGGCGGCAAACATCTGCGAATGTATGCGAGGTCGCGCACACTTGCCTCGAAGGTCGCGGTAGCGGACTCGATGGACAACGGTGTGAGCTGGACGCAGGCCCGGTTTATTGATGTTCCCCAGAACAACTCCGGCGTTGACGTAGTTGCGTTGAAGGACGGACGCGTCGTGATGATCTTCAACAATACGACGGTGGGGAGAACACCCCTTAATCTGGCGGTAAGCAGGGACGGCGAGCACTTCCGTGTATTTGCCACGCTGGAGGATACGGTCGGCCAGTACTCGTATCCCGCGCTCATTCAAGCGCCGGATGAAAGCCTCGAAATGACCTATACCTGGCAGCGCAAGACCATCAAGTACGTCCACCTGCCGCTCTCAGCCGTGCCGGCACAGTAGTCTCTGGGATTGCGAGTCTCGAGTCGGCGGAGTGGAAACAAGGGAATGATAAAACGGAAAGGGCGCAAAGCTCCTCGTCGAAGCCTTGCGCCCTTTCTGGAACTGGAACCTTGTTACTAGAAGTTCAGCTTTGCATAGAACTGCATCTGGCGCGGATCGCCGTAAGAGGATGCAGCGCCAAAAGTGCTCTGACCGGAAGGAGACCATCCCGTGTTTAGCCCAAGAACGTTCGGATGGTTCAGCAGGTTGAACGCTTGCGCGCCGATCTTCGCGTTGTACCGCTCAGAGATGGCAAATCCTTTCTCCATGCTCAGATGTAGCGCGACTTCCTTCGGCGCGCGCATTGAACCTACTCCTGCGCTCCCGAAGAATCCGTATGCTGGGCGGGAGAAGTTCTGGTACGAGTACACAGGCTGCTGCCCGGTCTTACCATCCGTACCGTGATTACGAACAAGTTTGCCGACACTATTCGGTCGGCTTGCAAGACCGGTACTGTAGGACGGGGTCTGTGCGAACCCGCTCTCCGCCAGGAAGTAAGACGTCACAGACCACCCACCCAGAAGTGAGCGTTCCAAGGAACTTGACGAGTTGCGGAAGGCGGGGATGTCGTACACGATCGAGTAAACGAACTCATGCGGACGGTCGTAGTCCGGACGTCCATAGTCGCCCAGTGGGTTGTTCGCGTTCTGGAAGGTGCCGCTGGAACTGTACGCGACTTGTACACCCGAGGCGTTGATGTCGCCCAGCGACTTACTCCAGGTATAGGAGACATGCGCGGTCACGTCGTGCATCTTCTGCACATAACCGACCAGGAGACCGTTGTAGTTGGCAACGCCAAAGCTGACGCCGGTTGAGATGCCTCCGTATCCCGCATAGGGGCGATAGTAATTGCTGTTGATTGTGCCAGCGTTGATGCAAGGATCGAACTGGAAGCCGGAGGTAGGCTGTCCAACGACTGGCGAACCAGCTGCGCAAGTCGCAGTTCCAGAAGCCGAATAATAGGTTCCGGTTCCCCCTACCCCGTTGAGCGGGAAGTTCTGGTCCCATGATCCGGTAAAGATGTGCTGGGTGGTCATGCCGGCGTAGCCAATCTGGAAAACTCCGCCCTGTATCACTTGCCTTTCCAACGTCAGGCTGTAGTTGCGAACCGTGGCAGGGCGGAACTGCGCGAAGCCGCCAACCGCGGTGCCGTTGAGTGCCGTCAGACCGGGAGGATTGGTGGCGCCGCTGCCGGTGGGCGAGCTGAATTCCGTTCCATTGTACGTTGGCTGTTGAACAAACGGAATGTTGCTGAGCAGGTTGGCGGTTTGCAGCAGACTGACCTGTGCGTAGCCGAACCCTACTCCGCCATGGATCGATGTTTTGCCATCTTCGGTCAGGCGATAGGCGAAGCCGAGACGCGGCGCGAACAGACCATTGTGGGGCGAGGTGAAACCGGGCGCGATTCCCGCGCCCGCCGTAAGCATGCCGTTGTTGGAGAGGTTGGCGAGAGTCGCGCCGCTGGTGAGCGGCTGGTTGGAGGAATTGAGAGAAACCCAGTTGGTGTTGGCACAGCCGCCGGCCGCCGCGCTTGTGGTGGGGCATATCGCGGGAGCATTGGCACTGGTAAACGAACTGGCGATGAAGTTGGAAACGTCGTTGCCGTCCTTGGTTGGCGCCGTGAAGTAGGACCAGCGCATGCCCAGGTTCAGCGTTAGTTTGGGAGTCACCTTCCAGTCATCCTGGAGGTAAATCTCAGCCCATTTGTTGTGGAACTTGCCGGCACGCTGAAGGTTGGTCTGCTCATAGCCAAAGCCGCACCCGCCGTCTGCGTTGCCCAGAAAACCCAGCAGGTAGTTAGCCGCCGTGTCACCGGTGAAATCTCCGTTGAAGCAGAAGTTGCCCATGGGGAAGGCGCTGGCTGCGTTGGCATGCAGGAGGTTCCACATGTACGTAAAGCCAGTTTGGAAGGAGTGGTTCTTATGGACCCAGGTAAGATCGTCCGATATCTCTTCCGTTGCATCGTTAGAGTAGGTGGGCAGTGCTCCTTCACCCAGCCAGAACCAGCTCTCCGAACCCTTGGAGTCGTTCTGCATGCTGATGTCAGGGATGCGTTTAAGGGGATCGGCGCCAGGGAATGCCTGGTTGATGTTTACGCCGCTGGGCAGCGTGTACTGACCGGTCAGCAGACTGTAGTACTTGGTGTAAACAATGCCAAAGCTGGCAGCGTTGATGATGTTCGGAGTGATGGAATACTGCCAACGCAGCATTGAGTTTCCCGACGGAGTGTAAGGTGCCGAATCCGGATTTGGCGCCGGATCGTTGTAGTTGCGGGACGGGTTGATCTGATCGACTTCCTCATGGAGAATGCGCAGCGTGATGAGGTTCTTATCGTTGAGGTTGTAGTCGCCGCGGTAGATCTGCTCGTTATCGCTGAACTTGGTCGGATTGTTGTTGTTGTAGTTGCCCAGGTTTGGAGCGCTGAAGTTCGGCAGCGGCCAGTATGCGTTCATCAGGGCCACAGTGTTGGTGTCCATGCAAGCAGGCAGGATGGCGTTGTAATTACCGGACCCGGACTTCTGATAGATGCACCCGGATGGATTGGAGGGATTGCGCGCAGCCAGGATAGCCTGGTGAGCGGCATCCAGGCTGGCGTACGGGGTGAGAACAGCGCCGGCTGTAATCACCGGTTCGGTACTCAGATCGCCGCCGCGCATTGCCTGGGTAAAGGTATTGCGAGTATCCAGCGAGGTGGTTGCGTAGTGATTCGCTTTCCAGTCTGCTCCGACGAAGAAGAAGAGCTTGCGGCTGCCGTCCGTGTTGAAGAAGTGGGGAATCTTAACCGGACCGCCAACGGTGAGACCCCAGTCCGTCTCATGTAGTGATGGCAGCGCAGGTGCAAGCAGCGTGGGGACGAAGTTGAACGCCTTGGCGGTGCCGAATTCGTTCGTGCGAGCAAATCCGTATACGCCGCCGTGGAATTGATCGCCGCCACTCTTGGTGGTGACCAGGACCTGCCGGCCGGCAAGGCCATACCTCGCACTGTAGTTGTCGGCCAGCACACGCATCTCGCTCACGAAGTCGACGACTGGCGTTACCGGCATGCTGACGTCGGAGGAACTGGTGTCGTTGTAGACACCGTCAATGGTGAACATCGTTTCCTCGCCGGACGAGCCGTTGACGATGGTCTCCATCGTGATGGCTCCCTGGCCCGACTGATAGAAGCCATTGGCGCCGTTCACATTGCTCACGCCAGGCACTACCGTCAGCAGGGACTGGAAGTTGCGGCCATTCAACATGATGTTCTGGACTTCCTTCGCCGTAATCGTTCCTCCGGATTCAGCGCTCTCCGTCTGGATCGCGACCGCGTCGGCTTCGACAGTCACCGAAGCATCCGCATTGCCAATCGCAAGTTTGACATCGATACCTCGACGCTGACCGGGGTCGAGGTGAACACCGGAAATGACTTCGGTCTTGAATCCCGTCTTGGTGACTGCAATGGAGTAATCGCCGGGTGGCAGCGCCTCTGCCGTGTAATAGCCATTGGCGGTGGTCACCGTCGTGTGGATCAACCCGGTGGCTACGTTAGTCAACTTCACTGTCGCACCTTCGACCACGGCATTGCTCGGATCGAACACAGTTCCGTTAATCGCTACCGAGGTTATGTTCTGAGCGTGCAGGCTCGCGGTAACGATCAAGACAAGAGCAATGAGTTGGAGTAGGGCGCGACGCAACTGGCTGTTCAGCATTTCTGTGCCTCCGAAGAACAATGGAGTTCGAGTAAACAACTCGGGCCTCGGACCTGTGAGAAGCCTTATTCGGAGGTCAACCTAAGGAGTGCACCGAGTACTGTCAAGGCGGAACGGGAAAAAACTGCGCGCATCGTGAATAACCGCAAAAATCAAGGGTTTTTGCAGAAATATGTTCCGCGAGGTGGAATGGGATTCGCCTTGAAACAATCAAGGCCGTGCAAATGCGGAACAGTGCGTTGTGATGCGGAAGACATAAGCAATGTCTCCGGGCGGCGGAATGGTGGCCAGTGTGAGATGAAGTCCGTCGGGTAGCTGACTGAAGGGGATCGGAGTAGACGAGCCTAGTAGTTCCACCGCGCAGATTGGGGTCGGAAGGTAGGGGTTGGCGCGGAAGAGCGTGTGGATCGTCAGCGTTCCGGAAGCGGGCCAGCCGAGCGCCGTAGCGTACAGGATGCTGCCATCGCGGGAGGTGGTAAAGCGAATGTCCTCGGGCGTGTAGGTTTGTATATCGGAGTTCTTCTCCGTCGAGTTCTTCGGCGCTTTGGTAGGCCCTTCGCCGAAGACAGTAAACGGGCGGGAATCGAAGACCGCTTCCCCATTCACTCTCAACCAGTCGCCCATCTGCAGCAGGACCCCGCGAGCCTCATCCGGAATTGTGCCATCGGACCTGGGACCGACATTGAGCAACAGATTGCCATTCTTGGACACCGTGTCGAGGAGTTGGTGGATGAGCGATTTCGCGGTGCGATACTCGTCGTGTTCAACGTACCCCCAGGAATGGATCGATATCGACGTGTCGGTCTGCCAGGGCAGGAGGCGTAATGTGTCGAGTTTGCCGCGCTCAATGTCGAGGGTGGCAGCGTTAGCCGGCATCGACTCTTCCTTGTAGGTGAGAACAGGTTGTTGACGCCTTTCAGCGGAACGGTCGTAGTAGTAGGCCGCGAACTGCTGCAGTGCTGGTTTGTACGCGGGTTGACCGATCCACCAGTCGAAGTAGAAGAAGTCGGGGTGATACCTATCGACGAGTTCCGTGGAGCGGGCCAGCCAGTTGTCGAGCCATGCCTGATCGGGTGGTTGCCAGCGCTCGAGATGCGAGGGGTCGGGTTCGCTTGTGTCGTCGATCTTGCCGTCCACGCCGGGTAGGCTCATTGGCGCAGCAGGGCCGTATAGTTGCGCGGTAAGAGGTGGTCCGTCGCGGACGTCGGATGGAATGGCGCGGCCGATGCCGTACCACCACCAGTGTTCGGCGGTATGTGACGAAACGCCGAAGCGCAGTCCGCGGGCGCGAGCGGCGGCAGCGAGTTCGCCGACAACGTCGCGGTGCGGCCCCATAGCGGCTGCGTTCCACGGGGTCATGTCGGAGCGATACATCGCGAACCCGTCACAGTGTTCGGCTACGGGGACAACGTAGCGCGCGCCGGCACGCTCGAAGAGATCGACCCAGGCGGCCGGATCGAAGTGTTCGGCACGGAACATGGGGACGAAATCCTTGTAGCCAAACGTAGTCAACGGACCATAGGTCGCGATCTGGTGCTCATATGCTTTGTTGCCGGGCAAATACATGTTGCGGGAGTACCACTCGTTGGCGAAGGCGGGAACGGAGTACACCCCCCAATGGAGGAAGATGCCGAACTTAGCATCGCGGAACCAATCAGGCGTCCGGTATTGCGCGAGCGAGTCCCAAGATGCGTGGAATGGGACTTTCGTGTTCGCCAGGACCGTTTCTGCGCGGACTTTTTTGACCTGCCTGGCGATGTTGGCGATAGACTCCTGGGACGAAGGCGTCTGCGCCGGCAATGCCGGGACAACCGCAACCATTGCGAACAGAAGAATAGATTTCACGGCGACACCATAGCAGAGGCCGAATAAGTTTGACAGACGATAGTGGACTACCATGGGCGGGAACGAGCGACCGCAATGCCGCGGACCTCGTCAGGGTACTTGCCGGCGACGGCGCAGTAAAAATGATAGAGCGCACCGTTGTGGTAGATCACCGAAGGCTTATGCGCGAAGGTCTCATCGATGCTGCCGGGCGCGCCAGTATCGATGAGGATTTCAGGGACCTTGGTAAAGTGAAGCGGATCGTCGCCCAGCGCGAGCATCTCGCAAGCACGTCCTGGGCGTTGATATCCGAAGCCGAAGTAGAACATGGCGTATCGGCTGCCATTCTTCACTACATACGGATTCGAAGCGAAACGGCTGTCGCGGCTGTCGGGAATGGGCGGGGTCTGATCGTGGAGCGGGTTTGTGACCGGGTAGGTGTCGGAACCGCGCACGCCGTTGCGCAGGATTGGATTCAGCGGTGAACGCGTCCAGTGGAGGAGATCGGTGCTGGTGGCTACACCGGTCTGCTCGTGCCAGCCGCCGCCTTCAGCCTTCGGCAGCGCATCGGTTTTGGCGTTGTAGTAGAGGTAGTATGTCCCGCGATCAAGCAGCAGGTCGGGGCGGTAGAGGCCGCCATGCTCCCAGGCTGCACCGTCTTCGGGATGCAGGATGGGATCCGTCAGCGTCCAGTGGAGGAGATCGGTGGAGCGCGCGAGGCCGATGACCGCGGCACCCTCTTCGTAACCAGCAGAAGGATACGCATTCCACGCTGCGAGATACTGTCCGTCTACCTTCAGCGCCACGCCCGCCCCATGCAGGTTCTTATCACGCAGGATTGAGCTGATGGCGAGGTTGAACTTCGTGTATCTGGAAGCCGGGTCGCGCGGACCCACGAGAGCTTCGCGCTTCCAGTGGAGCAGATCGTGGGAAGCAGCAAGGCCGGTCTGGTAGCCGGTTCCGTCGAAGCCGATGTACAGCATGTAGAAGCGGCCGTTAGCGCGGAAGACGATGGGATCGTCGACGCTCTTCTCGTCGAAATCGCCTTTGTTGCCGGTGGCCTTGAGGATAAGGCCGGGATATTTGTAGGGGGTACGGTAGGGTGCTACGGGGTCGTCCGCCGCATAGGCGATCGACCCGGCGGCAGCGACGGCCGCGGTCTGCAGGCTCCGCTCTAGAAATTGCCGCCGCGAGATCATGGTGCCTGCTCCGGCACCATAACGGCGACGCCCTGCGATGGGATGGTGAACTGAGAGATGGCCTGGGAATGGGCGTCATTGGTGTAGGTCACATCGATTCCTGGTAGGAGGTTCCTCAAATGCCCGCCCAAGGTAATCCATTTACCGCCGTCGTTGTGATTGATGACAATGACCACGCGGCGCCCTGCGTTGTTCACGCGCTCGCATATCTCCACGTTCGCGCCGACGGCATTCTGAGCACCTTCGCTCGATACTACGTGGGCTTCGCGCGCAGCGTCGTTGAGCAGCGTGCTCATCAGCCTCGCTTCCGGTAGTGTGCCCAGGTAGGCGATGCTTCCGGTTCCTATTGCGCGCTCGATCATAGCCGGCTTGTCGGCAAGCCACCCTGCATCGTGGCCATAGCGCAGGATTACGTGCGTGTCCGCAGACGAGGTAGAAAGCATCTCAGCCCAGATGCCCGCATTGCCGTGCGTTGGGTGCTGCCGCTCCTGCAATTGCTGCAGTGTCACACAACTTCCAGGTGCAGCATCGGACATGGGGACGCAGTCTTTGGACGTTGACTGACCGGGATTCTCAAACTGGACAGCCACTGGCTTTTCCAGCGCATAGTACTGTTCCACGCGCCCCCCCAACTCTGGCACCAACGGACCAGGCTGGCGTTGCGGGTTCAGCGAGTCATACTGGTCCTTCATGCCGGAGCGTGGGCCCAGCAGCAGATGGCCCCCTTGCTTTACGTAGGCGAGCAGTTTGGCCGCCAACGCTTCGTCGATCAGATTCAGTGACGGCGCAACCAGCAGCTTGTAGGGCCTAAGGTCGACTGAACTTGTCGGATCGACGATATCTACAGCTTGCCCATACGACTGTGCGATGCGCTGGAGCTGCGGATAAAACTCGAGTAGCACCTGCTGTTGGTCATAGTCCTTGCTGAACGGCTGGAAGTCGATCGCCCAGCGCGAATCGTAATCATGGAGGACGGCAATCTCGGCGTGCGGAGTAGTGCCGGCCAGCGCATCGCGCGTCAGCTCCAGATCCTTGCCGAGTTGGGCAATCTCAGCGTAGATCGGCAATGGCTCACCGTCTGGCCCCACGATGGCGCCGTGGTACTGCTCTTGCCCGTTGAGCGCGGATCGCCACTGCCAGTACAGCACCGCATCGGCACCGTGCCCGATCGTCTGCCACGCCAGCGCGCGCGTCTCGCCCGGCCACAACGCGTTGTTAACCGGGGCCCAGTTGACGCTGCCCGGCTCCGTCTCCATGACCCAGAAGTTCTGGCGCTTCCAGCCGCGGACAAAGTCATTGAGCATCGCATTCTTCGGCGCATCCAGATGCCCCTGGCCAACGTAATCGTCCCAACTGGCGAGGTCGAGGTCAGCCGTGATCGCATAGTGATCCCAGTTATCCGACCAGGCCAGGCCACCGATGTTCGTAGTAATGAACTGCGTAGGAAGAATGAGCGGGCGCAGCACATCAATCTGGTTTCGCTGGAAGCTGCGCCATGTGGCCGTAACAAAGTGCTTATGGTCCAGCAGCAGTCCGGGGTTCTCGTTCGAGTTCTTCATCGGGATCTGCGACCACGCCGTGTAAGTCTGCGACCAGTACGTGGTGGACCATTGATGGTTGAGGTTGTCGAGAGTCTTGTACTTGTCGCGCAGAAATTGCTGGAACAGCGCTCGCGTGGCGGGGTCGAAGGATTCGTCCGAGTACTCGTTGCCAATCTGCCAGCCGATGACGTTGGGATTGTGGCCAAATCGGCGCGCGAGTTGCCTTACGATCAACACGCAGAGTTGGCGGTAGCGAGGGCTGGCGTAGTTGAACTGCCTGCGCTCGCCATGCTGACGCCATTGCCCGTCAGCATTCATGCCGAGAGTATCCGGATACTTCTGCGTGAGCCAGGCGGGCGGCGCGTCCGTCGGCGTACCGATGACGACAGCAATGTGGTGCTGTGCGGCGAGGGCTATCGCGCGATCCAGCCAGTCCAGTTCGAAGCGGCCCTCGCTCGGCTCCAAGGTGGACCATGCGAACTCACCCACGCGGACGACGTTCATGTGCGCGTCCTCCATGAGTTGCAGATCGTGGTCCCATTGAACCTCGGGCCACTGTTCTGGATACCACGCGGCCCCCAATCGCAAAGGCTGTGGTTGAGCAGAGGCGAATGCTGCGACCGAGACCAGCAGAAGAAGCGATAAGCGCGATAAGTAGGCGGCCTTCAAGGTGACTCGAACATACATCGAACGCGGTGGTGAAGGCCAGCAGAGAGGGCAAAACAATCGGCTCTTCGGGCCGGAAACCCAGACGAACCTGGCGGACGGGTTCCGCAATGCGGTTCCACATTCCTTGAAAAGGCCATTTCATACGACCAGACAGAAATTGGACGATATCTCCGCTTTACTCTGCAGGACTCTCCGAGTAGAACGGGAGAAGTTGATGGCAACGCAAGTATCCAGCCGGCATGCCATCCGTGGAGAAGGGATCGACGTGACACGAACACTGGCACTGATTCATACAAGTCCTACACTGACTCCCCTCTTCGGCGCGCTGTGCGCTAAGAGCATGCCGGAAACGACTATCTTCCACATGGTGGACGAGAGCCTCATCAAAGACACCATCCGTGAGGGGCGGTTGCGGCGCGTGACTATGCGGCGGCTGCTCGCTATGATCGAGTCTGCCGAGATGGCTGGCGCAGACGCCGTACTGGTGACGTGTTCCTCGATCGGTGCCGGCGTGGCAATTGCCCAGAAACTCTTTGATATGCCGGTAATTCGAGTGGATGAAGCAATGGCAGAGGCCGCCGTGAGAATGGGTTCCCGGATTGGCGTGATGGCGACCTTGACCACCACCCTCAAGCCGACGACCGCCTTGTTACGGGAGAAGGCAAGGGCGGCTGGTGTCGAGATCGAGGTTGTGGAATCGCTTTGCGACGGCGCGTTCGACGCGGTACTGGCCGGAGACGCGACTACCCATGACCGCATTCTGACCCACGCGCTGAAACAGGAGATGAAGGGTGTCGACGTGGTGGTTCTCGCACAGGCCTCGATGGCCGGGGTGGTGAAGACGCTGCCAAAGGGCACGTTGAAGATGCCGGTGCTGAGCAGCCCTGAACTCGCTGTGATGAAGGCACGTGAGATCTTGGCAGGTCTCGACGGCAATGTCGAGGTTCCAGTTACCGCGAATAGCCAGAAGGCGCACCATTGAGGAAGCGCCACGGCGTCCTTGGACTGCTTTGCGCCATGTCGGTGATCACCTTCCTCGATCGGATGGCGATCCCTGTGGCGCAGACGGGAATCCGCGGCGATCTTCATCTCTCGCCCGAGCAGTTTGGCTGGGTGTTGAGTGCGTACGTCCTGGCGAATGCACTCTTCGAGATTCCTTCCGGCGCGATGGGCGATCAGAACGGTCGGCGGATCGAGCTTACTCGCATCACCGTATGGTGGTCGGGCTTCACGGCGATGACCGGTCTCTGTAAGACCTTC
>Ga0182013_10004747_pt1 | contig 16156 bp, 13 predicted proteins | sample 612S2MmetaG_FD_120487 | JGI IMG/M metagenome (GOLD analysis project Ga0182013, IMG submission 120487) | Permafrost microbial communities from Stordalen Mire, Sweden - 612S2M metaG | ecosystem: Environmental > Terrestrial > Soil > Wetlands > Permafrost | place: Sweden: Stordalen | collected...
ATCTTGGACGGTCAGACAGGATGCAGACGCGCATTTCAAATCGCGGCAAGCAAAAAACGTCCATAACGCGCTTGTTTTATGTTGGTTGCGAGATTAGAGCATTACTTTTACCGGACAGCCGTGTAGAGAAGTAATTGAGAATTATACCCAACCTCCAAGGCCGTCAAGTTACAGCGCCCAGGCCTTTGTGCTCTGCGCAATACGGGCTTGGGGGCATCAGAGCGGATTCAGAGCGCAACTTGTTTTTGCGCCCGTGGCGGAATGCTCGTCTCCGTGGTTCTTTGTTGTGGCCAAGCCCGCCTCCTCCAATTTTCCGCTCGGCTTGATCCTCTCCATTTTCTTAATGGGAGGTGAATGCCGTAGACTTCAATGCACAGATGCAAGCGCAGATTGAAAACCTCGTAAAGTTGCAAGCGGTGGAGTTGGAACGAACTCGGCTTACGCAGGCTGTGCGCGCCTTGCCGGCGGAAATCGCCCAGGCCACGGCGGCGCTGGCCAAGGCCGAGCGCGAGGCCGCCGAAATTTCCGACGCTCTCAGCCGCGAGGACTCGCTCCGTACCCGCCTTGATCGCGAGATCGGCGCCCACCGCCAAAAAGCCGCCCGTTATCGCGCCCAGCAGGACTCGATCACCACTCCTGCCCAGGCCGCCGCCGTGGAGCATGAGATCAGCTTTGCCGAGGCCGAGGCCGAACGCCTGGAGAATGAGGAGTTTGCCAGCCTGGAACGTTCCGATGCCCAGGAATCGGCGCTGGCCACCATCCGCGCCCGGATCGAGCTGCTCGCCTCCGCGCTGGACAAGACCCGCGCACGCGTCGCCCTCCGCCAGGCCGAGTACGACGGCGAACTGGCAGCACTTGCCGCCCAGCGCGAGGCCCTCCGCCCGCTGATCGCCCCTGAGTGGCTCACGCGCTTCGACCGCCTCTGCGCCTCTCGCGGCACGGGGCTGGCGAGGGCTGAAAATCAGCAGTGTACCAGCTGCCGCATGGGCGTCCGCCCCCAGACCTGGAACCAGCTTCGCGAGGGCGAGTTGCTCACTTGCGACAGTTGCTCCCGGTTGCTCTATTGGGACCCTTCAATGGCGCCGGCCGCTGACTCCACGCAGCAGCAAGCGGCCAAGCCCAAACGCAAATCCTCCAAGCCCGCGCCGGAGGAGTAGAGTCTCCCCCCTTTCCCTGCTAACCTTTTCTTGGGCGGCCACAATTCTGAACAACAACGGCAACCCTGAAACAGCAACGGAGGAGGGGGAACTCTTGCAGCGCATCTGCGTGGACATGGACGAGGTGATGGCGGACACTCTGGGCGAGCACATCCGCCGCTACAATCAGACCTTCGACGAGGAGGTCACCCCCGAAGACCTGGCCGGCAAAGGGCTCTGGGAGGTTGCGCCCCAGGACCGCCAGCAGCAGCTTCGCGACTTTCTGGACGCCGAGGACTTCTTCGAGGATCTGGACCTGATCCCCGGCGCGCAGGAAGTGCTCCAGAGCCTCTCGGCGCGCTTTGAAATCTTCATCGCCACCCAGGCCATGGCCGTCCCCAACTCGCTCGGCCCAAAGTACCGTTGGCTGCAGCGCCATTTTCCCTTCATCCCGCCCACGCATTACGTCTTCTGCGGCGACAAGAGCATTCTGCGCGCCGATTATCTGATCGACGACCTGCCGAAAAACCTTCTTCGCTTCCAGGGCCAGGGCCTGCTCTATACCGCGCCGCGCAACCTCACCGCTACCGGCTTCCTCCGCGTCGATAACTGGCAGCAAGTGGCCGATTACTTCGCCGGCGTGGCTTCGAGGTGAAGGTTCCCAATGCCACCACCCGCAGGGCAATGGCGGAACTTGAGGCCGGAAAAGGCAAGCGCTTTGCCAGCGTAGAGGCGCTGATGGCCGATCTTCATGCGGACGATTGAGCGCTCGACGGCCGTCAAACGCGACTGCAAACGGGAGGCCAAGGGAGAGCACCGGTCTACGCTGGATGCGGATTTGGCGCCGGTTCTGGCGGCCTTGGCCAGCGACCAGCCTTTGCAGCCACGACACCGCGATCACGAGCTGAGCGGCGAGTGGGGAGGCTATCGCGAGTGCCACGTCAGGCCTGGGCCCGTTTCAACTCGCCGTACTTCCCCATGCGACATCATCGCGAAACGAAATCTGGCACTTCGAGATTGAGCGCGGCCCTAGATAAACAGGTTAAGGTTGGAATCTTCGGCTTTGCCGAGGTAGTAGCCGACGCCACCGGCTTCAACGCCGTCAATCAATTCTTCCTTGCGTAATCCCATGACGTCCATGGTCATCTGGCAGGCGATAATTTCAATGCCCGCTTTCTGGGCGGAAGCAATCAGATCCGCCAATGAAGAGACGTTCTTATCCTTCATCACCGCGCGCATCATTTTTGTTCCCATACCCAGCATGTTCATCTTGGACAATTTAAGCGCACCCGCGCCACGAGGCAGCATCCAGCCGAACATCCTGTCAATCGGGCTCTTCTTTACGCGCACGGCTTCGGGTTTGCGCAAAATGCTCAAACCCCAGAACGTGAAGAACATGGTCACCTTTTTACCCATGGATGCCGCGCCGTTGGCAATAATAAAGGCAGCCATTGCCTTGTCAAAGTCGCCGCTAAAAACAATGATCGTCTTGTTGTCTTTTCCAGCAGCGGCCATCAACGGTTGTGAGGCAGAGTTCTGACCTATTTTCTCAACCGAGGCCAGGACAAGGCCTTTTTCCTTCCTTACCTCGATCAGGCGGTTGCCAGTCCTTTGGCACCAGGCGCCGATGTCGGCAAAAAAGCCAGGATCGGAGGCCGTGATCTCCAATACCTGACCTTCGTCCATTTCATCCATCGAGGCTTTCACGCGCATCAACGGGCCGGGGCAGGCAAGGCCGGTGGCGTTCAAGGTGCAGTGGGCCACACGGCTGACCGGCGCCTGGCGCATGACTTGTGTTTCCGTATCCAGCACGATGCCGGACGGTGTTGCTGGTGGCTCGGCGAGTTGCGCCACTGCGGACTTATAGCCACCGGTCAAGTTCTTGACGCGGAAACCATTCTGGCTCAGAATGCGCGAGGCAATATAGCCGCGCACACCGACCTGGCAGTAAGTCAGAATCAATTTATCTTTATCCAGATCCGATAGCCGCCGGCGCAAATCGTCGACGGGAATGTTGATCGCGTCTGGCAGGTGGCCATTCTCGAACTCCATTTCCGTCCGCACGTCCAGCAGAATTGTTCCCTGGCGGTCAAACGAGGCAAGCTGCTCGTATGTGAAGACGTCGCTCAGGCCAGAAAGAATATCTTCTGCCACAAAGCCAACCATGTTCACAGGATCCTTGGCCGAGGAATAGGGGGGCGCATAGGCAAGCTCAAGTTCAGTCAGATCCCTGACCGTGCCTTTGAGACGTATAACTGTGGCAATGACATCGATGCGCTTGTCAATGCCGTCGAGGCCGATGGCCTGGGCGCCCAGAATACGCCCAGCATCGTCAAAGAGCAGTTTGATGGTCAAGGGCAGAGCACCGGGGTAGTAAGCCGCATGGGAGTTGGGGTGCACAATGGCCGCATGGCAGGCGACACCGAGGCGCTGCAACATGCGTTCGTTGTTGCCGGTAGCAGCCGCTGTAAGTGTGAAGACCTTCAGAATCGCGGTTCCCTGGGAACCTTTGAACTGACTGGAAAGCCCGGCGATGTTATCGGCGGCAATCCGGCCTTGCTTGTTCGCGGGACCGGCCAGCGGAATGGCGGCGGGCTGGCCGCTGACGAAGTCAATAACTTCAATTGCGTCGCCGACGGCGTAAATGCCGGCTTGTGAGGTTTCCAGACAGTCATTTACAAGGATATGTCCGCGCCGGCCAAGCGCAATTCCACTGCCGGACAGAAATGCCGTCTCTGGCACGACGCCGATTGCCAGTATCACCAGGTCGGCGGCCAACACCTTGCCACTCTGCAGGGTGACGGCAAGGCCATCTGCTTGTTCCTGAAAACTGGCTACGCCGTCCCCGAGAAAAAGCTGTATGCCGTTTTCCTCTAGTTCGCGCTCAACCAATACAGCCATGTCGCTGTCAAAGGGGGGCAGGATGTGAGGGGCTGCCTCGGTAAGTGATACCTCCAGGCCGCGCTCTTTCAAATTCTCCGCAATTTCCACACCGATAAAGCCGCCCCCCACAACGACAGCCCGGCGGCTACCCTCGCGATCAACGAAGGCCTTGATGCGGTCTGTGTCAGGAATATTGCGCAAGGTGAATATCCTGCTGCTGTCGATGCCAGGCAGGTTAGGGCGGATCGGCTTGGCGCCAGGGGAGAGAAGCAGATAGTCATAAGTCTCTTCATATTGCCCGCGGTCCTGGCTGTTGACCGTAATCGCTTTTCTATCCGGATGCACTGCCGTGACTTCGCTCTGCACGCGGACATCGATATTGAAGCGGGCGCGCATGGCCTCCGGCGTTTGCACCAGCAATTTGTCGCGTTCCTGAATCACTTCGCCAATATAATAAGGCAGTCCGCAGTTGGCGAAGGAGATATACTCGCCCCGCTCCAGCAGAATGATTTCCGCCTGCTCGTCCAGCCGGCGCAATCTTGCCGCCGCTGTAGCGCCGCCTGCAACGCCGCCAACGATCACAACTTTTTTCCTTGTCATACGAATCAGCCTTTCTTCCGGTTTGAAAACAGCATGCCGATTAACTTGACAACGCGCTGGTCACAGACCTGATAGTTGACTTCAAGACCGTTGCGCGTTCCTCTGATGATGCCGGCCATCCGCAGTTTTTGCAGGTGCTGGGAAATAGTTGACTGCGGCGCTCCGAGGCAATCCTGCATATGGCCAACATTACAGCTACCCTTTTCAATCAGGCCGCGGACGATGCACAGGCGCACTGGATGGGCCAGGGCTTTGAGAACTTCTGCAAGTTCAGCGTAGTTCTTCGTACTCATGTTCATCCATAACACCTCTGGAGTGAGCATCCACCGGCAAGCCGGGGAAACTTCAGTTTGCATAGTACATCCTTATATTACGATATAACGATGGTTCATGCAAGAAGAAATGTCAACCGTGAGGGTAAACATCCGCTGGCCTGCCCGGCAGATTCTGTACCAGCGGAGATGAGAGAAACTGGCCTGGAAGGAGCCTTTGACAGCAGGGGGAAAGAAGCATACGCCGGAGCAGACCGTGAGCCTGCTTCGTCAGGTTGAGGTAGGTATGGCGAACCGCTGGGAGGCGGTAACGGAGCAAGGGTGTCGCGTAGTCGGAATCGGTCACCGGTTCACGCCACCCCTAAAATCCATCCCTGAACGGCGGCAACCCCTCGCTCCTCCGGCGTCAACTGCAGATTTAAAAAGCCTTTCAGAGAACCGCCTTGGTCTGCCCGTTGCAGCCACGCCGCCACGGCGAAGGCCGCTTGTTCGTCGCCGATGACACTTCCTGAATCGTGCCGCCTGTTCAGCCTCAGTGGGTGGCGGAATTTTTTCAACCGGCTTTATGAAGATTTTTGCATTGGCGCAAACAGCGGGGGAGAAGAAGGCGGGGCTGGCCGCTGAATATCGGATATCGCGGCAGACGTTGTATACGGCACTTGCATAGAGGCCGGAAACAACAATTCGGAGCAGCGCAGCGTAATATCCTCTTCAAGGAAGCTTTACAGAAGGCTGCAGATGAATGAACTCGGTAAAACGCTTCTTGGTCTCGGGCTCCTGATCGCAATCGCCGGCGTCTTGCTGATTGTAGCGGGACGAATCGGCCTGCCTCTGGGGCGATTGCCGGGCGACATTGCCTACAAGGGAAAACATGTCTCCGTCTTCTTTCCTCTCGGCACGTGCATCCTGATCAGCGTCGTATTGTCCGTTCTCTTCTGGTTGTTCTCTCGTTTCCACCGCTAGTCTGGCGGTTGCCTGATGCAAGGAACTTCCTTAAACGTCACCGAACCTCGTTCGTGACCTCATCAGAGTCCTTGTCGTCTGCAAAAACAGAATCTGGAGGTGGTCTCCATTTGCTTCGCCACAAGCCCGCGTCTAAACGCCGGCTTGTGGTCTATTTTTGCGCCGCCGCGTATACGTCGGCATGTGACGGGACGCACAGACAAGAAATGATTGAAGTTATTCCATATCTTGTGGCTTCGCTTCCCCCGCTGAGCAACTCCCGCGAGTGCCGCCTACCGAGAAATACCGGAAGATGAAGTTCTATGCCCACAAGCTGGGAAGCGATGGGAAGACCGATCAGGCGGTCTTCGGCTACGAAGTTTGCCCTGGCGTGAAGGTAGGCGAAGATGAATTTGGCTCCGTTTCACCGGCGCCGGGCTCGTCTTATGCCATCGGCGTCGTCACCAATGGGGCCGCGCCGGCCCTGGAGATCTATCTCACTCCCTTGAGCGCCATCGCCAACAAAACAAGCTGGAAGAAAGTGGCCAGCTACGACGACAATATTGTCGATAGCGCCCTGGTCGGCAGCGATCTCTACCTGGTCACGCTGAAAGGCGCGCCCAACGGCAAGATTCTCCGCGTCAGCGCCGCCGATTCCGATCTCTCCAAAGCCGAGGTCGTGCTTCCCGCCACTTCGGCGGTGCTGATTGGCAGTTTCGGCTGGACCAATATTCTGCGGCCCGCCAAAGACGCGCTTTACTTCCAGCAGGCCGAAGCTGGCGTGGTCAAGGTTCTCCGTCTTCCCTATCGACCGGGTTCCGAGCTGGAACCGGTCTCGCTCCCCTTTGCCGGCAGCGTTGATGATGTGGCCGCGAGTCTGACCGTGCCGGGACCGGTGATCAAAATGACCTCCTGGACGAAGCCCGGAGATTATTACCGCTACAATCCGGCCACGGCCAGTGCCGTCGCAACGGGCCTGGAGCCGGAAAATGCCATCGATCCCAAGGACTTTGTCTCGGAAGAGCAAAAGGCGCCGGCGCCCGACGGCACGCTGATTCCCCTCTCGATCATCTACAAGAAGGGGACCAAACTGGACGGCAGCAATCCCACGGCGTTGATCGGCTACGGCGCCTACGGCGATGTATGGAAGCCGGGCTTCGGGCGTCGTTATTCCGTGTGGATTGAACGCGGCGGCATCCTGGCCGTGGCGCACGTGCGCGGCGGCGGCGAGTTCGGAGAAGCGTGGCATCTGGCTGGTCAGAAACTGAACAAGCCGAATACCTGGCGCGATTTCATCGCCTCGGCGCAGTACCTGATTGACCACAAGTACACCTCCATGCCCAAGCTGGGCATCTGGAGCCAGAGCGCAGGCGGAATTCTGATCGGCAGATCGATTACCGAACGCCCCGACCTCTTCGCCGCCGCCGTCGATGGTGTGCCCAGTTCCGACACGGTGCGCGAGGAGACGAGCGCCAATGGACCACCCAATATTCCCGAGTTCGGGAGCGTAGCCACCGAGGATGGCTTCAAGGGGCTCCTGGAGATGAGCTCGTATGCGCACGTGAAGGCGGGAACGAAGTATCCGGCGATGATGGTGACGGCCGGCGTCAACGACCCCAGGGTCGATCCCTGGCAAGGCGCCAAGATGGCGGCCCGGCTGCAGGCCGCGACCGCCAGCGGCAAGCCGGTCCTGCTTCGCGTCAACTACGACGCCGGTCACGGAATCACCGACACTGTTGCGCAGCAGGTCTCCGACTGGACGGACATCTTCACCTTCTTCCTGTGGCAGTTTGGCGAAAAGGATTTCCAACCGTCGGTACTGAACCCCTAGAGATTCTTCGCGCTGAACGGGTCTCCACTAGAGGATTGACGAGCCGAGCGTCAACTCTTGATATCAATGCGCTTAACAAGCTGTTACTTCTGGTCGTCAGGGTTCACAAGCTGGTTCCCGAACAGGTCTGGACGCGCCGTTATGACCGCATCAACGCCTTCGAAAAAGGCTCGTCGAGCACGAAACTCACATTCTCAAGTTCTATCTGCACATCTCCAAAGAGGAGCAGTTGAAGCGATTCAAGGAGCGGCTGACGATCCGACCAAGCATGGGAAGATCAGCGAGTCGGATTACAAGGAGCGAGCCTTCTGGGCAATTACGTTTCCGCTTACGAAGCCGCGTTGTCACGATGCAGCACCGAGCATGCGCCCTGGTTTATCATCCCGGCCAATCACAAGTGGTTTCGCAACCTCGCCGTGGCCAGGATCGTCGTGGAATACATGGAGGCGCTGAACCTGAGGTACCCCAAGCCCGCGGTCGATATCGAACACATCCGGCACGAGTACCACGAGGCAAAGGAAACATAAACCCACCATCCTTCTGTCGCGCAACCCGGCCAGATGCGCATCTGCCAACGCCAGGGAATGAGAGCCTGGAGTGCATGGCAGGGTCTTTGCGAGAGCCGCGAAATTCAGGAGTTTTTCCTTGGGCGTTGCCAGGAACCTGCCTCGAACGCCTGGGCTTTAGCCTTGGAATATATGCAAAAAAATTGTGAGCAAGGGCAACTGGGGTATATTGGCTCGTAGCCGGGAGGCAGAATGTAAATCCCGGCTCACAGGCTTGTATGAAACTTGACGAATACCGGAAGAAGCGTCAATTCGGAGCGACCACGGAGCCCCGGGGCATGGACGATGCCCGAGACGAAAATGAATCACTCATCTACGCCGTGCAGAAGCACATGGCCACGAACCTGCATTATGATTTTCGTCTGGAATGGCACGGCGTACTTCTTTCCTGGGCCGTTCCGAAGGGCCCCTCGCTCGATCCGGCAGTAAAGCGCCTTGCGATGCGGACGGAAGATCACCCCGTCGAGTATTCCGACTTCGAGGGGGTGATTCCCAGCGGCCAATATGGAGCGGGCACGGTAATGTTATGGGACCGAGGAACCTGGCATCCGGAAAACGCCGATGTGGACGGTTCTTTGCAGAAGGGAGAAATCAAGTTCACTCTTCAGGGCAAGAAACTCCAAGGTGCATGGGTCCTGGTTCGCACCCGTGGCTTTGGGAAAAATCCTTCTGGACCCGCCTGGCTTCTTATCAAACATCGCGATCAGTATGCATCCGCGAAGGACGTGACGCAGGAAGAGCCACGCTCCGTAACGAGCCGGCGTCTTCTTGCGGAGATTGCACGAGACGAAGGAGGCGACGTCGAAAGAGCTTCGCAGGGCGATCCGTCCGGCAAGGGGTGAAGCACAACGAGCGCAAAGCCAGTGTAGAGGCGTATTGAGCTGAGAAACCGAATTCCATCTCTCCTGCGAGCCATGCTTGCCACGCTCGCGGCTGAGCCATTCGACAAACCTGAGTGAGCCGCTGGGGAGTGGCCTGCCCGATCTTTTGTACCAGTAGATTGTTAGTGTTATGCAGCGTATGAGGGGCCCATCCCGGAACACAAACTCCGTCAAGAACCACTTGGGCGCGAGGTGTCCACCGCCAGCCACCACCCCCGCCCAGCGCACCAGCAGCTTTCATCCGGCGGGCCGTTCCGATGCAACCACCGAACCTCGCCCCAATTACCCCGCCGAAATGCCGCTGCCAGCGCCCTCCCCGCCTGTTTGTCCTGGGCCCCGGCACAAGGAACAAACTCCACCGGCAACAGGAACCGTGCCGCATACGCGCCGGATGCCTGCCGAGTCACCAGCAGCATTACGCCGAACCCGCCTTTCGGCGCCAGCGGAAACAAAAGCCGCCCCTCCGGCTGCAACGCATCCAGCCAGACCGCCAGCGGTTCGGTCGCGGACGCATTCACATAGAGCACATCGCAATTTGGCAGCGGCCCCTCGGCGCCGGATCGGCAGTGCACCGCAACCTGCGCAAACTCCCTGAGGTTTACCCGCGCCCGCTCTGCCAGTTCGGGCTCAATCTCATAGGCGTCCACCCGCCCCGTCTCGCCCACCAGCATGGCCAGCATGGTCGTGTAGTAGCCGGTGCCCGCGCCCACGTGAACTACGTGTTCGCCCTTCCTGGGAGCCAGCGCAGCCAGGCACCTTGCGTGCAGGCTCGGCTGTCCATTGTTCAGTCCCCAGCCTGCGCCCAGGGGGACGACTATATCCTGGTACAGCGTTGCCGGATCGTACGAAACAGTCTGCAAATAGTTTTCGCGGGATGCAATCGCCCACGGCGCTGGCCCCACAAATTTCTCCCGCGGAATCGTCGCCAGCGCCGCTGCAATCTCACCCCCCAGACCGCCCACTGGATTGATTCCCGCAGCAGTCATAATTCGCTGCGAGTACGCCGTCCGGCACTTCTGGAGCTGCTCATCCTGAATTGAATGGGTCTGGACTGGATCAGCCTTATCGTGCTCCATCTCGATCCTCCATCTGCCGCTTCGACACGCATTGTGGAGGTTCTGTTCACACTCAGCGCTTATAGCCGATTTTGCGCAAGAGATCATGCCGCCACGCTATGTCATCCTGCCCTTCGATGCCTTTGGGCGACGCGCCGTCAATCACGCCAAGCACTCCCTGCCCCTGGTCGGTGCAAGCGACTATGATTTCGACAGCATTAGCGGTGGCACAAAATATCGAACAAACCTCGGGTACGTTGCGAATTGCATTCAGGATGTTAATGGGATAAGCCACTGAAAGAACGAGTACGAAAGTATGTCCACAGGCCAGTGCCTGGGCATTCTTTATGGCAGTCTCCTGCAGCGCCGGATCATTCCCTTCAGATCGTGTCAGGCAAGCTCCGGAACTTTCATTGAAAGCCAGGCCGAACCTGGCTTGTGGCGCTGTTGTGATGACCGCTTCATACAAATCTTCCACGGTCTTGATGAAGTGTGATTGCCCAACAATGATGTTGGCATCGGCTGGAAACTCCATGCGAACCGACTTGATCTCGATCATAACTGGGCCTCCGCCCGTGCCAACAGAATACCCCTATGTTTCTATTCTGCAAAAATGTACTGCTTTTGTACCGCCGGAATGCCAATTCGCGCGATTTTAGCGATTTCAGAGGATGTGATCAGCGCCATGGGAGAATCGCTGTAGCTATTGATTTTTCCAGTACTTGTGGCAAAATGATAGTGGATTCGCGCAAGGGGCTGGATGTGGCGGGACTGTTCGAGTCCTACCTGAGGAGCCAAAGAATCAATAGCTTACAGACCACCCCGAATCAAACTCGACCACATTTCATCGCATTTGGAACTTGAAAGCGCGCTGCAAACAGGCGAGTTGTAGCTCCGGAAGAGAAAGATTGTTGCGAAGGTGAGGCCGGGCTTGAGATTGCATTGTTTTTTTGCGTTCGCGCCTATGGCTCTGGCGATCGCCGCCGTCGCGCAGAGTCCGGGGCCGGCGCCGCGCTTCGATGCGTGGAAGATCATCGGTCCCGGCGGAGGCGGAACCACAATTGGCCCCATGATCAGCCCCCATGATCCTGGCCTGATAGTGGAGCACTGCGACATGACCGGGGGGTACATCACGCACGATGGCGGTCAGTCCTGGCGGATGTTCAATCTGCGCTCGGGCATTGAAACCTTCGCCTTCGACCCTGGGAATCCCCGGCGAATCTATGCGGGAAACGCTGCTTTGTGGCGCAGCGACAATAGCGGCCGGAACTGGCGCATGCTCTTCCCCAATCCCGCCAAAAAGACCCTCGAGCATCAGAATGGTGACCACAGTGACTACAGTCTGACTTCGCAGGACAGCCATAACGTCACCGGGTTGAACATTAGTCAGATTGCCGTCGATCCCAGAAACTCGAATGTGATTCATATTGCGTTTTACGATCCGCAAAGCGGCGGGACAACGCTGCTGGTCTCAAGGGACGGCGGAGTCTCTTTCCGGCACGAGCACGAGTTTCCCTCCGATAAAATCCTTCTGCTCGTCTATAAAGGCGGCGAGCGGCTGGCGATTGGAATGCAGGGCGTCTACCGCGGCCGGGCAAAATCCGCACAGCCAATCGCGGGGCCAATCGCGGGGCCAGTCGCGGGGCCAAACGCGGGGTCTGGAGATATCATCGCGCAGGCCAGCGCGGGCGAGGCGCGGGGAAGAACCATTATTTTTGCGACAACGAAAAGGGGAGAGCTGTTCGTCTCGGAAGACGGGGGCAGAAGCTGGCAACTGAGAAGCCCGGCGCTCGGCCAGCAGGCCGGAAAGTTTGGGGCGGTTGCCGCGGCTGGCGGCAATGGGCGGGTCGCGTACGTTGGCTTTCGCGGGCTCAAACTGGGCGAAGGCTCCGAGGAACTCTATAACGGCATTGCCAAGACCATCGATGCGGGTCGGAGCTGGTCGATCGTATTCCGCGAATCGACGCGGCCTGCCGCCAATCTTGATGCCTCCTGGATCGAAGATCGCGCCATTGGCAGCGGGACGGACGATAGCAAGAATATCTTTTTCGACGCCCCTTACAGTCTGGGAGTAGCTCCCGGCAACCCCCTCATCTGTTATGCCACCGATCTGTTTCGAACCTATCGGACGCTCGATGGAGGCAAGACCTGGGCGCAGGTCAACTCCGTACGCACCGCGGACCGGCACTGGACTACCCGCGGGCTCGACGTCACCACAAACTACGGCGTGCAATTCGACCCGTTCGATGCGAAGCACGTTTTCATCGACTACACCGACATCGGAGCCTTTGCCAGCGATGATGGAGGCAAGTCCTGGGAATCCGCCACCAACGGGGTTCCCGATGCCTGGCGGAACACAACTTACTGGCTCGCCTTCGATCCCGAGGTCAAGGGTTTGATGTGGGGCGCATTCAGCGGAGTACACGATCTGCCCCGGCCGAAGATGTGGCGGCAGAAAGATGCCTTGAGCAGTTATCGGGGCGGCATCGGAGTTTCGGCCGATGGCGGGCGGCACTGGAGCCCTTCAAACACCGGCATGAGGGAAACCGCTTTCACGCATGTGCTCCTCGATTCCACGACTCCGGCTGGGCAGCGCACCCTGTACGCCTGCGGCTTTGGCGCCGGCGTGTATAAATCGACGGACAACGGAAAAACCTGGCAACTGAAAAACAACGGCATCAGCGAAAAGAACCCCTTTGCCTGGCGAATCGTACGCGGCAATGACGGCGCGCTTTATCTTATTCTGGCCCGCGCCAATGAGGGCCGCTACGGCATGACAGGCGGAAGCGGCGCTCTCTATAAATCCGTCGATGGAGCGGAGCACTGGACGAAGATGAAGCTGCCGGAGGGCGTCAACGGGCCGAACGGGCTGGCGCTGGATCCGCGTGACAATCGCCGCATCTACCTCGCCGCCTGGGGGCAGGAGCGAACCGGCGGCGTGGACTCGGGGGGCGGGGTGTGGCTTTCCACCGACGGCGGCGAAAGCTGGCGCACTATCTTCAGCAAGTCGCAGCACGTCTATGATGTGACGATCGATCCAAAGGCGCCGGATACGCTCTACATCTGTGGTTTCGATGCGGCGGCATACCGCTCGACCGACGCCGGGCTTCATTGGACGCGCATTCGGGGCTACAACTTCAAGTGGGGCCACCGCGTGATGATGGATCCCAACGACGCGTCCATGATTTACATCACCACCTATGGCGGAAGCGTATGGCATGGACCGGCTGCCGGGGATCCGAGCGCACCCGAGGATAGCTTGACGCACGTACCGATTGCGCAATGAGTCATCCGCATTAAGGACATCTCAAACCAGTAAGCAGAACCCTCGCTGAATCATTTCGGAACGGATCTTCACGCTGAAGTCTTCCAAATGCGGGCGTTGCCTGAATCGGCCTTCGAGCGACTACTTCACCGGAATACGCACAAGATGCAACCGCGATTCCGAAGGGTGTTGGCGTCAAGCACGATGCTGAGGGCGTGTTCACATCCTCGGCTTTATTCGGCGCCATTGGAGAAGTCCGAGTCCGTAACCGGGTCCATTTTAGTCGTGGGCAGCTCTACTTGTTTCCTGAGCCGAATAGCCAGAGCACCGCTACCTCATTTTCCAAACCCTGGGAGGTCTACGCGCTTCGCAATGTGATCCTGAATCCAGTGTGGGTCCCACCATTCCTTCGGGTCAATCTGGGTGCCATCGAGTTGCATGGCAAAGTGAATATGGTCGCCTCCGGCCATTCCGGTCTGGCCGCTATGGCCCATGACCTGGCCGCGTTTTACCATGTCACCTTCGTGTACATTGATTTGGCTTAGGTGCCCGTAGATCGTCTGTAGTCCGTAGCCATGATCTACCACGATGCAATTGCCGTAGATGCCCAGCGGAGCTGCATAGACAACCCGGCCATCGTTGGAAGCTTCCACGCCAATATGTTGTGTCACGGCTAGATCATATCCGAGGTAAACCTGCTGATCGATCTTCTTCCCGTGGTATATATAATTCCGCACGTCTGCAAAGGTCGCCTCCGCCTGGGAATGAGACTGCCGCGTGAAAGGCTGTGACCATAGGAACTTGTCTGCTGTCTTGAAGCGCAGATCGGAAAGCACCTTGTTGTTGGCACGGCGCATTTCGTTGTTAATTTTTACAAATCGCACGACCGCATCGCCCGAGCCATTCGGGTCAAGCTCGCCGATTACCTTCTGCAGGAAGGCATCGCTCACCTGCAAGTCGTGTACGGTGTATTTCGGCTGCTCCTTTTTAGGGAACTGAAACACCAATGGGCCGGTCACGTCATTTCCTGCGCCATTGGAGGCATAGACAAGGGGCACGGTGTTGGACGGCATATTCCAGGCAAAGGCAAAGAGAGAAAAGAACCCTGGCTTGCCTCCGGGCATGGGCCAAGCGCGATATGTTTGGTCGCCGACCCGCACACCTGCTTCGGTCCAAGTTCCTGAAACATTGAAGGTTGCGAGGTCAGCCATGCCCAGGTAAAGGTAGTGTTGGTCTGAATCTACGCTGATAGTCGGCGGTTGCGTCACCACCGTTACCTCACGTTCCCAGCTTGCCGTCTTCCGAAGCAAACCGTTCGAGGTAGCCTCAAGGATCAATTTTGCCTTGCCATTTTGGAGCTGCGGCGTGGTTTTTACGCCCGCCGTAAAGTTCCAGGTACTGTCTGTCACGCTGGAGGGTTGAGCCGTCTCCCAGACGTGATACCGAACGCCGTTCTGCTCTACGAATGCTGCGAGCCTGCGAACCCCATGCGGATCGCGTACGTGGACGGTTATCGGAGTGGCCTGGCCCAGGGAAGAGACAGGGGACGGCAGGTCCACAACAGGGGGAGCCGATCGTACCAACAGGAGCGCGATGGGCAACAAAACAGCTATTGCAATCACGATAACAATGACTTTTCGCATAGGCCATTGTAGCGCTCATCAAACGCCTTGTTCGATCTGGACCATGAGCACCCGCTGCTTCGAAGCGGTAGCAGTGGCGCCATTGCTGGCGTAATCGCCGCGAAGGGGAAGCAGACGGGACTGGTGACTCGCAGACAGGCCGTGTATAGAACGCAAGCTTATTGCTTCCTCAGCTTGGCGTACTGCTCCTCAGTGAGTTGCAGAAACAGCCCCCCTCCCCATCTCAACCCCCTGATCCACCATCAGCTGGGTTTCCTGGTCGATGAATCCCTCGGCGCGTTCAACCAGTTCAACGATTTTGCTGGACGACACAAAGTGCAGTCGCTTGGGTAGGGGAGTCTGGAGGTCGGCCTCCAAAAACTGGCACTGCCATCCATCGCCGATCTGGAAGGACAGGTACACCCGGTGGGTTTGGTCTCGTGGAGGCATGGAGGCAGTATAGGCGAAATTGAAGCGAAAGTGTCCGCAGCCCGTTCAGACCTCCACGCTTCGGTATAATTCGGGCATGACTGCCTCTATTGCCGAGTATCGGCGAAGGGAAAGGGACGTCACAGGACGCCGGGGATGGGTTACACGAGGATTTCTGTTACTACTTGTTACTATTTTCGGCCATAACCGGTGTAGCTGAGAGTTCGCGATTGTAAGCGATAGTAAGCAACAGGTCAGAGGCTAGGCACTGAAACGATTGGGCTTAGCGTGGTGTCATCCACAGAATCAATGGTTTGCGGAACCGCCAGTTCGAATTCTATTCTCTCCGCCAGAAGATTCTGTAAGTGATTGAAAAAACGTAATACACGCAAACTAAACACCTTATGGCAATGCTAGTTTGTTCCCACAGTCCACATAGATACGCCTAAAGTGGCAGGGCCGACGCATATTAAAATTGACGCATCCAGGTAGCTATATGCAGATAATCAAGGCTGCTTGCGGGAAGAGATCATTAACTCGTTTCGCCTGCTTGTTAGCGGCCATGAGAAAACGTATTTTCCCGGCCATCTGCCGGCGGTGTCTTAGCGGCTTGGCGTAGCTTGAGCCGGAGGTAGTCGCGGTAGTTTTCCGGGGCGGGGTTCTCTTGGAGTTCA
>Ga0182013_10004751_pt1 | contig 16152 bp, 15 predicted proteins | sample 612S2MmetaG_FD_120487 | JGI IMG/M metagenome (GOLD analysis project Ga0182013, IMG submission 120487) | Permafrost microbial communities from Stordalen Mire, Sweden - 612S2M metaG | ecosystem: Environmental > Terrestrial > Soil > Wetlands > Permafrost | place: Sweden: Stordalen | collected...
ACGCAGGGAATAACGACGATCGTGATCCAGCCGCCCTCGGCGAATTTGGCGATCACGATGACGACGAGTGCGGTCACCGTCGTCGTAGCGCCGATGGCGTTGATGGCGAGAGGGATCCACAGCTGCCGGCGCTCGGCCGCCCCGTGGGCGTCGCGCAGCGCGCGCCGCCAGTGCTGCACCATGCCCGCTTGCGACATGGTAAAGGTCAAGAACGCGCCGATCGCGAACAGCGGAATCAGGCGGTCGGTGATGCCGTCGAATGCGATCAACAACAGCCCCGCCGTGATCGCGAGGTAGAAGATGCCGACCGACGACACCAAGCGGCGGCCGATCGCCGCAAACGGCCGCGGCAGGAACTCGTCCTGCGCGACGATGTGGCACAGCCGCGGCAGCCCGACGAAGCTCGTATTGGCGGACAGGCACAGGATGCAAAGCGCGCTGGCGATCGCGACGTAATAGAAGATGCCGCGACCCACCACGGCGCCGACCAGCTGCGACAGCACGCTTTGGTAGCCGGGCTGGGTCTGGTCCATCGCCATGATGCCGTAGGACATCGCGAGGTAAGCGACACCGCCGAGCAGGATGGCCAAAGTCACCACAATGGCGGCGAGCGTGCGGCGGGCGTTGGTCACGTGCGGCTCGCGGAACGCATCGACACCGTTGCTGACCGCCTCGACGCCGGTCATCGCCGTGCAGCCGGAGGCGAACGCGCGGAGCAACAGCCACAGGCCTACCGCCTCGACGGCTTTGGGCGGCGACGGCGGAGCGAGCACCGGCTGCGGATGACCGCCGCTCGTCACCGCGTCATAAGCGCCGATGACAAGAACGATCAAAAAGCAGGCGATGAAGAGATAGGTCGGCAGCGCGAACAGCCGGCCGGCATCCATCGTCCCACGCAGATTAACCGCCGTCAGCAACACCAGGACGCCGATACACAGCGGCAATGTGTAGGCGCGCAGTTCCGGCAGCGCCGAAATGAGCGCCGCAACGCCGGCGGAGACGCCGACCGCGACGGTGAGCACATAATCGACCATGATGGCCGCGGCCGCCAACAGGCTGGCATTGACGCCGAGATTGTCCTTGGCCACCGCATAGGCGCCGCCGCTCTTCGGATAGGCTTCGATGGTCTGCCAATAGGAGACGAACAGCGTCGCGAGCAGCGCCAGGATCACCAGCATGACCGGGCCGAGATCCGCGAGCCCGGCCGCGCCCGCCGCCGCCAGGATGCTCAGGGCGGCTTCCGGCCCGTAGGCCGATGAACTTAAACCATCGAGCCCGAGCGCCGGCACCCCTTCGCCCGCGCCTATTTCCCGCGAGCGGCCATCGCGGTTGGCCAGCGGCCGGCCTGCCACCAGGCGAAAAAGCGCTCCGAACCGCGATACTGGAACGCTCTCGTCCGGCGCGTGCTTATCATCTGCCGCCATTCGCCATCATCTCTCGGCTGCCTCGGTCGCCAACTCTTCGACCGAGGCATTGTGCCAGATGGCATTGGCACTTTGTGGCGTTCTTGACGGAACGCGATGTTACGCGGGTTTCACTCCGCGGGCGCCAGGACCTCGCCCGACGGCTTCGTCAGCGCCGGTGCGAGCGACGGGTAGAAAGAGAGCGCATAGAGGAATGCCGCCACGATCACATAGGCTATCGCGAGCGTCGGCGACACCGCGATCCCGACGGCCTCGCCGTGCATGAAGCCGAAGAACGTCAGGACCGCTCCGGCAAAGGCGAAAGCCGAAGCCGCGACGAACTTCTGATCGATGACGGATGCGCCGACCGCCGCCAGGATCAGCCCGGTCAAGATCGAACCACCGCCCATGGTCTGGAGGCCGGGGTAGAGCACACCGACATTGCCGAGCTTGTCGAAGCCCAGCGCGACGGCGCCGGTCCCGGCGACGGAAAGCGCGCCGTCCATCATCGTCTTTGCCCAAGCCGCGACATGCGGTGTGAGCGCCAAGATGATCGCCGGCGCGTGCGCTTTCGGCGTGGTCTGGAACGCCTGCGCACCGATCAGCATGCCAATATAGAGCAGGATCGGCGAAATGGCGACGACCGGAACGATGGCGAGCATCAAAGAGATGACGCCGAACCACGACAGCACGATCACCATGATGCCGACGCCTGCCGAATAGCCGATGCGGCCACCCATGCCCTTCCAGCCCGGATGCCCGATATAGACCGCGTTGATGAACGGGTTGCCCATCAGGCAGCCGATCAAGCTGACGACGCCGTCGGCGGTGAGCACGCGCGTGGTCGGATAGGGATCGCCGCCGGCTTCCGCGCTCTCGACATTATCCATGGCCTCGACCAGGTCATAGATGCCGAACGGCACCGCGGTGACGAGGATCACGCCGAGATATTGGAAGCCGGAGAATACGTGATTAACGGCGGGTATCGGGACGTGGAAGCCGAAATTCGTAAACGCGTCGGCGACGCCTTTGACGCTAAGCCCGCCGTAATTCAGACCGACCAGGTTGGAGCACCAGGCGATCAGCATGCCGACACCGATGGCGACGAGACCGGCGGGAATCCCCTTCGGATATCTAAAGCCGCCGAGCCAGCTCACCATGATGATCGCAAAGCAGGTCAGCCCGATCACCGGCGTCTGGTACATTTCCAAGGCCGGGCGCATCGAGATGAAGGTGATCGAGACGCCGGCCAGCGTTCCGAGCAAGGCGGCGCGCGGCGTGATCTTGCGAATGTAGGGCGCAACGAAACCGCCGATCATCAGGATGAAGCTCTGGAAGAACACCCAAACGAGCCCCGCCTCCCAGCCCTGAATCGGATCATGGGTCTTCAGCGTGATCGGCAGCATGATTACGAAGGTGACGATGAACATATGCGGCACGCTGATGCCCGAAGGCAGCGCGCAGACATCGTTGCGGCCGGTCCGTTTCGCCAACCGATAGGCGAGATAGGCGTAGTACATCGTCGACAGGCACATCATCAGGCCCATCGCCGGCAGGATGCGGCCGAACACGATATCGTCCGGCATTTTCAGAACGAAACGCAACAGGCCGGTAAGAACTAGCATGTTGACGAGAATGTTGGTGCCAAAGCCGAAAAAGGCGTTCCAGTCGCCCGCGGACCATAAAGTCGGGCGAAAATCGGCCGTCGATGTTGTGGTCGTCATTGCACGCTCCTCGTTATGGCGAGCGTGTCCCGATCAGCCGGATCATGGCCGGCCGATCATCAACCGCCGCCTCCCCTGCTCTCTCTCTGTTGGTTCCGGCCGGAGAGGGACGCTTCAGTCCAGTGGTCGCGGAGGTTCATTGCGAACACAGACGAAGCATCCGCTCTCGCGGCCGAAGGCTTGCAAACTCCATGCACTCCCTGAGGTGGACCGACAGCGGCGCTTTCAAACACCGCCCCGGCGGTGGCTAAGCGAAATCCGAAGCGATTGCGGAGCAATCCTCGCAAGCGTCGTGCCATCGGTGACAACGCGCCACGGAGCGGTGGATGACGACCAAGAATGCGATGAAAAGATTGTGGATTCTGGCAGACCGAAACCGCGCGGCATTCCTGGCGCGGCGTGCACTCGCCGGTCGAGCGGCTCGTGGCGGGCCACCACGATCAATTCTCAGTCATGCCATTGTTGATAAATTGAGCAGGCGCCCGCCGCGGCTCGGGATCAACGAAACGGCCAGCCTCGCATTCCCGCCGCGCAAGAGCGGCGGGGGCCTGGTCACGACATTCCCGCCAGTGAACTGAGCAGCGGCCCCGACCCGACGACCGAACCGAAGATGCCGCCCTGCGCTTTGATCATGGCGAGGCCCATCTGGTGGAATTCGGGAAAATAAGAGGCGCAGCAGTCGGATAGCACGATGCAACGAAAGCCGCGGTCATTGGCTTCGCGCACCGTGGTGTTCACGCAGACTTCGGTCGTCACGCCGGCCACGAACAGCGTGTCGATGCCGCGGTTCTTGAGCATCAGCTCGAGATCGGTCTGATAGAACGCACCTTTGCCGGGCTTGTCGATCACCGGTTCGCTCGGCAACGGATAAAGCTCCGGAATAATGTCGTGGCCGGGTTCGCCGCGCACCAGGATGCGTCCCATCGGCCCGGGAGCGCCGATCCGCGTCGCCGGATCACCCCGTTCGACTTTGTGCGGCGGCGCATCGGTCAGATCTGGGCGGTGGCCTTCACGGGTGTGAATGACCAACATGCCGACATGCCGAGCGGCATCGAGCACCGCGCGGCATGGCGCGACGGCCGCCTGCAGCCGCGAGACGTCGTTGCCGAGCGCCTCGCCAAAGCCGCCGGGTTCGAGAAAATCGCGCTGCATATCGATGATGATAAGCGCCGACTTGTCCACATCGACGGAGAGCGGCGCCGGTTCAGCCGGAAACTTGATGCTGTGCATCGCAATATCCTCCCTCGCAGCAAACAAAAAATGTGCAAGTTTGGGGCCAATGCGAGGCCCAGCGATCGGCGCCAGCCCCTCCGTGCGCTGCCTAATAAATGTGCGGCGGCTGTCCAGAACGCCCAAAGAGCGTTCCCCTGCGGCCTGCTTTCGCACCCCAGTCCCATAAAATCAATCAGTTATGGCTGCGGCATTGCCACTTGATGGGATGGCACGCGGCTTGCGGAAGAGTCCCGCAACGCCCTGAAGCGCCAGCCCTGGGAGGCTTACGATGAAGCGCCGCGACTTTCTTAAATCAATGACTGCTGTTTCCGCCGCGGCGGCCGTTCCGGCGCCGGCAATCTGGTCGCCGGCCAAGGCCCAATCGCGCCAGGAAACGCTGCTTATCGTTTCCGAAAGCGGGCCGAACAATCTCGACATCCACGGCGTCGGCACCAACGTGCCCGGCTATGAAGCGTCGTGGAATTGCTACGACCGCCTGATCAGCCATGAAATGAAAACGCTGCCGAACGGCGTGCCCTATTACGACAAGGACAAGTTCAAGCCGGAACTGGCCGAGGACATGAATCCCGGCGACATGTCGGTGACGTTCAAGTTGCGCAAGGATGCCACGTTCCAGGACGGCACTCCGGTCACTGCCAAAGACGTCAAATGGTCGTTCGACCGCGCCGTGACCGTCGGCGGCTTTCCCACTTTCCAGATGAGCGCGGGCTCGCTTACCAAGCCGGAGCAGTTCGTCGTCGTCGACGACAAGACTTTCCGCGTCGATTACACCAAAAAAGACCGGCTGACGCTTCCCGATCTCGCCGTCATCGTGCCCTGCATCATCAATTCCGAACTGGTGAAGAAGAACGCGACCGCACAGGACCCGTGGGGCCTGGAATATACCAAGCTCAACACGGTCGGCTCGGGCGCCTACAAAGTGACGAATTGGACCGCCGGCTCCCAGGTCGTTTTCGAGCGCAACGAGAATTGGAAAGGCGGTCCGCTGCCGAAGATCAAGCGCGTGATCTGGCGCATGGTGCCCGATGCCGGCAACCGGCGCGCGCTGTTGGAACGCGGCGACGCCGACATCTCCTACGACCTGCCGAACAAGGATTTCTCCGAACTGAAAACCGACGGCAAGCTGACGATTATCTCCACGCCTTATTCGAACGGCATCCAGTATCTCGGCATGAACGTGCAGCATCCGCCCTTCGATAATCTGAAAGTGCGCCAAGCCATCGCCTACGCCATTCCGTATCAGAAGATCATGGACGCGGTGCTCTATAACCTCGCAAAGCCGATGTTCGGAGCGCCGGCAGGCGCTCCGACCGAAGTGGCCTGGCCGCAGCCGCATAAATTCAACACCGATCTGGCGAAGGCCAAGCAACTCCTCACGGAGGCCGGCTTTCCGAACGGCTTCGAAACCACCATTTCGTTCGACTTAGGCTTCGCCGGCGTCAACGAGCCGACTTGCGTTCTCACGCAAGAGAGCCTGGCGCAGATCGGCATCACCACCACCATCAACAAAGTGCCGGGCGCTAATTGGCGTACCGAACTGACCAAAAAGACCATGCCGCTGTTCACCAACGTTTTCTCGGGCTGGCTCGACTATCCCGAATACTTTTTTTACTGGTGCTATCACAGCGGCAAATCGATCTTCAACACGATGGATTACCAGTCGCCGCAGATGGACACCTTCATCGACGGCGCGCGCTCCGCGGCAGCCACCGGCGACAAGGCCGCCTACGACAAAGACGTCAAAGGCTTTGTCGACCTCGCCTTCGCCGACATCCCGCGCATTCCGCTGTATCAGCCCTTTGTCAATGTCGCGATGCAGAAGAATATCAGCGGCTACCAGTATTGGTTCCATCGCCGGCTCGATTATCGCACGTTCGTCAAGGGATGAGATCCTACAGCGTCATGTCCGATCTATTGCCGGGCCCTGACGACGGAGAGGACGAGATGCGTCAATGCTGATCATGACCCTCAAACGCCTGGCGATGGCGATCCCGAGCCTGATCGGCGTGGTGATCGTCACCTTCCTCTTGACGCGGGCGCTGCCGGGCGATCCTGCGGCCTATTTCGCCGGCCCCGCCGCCACCCCCCAGGCGATCCAGGAGGTGCGGGTCAAGCTCGGCCTCGACAAGCCCTTGATCGTGCAATTCGGTCATTACGTCGTCGATCTGATCCACGGCAATCTCGGCACCTCGCTGACCACCGGCCAGCCGGTGGCGACGGAATTGCACAACCGGCTGCCGGCCTCCGCCGAGCTGACGCTGCTCGGCCTCATTGTCTCGATCCTGATCGCGGTGCCGCTCGGCATCCTCGCCGCCACCAAGCCCAATTCGATCCTCGATCATACCTGCCGCATCGTCTCGACCGCGGGCGTATCGCTGCCCGTGTTCTTCACCGGGCTCATCCTGGTCTATGTGTTCTACTATCTGCTCGGCTGGGCGCCGGCGCCGCTCGGCCGGCTCGACGTATTCTTCATCCCGCCGCCGCAGATCACCGGCTTTTATCTGATCGATAGTCTGCTCGCCGGCGATCTGGAGACATTCTGGGCGAGCCTCAAGCAGCTCATTTTGCCGGCGCTCACGCTTGCCATTTTCTCGCTCGCCCCGATCGCGCGCATGACGCGGGCCTCGATGCTGGCGGTGCTGTCGTCGGATTTCGTGCGCACCGCGCGCGCCTCTGGCCTGTCCGCCTATACCGTGATCATCACTTATGCGTTCCGCAACGCCATGCTGCCGGTGATCACCACCCTCGGCATGGTGTTCTCGTTCCTGCTCGGCGCCAATGTGCTGGTCGAGAAAGTGTTCGCTTGGCCCGGCATCGGCTCGTACGCGGTGGAGGCCCTGCTCGCCTCCGACTTCGCGCCGGTGCAGGGCTTCGTGCTCACCATGGCGGTGATGTATGTGGCGCTCAATCTTTTGATCGACGTGCTCTATGGCGTGGTCGATCCGCGCGTGAGGCTCGACGCATGACCGACATCGCAGCGACGCCACGGGCCGAGGGCGGCTTGACCGCCTTGCTTCGCCATTCGCGCTACGTCTTGGGCGAGAACCCGGTTACCGGCTTCGCCTTCGGACTGTTCGTCCTGATCGTGCTGGCCGCACTGTTCGGCCCGCACATCGTGCCCTACGATCCGCTGGCGAGCGACACCACGGCGGCGCTGCAGGCGCCGAGCACACGTCATTGGTTCGGCACCGACCAGCTCGGCCGCGACGTGTTCAGCCGGGTCGTGGTCGCCACCAGGCTCGATTTCTTCATCGCGGTCGCCTCGGTCGCGCTGGTGTTCCTGATGGGCGGCCTTGCCGGCGTCGCCGCCGGATTCTTCGGCGGCTGGACCGATCGCATCGTCGGCCGCATCGCCGACACCATCATGGCGTTCCCGCTGTTCGTGCTCGCCATGGGCATCGTCGCGGCGCTCGGCAATACCGTGCAGAACATCATCATTGCCACCGCGATCGTGAATTTTCCGCTCTATGCCCGCATCGCCCGCGCCGAAGCCAATATCCGCCGCGATGCCGGCTTCGTCGAGGCGGCGCGGCTTTCCGGCAATTCCGACTGGCGCATTCTCACGTTCCAGATCCTGCCCAATGTGTTTCCCATTCTCGTGGTGCAGATGTCGCTCACCATGGGCTACGCCATCCTCAATGCCGCGGGCCTGTCCTTCATCGGGCTTGGCGTGCGGCCGCCGACGCCGGAATGGGGAATCATGGTGGCGGAAGGCGCAGCCTTCATGGTGTCGGGCGAATGGTGGAACGCGTTCTTTCCCGGCTTAGCTTTGATGGTCGCGGTGTTCTGCTTCAACCTGCTTGGCGACGGTCTGCGCGACATGGTCGATCCGAGACGACGCACGTGAGGCGATGAAGATGAGGTGGCGTAGATGAGGTGGCGAACATGACGGCCGCACCCGCCCTTGCCGTCGAGGGCTTAAGCGTCGAATTCCGCACCCGCGGCGGCATCGTGCGCGCGCTGGATAATGTGAATTTCAGCGTCGACAAAGGTGAGACCATCGCGCTGGTCGGCGAATCGGGATCGGGCAAGTCGGTCACCGCTTACGCCATCATGGGCATCCTCGATCCGGCCGGCCGCATTTCCGGCGGCAGCGCCGTGCTGGGCGGCCTCGATCTGTTGTCGGCCTCGCCGAGCCAGCTTGCCGAGGTGCGCGGCCGCGAGATCGCGATGATCTTCCAAAACCCGCGCACAGCCCTCAACCCGATCCGCACCGTGGGCCGCCAGATCGCCGACGTTCTCATCCGCCACGGCAATGTGCCGCGCCGCGAGGCGCCGGCCGCGGCGGTGGAGATGCTGCGCTCGGTCGGCATCACCGATCCGTCGCGGCGCGCCAAGGCCTACCCGTTCGAAATGTCCGGCGGCATGTGCCAGCGCGTCATGATCGCGATTGCGCTGGCGGCCAAGCCGTCGTTGCTCATTGCCGACGAACCGACCACCGGCCTCGACGTCACCACGCAAGCCGTGATCATGGATCTGGTCAACGATCTCGCCAAGGAGCTCGGCATGGCGACGATCTTCATCACCCACGACCTGGCGCTGGCCGGCCAGCGCTCGTCGCGCATCGTCGTCATGCATGCAGGCCACGTCGTCGAGAATGCGCCGACCGACGAATTATTCGCGCATCCTCGGCACCCCTACACGGCGGAGCTGATCGCGGCGACCCCGGATTCGGCGGCAAGCCTCGATGAGCTCGCGTCGATTCCGGGCTCCTTACCCGATCTGCGCCGCACCGATCTGCCGCCGTGCCGCTACTCGGAACGCTGTCCGCGCAAGCTCGACATCTGCTCCCAACCGCTGCCGCATCAGACGCTCGGCGCGGACCATGTCGTCGCCTGCTGGAATCCCCTGCCCGACGCGTCGGCAGCCAAGCCAATGCTCAGCGTAGCGACCGAGAGTGCCGCATGACCGTGCTGCTCGACGTTGCCGAATTCTCCAAACAATTTCCGGCCGGCGGCGTGCCGGGACCGTGGGCGCGGCTGAGGCGGCGTTTCTCCGGAGGGCCTGAGAAACTTTCGAAAGTCTATGCCGTCGACGACGTCAGCTTTGTCATCAACAAAGGCGAAACGGTTGGCCTCGTCGGCGAATCCGGTTGCGGCAAGTCCACTTTGGTGCGCGCGCTCACGCGGCTGATCGATTCGACCGACGGCAGCGTCAAGCTCGGCAGCCGCGAATTATCGCTCACGCCGGCGCACGAATTCGCCAGCGATCCGGATCGCGCCCGCATCCAAATGGTGTTTCAGGACGCCGGCGACAGCGTCAATCCGCGTTTCACCGGTTTCGACGCCATCGCCGATCCGCTGCGGCGCTTGCGCCATCTGCGCGGCAAGGCGCTCAAAGATCGCGTCGAAGCCGTGGCGACCCAGTGCGGGCTCCCGTTGCAATTATTGACGCGATTTCCGCATCAATTGTCCGGCGGCCAGCGCGCCCGCGTCGGCATCGCCCGCGCCATTGCGGTCGAGCCCGAGCTGTTGGTGCTCGACGAGCCGACCGCGGCGCTCGACGTGTCGGTCCAGGTCGTCATTCTTCAGCTGCTGCAGCAGCTCAAGAAAGAATTCGGCATGAGCTACCTATTCGTGTCGCACGATCTGTCCGTGGTGCGGCTGTTATGCGACCGGGTGCTGGTGATGTATCTCGGCAAGATCGTGGAATCAGGACCCGCGCTCGACGTATTCGAACATCCCCTGCATCCTTATACCCAGGCGCTGGTCGCGGCGGTGCCGCGGTTCGGCGATCACCATGCCGAGCGTTTGCGGCTGACCGGCGAGCCGCGCAGCCCGATCGATCCGGATCCGAATGTGTGCCGCTTCTATGGCCGCTGTTCACGCGGCACCGATGCCTGTAAAACCACGATGCCTGTGCTGCGCCACTTCGGCGAGCGCCAGGTCGCCTGTCATTTCGCCGAGGAATTCTTGCCGCAGCCGAAAATCGCATCATGAAGCGCAAAGCCAAGGTAACAGCCAAAGCGAAACCCAAGGTCAAAGCCGGCCCTACCCGCGCCAAAGCCGTCGCCAAAAAGACCGTGACGGCCAAACCGCGTCCGGCGGCGGCGGCGCAGCCCGACGCCGTCGATATGCTGATCGCGGCGAGCACCGAGACTCTCAAGCTTCCCCTCGACCCGTCCTGGCACGGCGGCGTCAAATTCAATCTGCAACTGATCCTGCGTCTTGGCGCCGTGGTCGATGAATTTCCGTTGCCCGACGATGCCGAGCCTGCTCCCATCTTCCGAGCTTGAGTTGTTGTATGCTTGACACGCCAGCGACCGACATTGCCCCGGCAACCGCTACCGCCATCGCGACCGCGGTGGCTGCCGGCCGCGTCACCGCGCAGAGCGCCGTCGAAACGGCGCTGGCGCGGATTCGCGAGCGCGACCCTTTACTCAATTCCTTCACCGCGGTCACCGAGCAGCGCGCGCTGTCGCGTGCGGCAGCGATCGACGAGGCGCGCGCCCGCGGAAAAAAGCTTGGTCCGCTGGCCGGCGTGCCGTTCGCGGTCAAGAACCTGTTCGATGTCGCGGGGCTGACCACCGTCGCTGGCTCGAAGATCAACCGCGACAATCCGCCCGCGGCCCGCGATGCAACATTGATCGAACGGCTCGAAGCGGCCGGCGCGATCCTTCTCGGCGCGCTCAATATGGGCGAATACGCCTACGATTTCACCGGCGAGAACATTCACGACGGCCCGTCGCGCAATCCGCATGATCTCAAGCGCATGACCGGCGGCTCCTCCGGCGGCTCCGGCGGCGCGGTCGGCGGCGGTCTGGTGCCGTTTGCGCTCGGCTCCGACACCAACGGCTCGATCCGGGTGCCATCGTCGCTGTGCGGCATTTTCGGTCTCAAGCCGACTTACGGAAGACTCAGCCGCGCGCGCACCTTCCCGTTCGTCTCGAGCCTCGATCATCTCGGGCCGTTGGCGCGCAGCACCCGCGATCTGGCGCTCGCCTATGACGCCATGCAGGGCTATGACGCCGAAGATCCCGCCTGCAACGACCGTCCCGCGGAGCCGGTCGTGCCGCTGCTCGACCGCGGCACCGAGGGTTTGAGGATCGCGGTCGCCTCGGGCTATTTCAAATGCAAGAGCGGCGAGGCCTGTTACGCCATCGACCGCGTCGCATCGGCGCTCGGCGCCAATCGCGATATCGAAATTCCGCCGGCCGAACGCGCCCGCGCGGCAGCCTTTACCATCACCGCGGCCGAGGGCGCGAGTCTTCATTTGCAACGCCTGCGTCAACGCGCAACGGACTACGACCCCGCGGTGCGCGATCGGCTCATCGCCGGCGCCATGACGCCGGCGACGCTGGTCCTCAAAGCGCAGAAATTCCGCCGCTGGTATCGCGAAGAGGTTCTCAAATTGTTCGACGAGGTCGACGCCATCCTCGCGCCGGCGACGCCCTGCACCGCCCCGCTGATCGGCCAGCAGATGTTCAAACACGGCGACGTCGAATTGCCGGTGCGGGCCAATCTCGGCCTCTATACCCAGCCGATTTCCTTCATCGGCCTCCCCGTTGTCGCCGTGCCGGTGCCGCTCACGCCGCTGCCGATCGGGGTCCAGATCATCACAGCGCCGTGGCGCGAAGACGTGGCGCTGCGGATCGCGCATACGCTCGAAGCCAAGGGCATCGTCGCCGCGATGCGGCCGCCGCTGTAAGCAACGGAAAAATCGGGAGGAAATTATGCAGATCGACCTGCCGGAGGTCGTCGCCGAAGTGACGGCCGCGTTCGAGACTTATGAGAAGGCGCTGGTATCGAACGACGTTGCCACGCTTGACGCGCTGTTCCATGACGATCCGCGCACCATCCGCTACGGCGGCTTCGAGAACCTCTACGGCTTTGCCGAGATCATGGCGTTCCGCGCCGCGCGGCCGTCCTCAGGCCTGGCGCGCACTTTGTCGAAGACCGTCATCACCACCTATGGCCGCGACTTCGCGGTGGCCTCGACGCTCTATGACCGGCCGTCCTTCGCCGGCAAGATCGGCCGGCAGATGCAGACCTGGGTGCGCTTTCCCGAAGGCTGGCGCGTCGTCGCCGCGCATGTCAGCATGATCGACAAATGATGCGCTTTAAAAGCGCTTTATCGTTCCTCGTCTTCCTGCTCGCCGCGACCGTCTTTGCCCAGGCCGACGACGGGTTTATCCGCGAGCCGCTTCGCATTCTTCTGCCGAGCGATCTCGGCACGCTCGAAGCTCTGCTGGTGCGGCCGAGCGGACCGGGCCGCTATCCGCTGGCGCTGATCGCGCACGGTTCGCCGCGCTCGGGGGCCGACCGCCCCGCCATGACGCCGCTTGCGATGCTGCCGCAGGCGCTCGAATTTGCGCGGCGCGGCTGGGCGGCCGTGATCGTGATGCGGCGCGGCTATGGCAAATCCGACGGCGGCTGGGCGGAAACTTACGGCGACTGCGGCAATCCGAATTACGTCGCCGCCGGAACCGCGGGCGCCGCCGATCTAAAACTCGCGGCCGAACTCCTCGCGCACCGGCCGGACATCGATCCCGCGCACATCATCGCGGTCGGCGTATCGGCCGGCGGCTTCGCCACCGTCGCGCTGACCGCCGATCCGCCGCAAAACCTCGTCGCCGCCATCAGCTTCGCCGGCGGCCGCGGCTCGCTCGAAGCCGATCATGTGTGCGGGCCGGACCGGTTGGTCGGTGCGTTTGCCGCCTTCGGCAAGCGCTCGCGCGTGCCGATGCTGTGGGTCTATGCGGCGAACGATCATTTCTTCGCCCCGGCCCTGGCGCAGAAATTAAAGACGGCGTTCACGGCCGGCGGCGGCAATGTCGATTTCGTCAGCGCGCCGGCGTTTGGCAGTGACGGCCATGGGCTGTTCTCGCCCGCCGGCATTCCGGTGTGGACCGGCTACGTCGATGCGTTTCTCAAACTACAGAACCTCACAATGCGCGAGGAGCCCCTGGCCCTGCCCCAACTCGCGGTACCGAACGCCCTCGGCGCCAACGGCCGCAAAGCCTTCGCCGATTATCAGATCAGCGCGCCGCACAAGGCCTTTGCAATGGCGCCGGACGGCTCCTTCGGCTGGCGCTCCGGCGTCGCAACCGCCGCGCAGGCGCAAGCCGATGCGCTGAAGTATTGCGGGCAGCATGGCAAGAGCTGCGCGGTGATGTTTGTGGATGATGCGGCGGTGCGCTAAGCGCGTAGGATGGGTGGAGCGAAGCGATACCCATCATTGGGCGGCGAAGGTGAGTGATGGAGGCAACACCGAACCCCATCACCGCCGCGGCTTTGTTATACTCCGCCCATGACCAATTACCGGCGCAATTTTCTCTCCGGAGGCAGCTTCTTCTTCACGGTGAATCTGGCTGAACGCCGGAGGCGTCTGCTTACGGCGCACATCCATTTGCTGCGCCAGGCATTCCGGGATGTGCGGCGGCGCCATCCATTCGCGATCGAAGCGATCGTCGTTCTCCCCGACCATCTGCACGCCGTATGGACCTTGCCAGAAGACGATTCCGATTTTGCGCTGCGCTGGCGCCTCATCAAGACGATCTTCTCCCACGGCCTGCCTACCGACGAGCGTATTTCGCCGAGCCGTGCCGACAAAGCCGAACGCGGCATTTGGCAACGGCGCTATTGGGAACACACGCTCCGCGATGAAGGCGATCTCGCGCGGCACGTCGATTACATATATTTCAATCCGGTGAAGCACGGCCACGTCAAGCGAGTGAGGGATTGGCCCTATTCCTCGTTCCATCGGATGGTCAAGCTGGGCATTTATCCGCTCGACTGGGCGGGTGATGCGACGGAAAATGCTCTGTCTTTCGGGGAAAGATGATGGGTATCGCTTCGCTCCACCCATCCTACGGGCTCACGCTCAATCCGGGCTACTTGCTTGCTCGATTCCCGCGCGAAGGGCCAAATTGGCCTTCTCATAGCGACTGGACAAAGCTGATTTGACCGCTGCCGGCGCTCTATCGGGATGGCCGGAATTGAACGGCGGCGCCGGATCATACTCGATGCCGAGCTGAATCGTCCTGGCGGTCATCTCTCCTGCAATCTCCGCAACCACACTCAGACCGAAATCGATGCCCGAGGTCACGCCTCCCGCCGTGATGAGGTTGCCGTCCTTTACGATCCTGGCCTTCTCATACGTCGCCCCGACCAGAGATAACAGATCGGTGTAAGCCCAATGCGTCGTCGCTCGGCGCCCCTTGAGCAATCCGGCAACACCGAGAACGAACGCGCCGGTGCACACCGAGGTAACATATTTCGCGTTGCTCGCCTGCTGGCGGACGAATGCGACGGTCTCTCGATCGCCGATCGCACCGATGACACCGCTCACGCCGCCGGGAATGCAGATCAGATCAAGCGCTGGGCAGTTGGCAAAAGTGCGTGTCGGCACCAGGCTCAGCCCACAATCGCTCGGCACCGGAGCCTCCGATTTGGCGACGATATGGGTCGTCGATTGCGGTAGCCTGGCAAGGATCTGCAACGGACCTGTAAAGTCGAGCTGCGTTAGATCGGGAAAAATGACAAAGCCGACATTGAAGTTCGACATGAGTTTCAGCTCCATTGGCCTAGCAACCCGAGAGGAACTCGGTGGCGAGGCGGCTCGTCGTCCGTCAACACGCGACAACACTCATATACCCCTGCGCGCCGTAAGCGAGGAGCGCGCGGTCGCGGGTGATCAGGGTGGCGCCGAGTTCGCGTGCGGTCGCGGCGAGGATGCGGTCGGTCGGATCTTTGGGCGGCTTGCCGGGGAGATAAGATGACGCGATCAAGAGGTCGGGTGAGAGCTCGGCGAGCCGCACGCCCGGCACGTCGAACAGATTGGCGAACCAGCGCTCCGGCCGCGTCAGCAATTGCAGCCGGCCGTGCGCGGTCAGCATGCCGACCTCCCAGGCGGTGATCGGCGAAATATAGGACGGCACGCCCGCGCGGTGCGCCGCGCCCATGGCGTCGATTGCGCCTTGCGCCAGCGGCGCCTTTTCGTAAATCCAGATCGCCGCGCAGGTGTCCCACAACAGCGGCTGCACTTATTTGTCCCGCAGTTCGGGGCCGTAGAGCGCGTCGAGGCGATCGGCCCATTCCGGGTCGGCGGGCTGGGTGAGATCGGTGCCTGGCATGATGCGGACCATGCCCTGCATCGCGCCGTAAGCGGGATGAAACGGCTTTTCGTCGGATTGCACGACTTCGCCCGTTCCCTTTCCGCCTATGGCTTTGGCTCCACGGACACGGCGGAACACCAGCTTGCGTGCCTTCATGTCGACTTGCTCGCTTTCAAAGCCGGCCTTGATCCATACCTTCGTGAGCACGCTGTTGAAATCGTTGTTGCTCCACCATGCACGATAGCGCGAGGACGCCGGCAGTTTCACGCCGGTGATCTTTTCGATCTCGCCGAACGTGATCGGGATGCGATCGCCGGGCTGGCGCTTGAGGTAGTCGCCAAGGGCGTCGTATTTCGACATCAATAGGTACTCCTGCGCGAGTAACTATTTAAGTACATATACAAAAGGTAGTGTCAATACGTGTAGCCCGTCACCCTGAGGCGCGAGCATAGCGAGCCTCGAAGGGTGCGGCCCGTGAGTCCTCGGCCGTCTCCTTCGAGGGCCGCTGCGCGGCCACCTCAGGATGACGGAAAAAGCGACGTAATTTTTTTAGCGACACCCTCTTGATAGTCGTCACCGACAGGAATATATTCCGGCAATCCCGCCCTTCGAAGGGCGTCGACCGGTGACGGCCGAGCGATGGGGCGGGTGCGGTTCCTGCGGGTGGGCTTCGTAACCCCACTCCCGGGCGGTCCGGGCATCGCTTCGGCCGGCATTATGACCGGTCCGCGAGGTG
>Ga0182013_10004754_pt1 | contig 16146 bp, 13 predicted proteins | sample 612S2MmetaG_FD_120487 | JGI IMG/M metagenome (GOLD analysis project Ga0182013, IMG submission 120487) | Permafrost microbial communities from Stordalen Mire, Sweden - 612S2M metaG | ecosystem: Environmental > Terrestrial > Soil > Wetlands > Permafrost | place: Sweden: Stordalen | collected...
CTGGGCGCGAGCTCGGCCAGTCTCTCGCTGGTTTCAAGCGAGACCTTGAAGTCATGGAGATTGCGGTTGTTGAAGCCGATCAGCCGCGTCTCCATGACTTCAAGGTCTCGCTTGAAACCAGCGAGAGACTGGCCGAGCTCGCGCCCAGGGACAAGATCCTTGTCTCCGAGAGCGGCATTGCTTCGCATGAAGACTGCCTGCGTCTCGAAAAATCGCACATCTTCACCTTCCTCGTCGGCGAAAGCCTGATGCGCAAGCATGACGTCGAGGCCGCGACGCGCGAATTGCTGCACGGCGCGCCGGCCCGCGCGCGCGCCTAAATGGCGGGGCTGACCCATATTGGCCCACAGGGCGAAGCGCATATGGTCGATGTGTCGGAGAAATCCGACACGAAGCGCACGGCCGTCGCCGAAGGCCGCGTCGTGATGGCGCCCGAAACCTTGCGACTTGCGCTGGCGGGCGACGCCAAGAAGGGCGACGTGTTTGGCGTGGCGCGCATCGCGGGAATCATGGCCGCAAAGAAGACCCATGAACTGATTCCGCTCTGCCATCCGCTCGCGCTCTCAAAAGTCAGCGTAGATATCGCGCCGGACCAGGCTTTGCCGGGCCTGCGCGTCACCGCCGAAGCGAGCCTCACGGGCAAGACCGGCGTCGAGATGGAGGCGCTGACGGCGGTTTCCGTCGCCTGCCTGACCATCTACGACATGCTGAAGGCCGTTGATCGCGGCATGCGGATCGAAGGAGTAGAACTCGTCGAAAAGCGCGGAGGCAATAGCGGCGAGTGGCGGCGCCAGAAAGAATAGTGATGAGCGACAAAAAGCTGCTCGGCGTCAACGAGGCGCTCGCCCGCATTCTGGAAAACGCCCACCCGCTCGGCGAGCCCGAGACGCTGCCTCTGGCGCAAGCGCGCGGACGCACGCTGGCGCGCGATCTTGTCGCCAGACGCACGCAGCCGCCGGTCGACGTCTCGGCGATGGACGGCTATGCGGTGAATTCCGCGGATTTGGCTAACCCCGGCATGCGCCTTCGGCTCGTGGGCGAGAGCGCCGCCGGCCACGGCTTTGACAGCGCGATGAAGCAGGGCGAATGCGTGCGGATTTTCACCGGCGCGCCAGTGCCGCCCGGCGCCGATTCGATTCTGCTGCAGGAAGACGCCATCGTCGAAAATGGCCTGATCGGCGCCAGCGCGTCTCATCAAGCAGGGCGCCACATCCGCACACGCGGGCTGGATTTCGCGGAAGGCGCGCCGGCGCTGTTCGCGGGAACGCGGCTTGGCGCGGCGCAACTCGCGCTTGCGGCCGCGACCAATCACGCGCGGCTTTGCGTCGCCCGCCGGCCGCGCGTCGCGATTGTCGCCACGGGCGACGAGCTGGTGGCTCCCGGCAGGGAAGCCGGCCCGGCCCAGATCATCAGTTGCAACAACATTGCGGTCGCGGCGATCGTTGAAGGCGCGGGCGGCGAAGCCATTGATCTGGGAATTTTCCGCGACAATCTCGCCGATCTTCAACGCGCCTTCGCGCTTGCGCGCGAGGCCCGCGCCGACGTGCTGGTGACGCTCGGCGGCGCCTCCGTTGGCGACCACGACCTGCTGCGGCCCGCGCTGGCGAAGGAAGGCATGACGCTCGACTTCTGGCGCATCGCCATGCGCCCCGGAAAGCCGCTGATCTTCGGGCGGCTCGGCGAGGCCTTCGTGCTGGGCCTCCCCGGAAATCCAGTGGCGTCCTATGTCTGCGCGCTGGTGTTTCTGGAGCCGCTTCTGCGCGCCTTGCAAGGCGACCCGAACGCGGGCGAGGACAAGTCGGAGGGCGCGTTTCTGGGCGCCGATCTTCCCGTCAACAAGGCCCGCCGCGATTTTATGCGCGCGACATTGTCGAAGGATGCGGAGGGAAGGCTCATCGCGACGCCGGAGCCCCTGCAGGATTCCTCGCTGCTGACCGAGCTTGTGCGCTCTCATGCGCTGCTGCTGCGCGAGATCGACGCGCCGCCCGCGAAAGCCGGCGACCCCTGCCGTATCATCAAGCTGCGAAACGACTGACGACGCATGGCCTTCGCTCCCGATTACCCCGCCGCCCGCGTCGTCGCTTCGCCCAATCACGGCGAAAGACTGCGGCCCATCAGTGCGCTGATCCTGCATTATACCGGCATGCCGACGTCCGAGAGCGCGCTGGCTTTGCTGCGAAGCCCCGCCGCCGAGGTCTCGGCGCATTATTTCGTCGAGGAGAATGGCGAGGTTCTCCAGCTCGTGCCCGAGGATCGGCGCGCCTGGCATGCGGGAAAGAGTTTCTGGGCGGGCGAGACCGATCTCAACTCCGCCTCCATCGGCATCGAAATCGTCCATCCCGGCCATGACGATCCGCGCCCCTTTCCCGCGCGCCAGATCGCCTCGGTCATAGCCCTGTCCCGCGATATCTGCCGGCGGCATGCGATCGCGCCGCAGAGGGTTCTGGCGCATTCCGACATCGCCGTCTCGCGCAAGATTGATCCGGGCGAGTTTTTCCCCTGGGACGTTCTCGCGAGGGAGGGCGTCGGCCATTACGTCGCGCCGGCGCCGATTCTCGGAGACGAAGGGCTTGGCCCCGGCGACTCGGGCGAGAAGGTCCGCAGGCTTCAAGACCAGCTCGCCCGCTACGGCTACGCTATTGCGCAGAGCAGCAATTTCGACGATGATACGGCCAAGGTCGTGACCACGTTTCAACGCCATTTCCGGCCGGAAAAAATTGACGGGCGCGCGGACGTCTCGACGCTCGCGACGCTTGAAAATTTGCTTGGAATAGTTTTTTGACGGAATAATTCATGCGCACGAATGATAAGCCCGCGATTGTCATCACCGGCGCCTCCACGGGCATTGGTGAGGCCTCGGTAGCCGCCCTGATCGAAGCCGGTTTTTTGTTTTCGGTTCGGTGCGCAAGGAAACCGACGCCGCAAGGCTGCAAGAGCGTTTCGGCGCCGATTTCACGCCTCTGCTTTTCGACGTCACCGCTGGCGGGGCCATCGCCGCTTCGGTGGGGCTGGTCGAGGCGCGCCTTTGCGGCCGCAGGCTTTCGGGCCTCGTCAACAACGCCGGCGTCGCGCTGCCGGGTCCTCTGCTGCATCAGTCGATCGGGGAATTTCTTCAGCAGTTCGAGGTCAATCTGTTCGGCCAGCTCAAGGTAATACAGACCTTCGCGCCCCTGCTCGGAGCGACCGGCAAGGGCGAGGGCGCGCCGGGGCGCATCGTCAATATGAGCTCGGTCGCGGGCACGCTGGCCGCGCCCTATCTTGGCGCCTACGCCGCCTCCAAACATGCGCTGGAAGGCTTGTCCGATGCGCTGCGGCGCGAGCTGATGATCTTCGGCGTCGACGTGATCGTCATCGAGCCCGGCGTGATCAGGACGCCGATCTGGGACAAGGCCGATCGTCTCGATCTGTCGCGCTATGACAACACCGCCTATGGCCCCGGCGCGCGGCGCCTGCAGAAATGGGCCTCGGAGCGCGGCCAGAAGGGCGCGCCCGTGGAGCTGGTCGCCAAGGCCGTGGTGCGCGCGCTGACCGCCCGCCGCCCGCCCGCTCGCATCAGGGTGTTGCCGAATTATCTCCTCGACTGGACCCTGCCCCGCCTGCTGCCGACGCGGTTTCTGGATCGGCTGATCGCGAAACGGCTAGGGCTGTTGCCGGAAAAGGGCGGGGGCGCGGCGCCATGACCTGTCATTCCCGCGAACGCGGGAATCCAGGGTTAAGGACGCAGATTTCGGGCTTTGCCCCTGGATTCCCGCGTTCGCGGGAATGACAGCGCCCTTTGCTTGAATCGTGACGGAGCACGGGCGTTCATTCTTCCGACGCGGGTGTTCCGGACCATCTTTCATTTTGCGGGCGGGACAGGCCTTTCGGGAGCGTGGTGTTCGCGTCCCCATAAGCCTCCGCAATTTGCTCCTCGGTCAGACCTTGCGCCCAAGTAAAGCGCGCGCCCTCAAGACGCGTCCCTTCGAGAATGGCGTCCTTTAGATGCGCCCTTGTTAATCTTGCCCGTTCGAGATGCGCGTAATTAAGCGTCGCTCCCTCCAAATGGGCGCCAATGAGAAGTGCCTTTTCGAGCCACACCAGGTCCAGCGAAGCCCCCTCAAGATGCGCATTGTTGAGTAGCGCCCGTTCCAGATGCGCGCGTTCAAGAAACGCGCCCTCGAGATATGATCGATAGAACTGTGCACCGTTCAAATGCGCTCCTTGGAGCGATGCACACTCGAAGCAAGAGCGTTCAAAGTTTGCATCTTCAAAATGCAAGCCCCGTAAATCAACGAAGCCCAGGTTACAGGCGCTTAAATCGAGTCTGAAGGAATGTTCGCCTGCAACGTCGTCCTCAATGCTTTTTCTCTTCTCGAAGTCTCGTTGTTGCTTCGAGCGCCGCCCCATCACTGTCAAAGCGGCCTGCACATCGGGAAGTGGCGGCCGGATTTCGGCCTCTCTTCGTCGAACTATTTCGAGGTAATTGTTCATACTTTCTAGATCAAAGATTTCATAGTCCTTATGCTGTTTCGCATAGGCTTCTCGCACCTCATCTGAGCAGGGCGTTGGTGGCCCCGCGTTTTTCCGCACGTAGGCGCACAGAATCTCCATGATCGGCCAATGCAGCGGTTCGTAATCGCGTGCGAGTTTTTCCAGCGCATAGATGGCGCCGAGTCTGACCTCCGTATTCGGAACCGTTTCGGTGATTGTCTCGACCTTGGTCTTGCCTTCGCCATCGGAGATTTCGCGGCTCTTTTTCTCCTCACGGGTGGCGCCTAATTGCTCGACCGCCCGCACCAGCAGGCCAGTGTAAAGCTCCTCCTGCCCAATATGCCTTTGCCGGTCGGCGATCCATGTCCGCCAGACCAGAAATGGCGCGCTCAGCAGGCCCGCGAGGCCGAGCAGCAGCTTGTTGATGCTGTCGACCGACCCTTCGAAAAAGACATTGGCGATCAGCCGGACAAGAACGCCAAAAAACAGAGCCAGAAAGATAATGACGAAGGGAAGCGTCCAGAACGGCGGCCTTTTGCCGATCAGCGGCCAGCCGTCCTTGGGTAGCAGAAAATAGCCAAAGCCAAGCCCCGCCAGAACGGCCGGAAGCAGATACCAACCCAATTGCGCGTAATCCATCGCCCTGAAAACTCCCGCAGAATGGGTTTTAATATCATGCCGGGCGCCTAATGAGGCCGAAAAAACCTCATCCGGCCTTTGGAGGCTGATCCGCTTCCCTACGACCAAGCTTGACCTCGCCGCCAATCCGGCTCACCTAGAGCGGATTCCGAAGCAGCCAGCGGAAAATCCATGACCAGAGACGCCGAAACCTTCCTCCCGCAACCCATCGACGCCGAACCCGCGCCGCGACATCGCAGCTGCGCCGTAACGATCGGAACCGGCAAGGGCGCCGTGACGGTGGGCGGCGGCGCGCCGATCGTCGTTCAGTCCATGACCAACACCGACACCGCCGACATCGACGCCACCGTCGCGCAGGTCGCCGCGCTGGCGCGGGCGGGCTCGGAGCTGGTGCGGATCACCGTCGACCGCGACGAGGCGGCTGCCGCCGTCCCGCACATCCGCGAAAAGCTCGACAGGATGGGCGTCGACGTCCCGCTGATCGGCGATTTTCATTACATCGGCCACAAGCTTCTGGCCGATCACCCGGCCTGCGGCGAGGCGCTCGCCAAATATCGCATCAATCCGGGCAATGTCGGCTTCAAGGAAAAGAAGGACAAGCAGTTCGGCTCCATCGTCGAACTGGCGATCAAGCACGACAAGGCCGTGCGCATCGGCGCGAATTGGGGCTCGCTCGACCAGGAGATGCTGACGCATCTGATGGACATCAACGCCGCGTCCAAGGCGCCCATCGACGCGCGCGCGGTGATGCGCGAGGCCATGGCGCGCTCGGCGATCTACTCCGCCCAGCGCGCCGAGGAAATCGGCCTCAAGCGCAACAAGATCGTGATTTCCGCCAAGGTCTCGGCGGTGCAGGATCTGATTTCGGTCTATCGCATGCTGGCCAAGCGCAGCGATTACGCGCTGCATCTGGGGCTGACCGAGGCCGGCATGGGCTCCAAGGGGGTCGTCGCCTCCGCCGCCGCCCTCGGCGTGCTGCTGCAGGACGGGCTTGGCGACACGATCCGCGTGTCGCTGACGCCCGAGCCCGGCGGCGACCGCACGCTGGAAGTGCAGGTTGCGCAAGAAATATTGCAGACCATGGGCTTTCGCACCTTTGTGCCGCTGGTCGCGGCCTGCCCCGGCTGCGGACGCACGACTTCGACCGTGTTTCAGGAGCTCGCGCGCGACATCCAGTCCCATATCCGCGAGCGCATGATCGTCTGGCGCCAGCAATATCACGGCGTCGAAACGCTCAATGTCGCGGTGATGGGCTGCATCGTGAACGGTCCCGGCGAATCCAAACACGCCGACATCGGCATCTCGCTGCCCGGCACGGGCGAAAGCCCGGCGGCGCCGGTGTTCATCGACGGCCAGAAGGCGATGACTCTGCGCGGCGAAGGCATCGCCGACGAGTTCATCCGCATCGTCGATGATTATGTCGCGCGGCGCTTTGGCGGCGGCGAGGGCGCGGGCAAGGCGGCCGAGTAAGGCGGTCAGCCGCGCAGGGCTTCGTCCAGCACGCGCAAGGCCCGCCAGGCCTGCCGCTTGAGCGAAGAGGCCTTCAGCATTGCGGCGAGGCCGGGCGCGGGAATGGCGACGACTTTCGCCTCACCAAGCTGAAGTTCGAACCGGCGCGCGTATAGTTTTGTCGGCGCGTCGCTCACTCCCAGCATTATTTTGGCGGTGTCGCCCAGCAGGAGCACCGCCCTGGGCCGGGCAAGTTCAATATGGCGACGCGCGAAGGGCGTGAGCGCCGCAGCCACATGCGCGGTCAACTGCTGTCCGCCCGCCGGCCGCCAGGGCGAGAAATAGGCCCGATAGGCGTTCTGGCTTTGGCCGATGGCCGCCAGCATGGCGTCAAGCAATCGGGCTTCGGGGCCGCTGAAAGCCTCGCCGCTGCTCTCCTCGGCCTCGCCCGGCGCGTAATCCAGCGCCATGATTGAGGCGGGTTGCCCGCTGGAGAACAGAAAATGCCGGGCCCTTGAGGCCCTCCCGCCCTCGAAGCCTTTCAGGCCTTCCTGCAACTCTTGCAGCGTCCGGGCAGAGGCCGCGATGGCTTCCGCGTCGCGGATCGCCTCTTGCGGAAACACGGGAGCCGCGGATGGCGCGCGGATCGGCGCCGAGGGCGCTTCGCGCCGCTGTGGCTCCTGCGGCGGCGGGGATTCTTCGACAACCGGCGGCGCCAAGCGCTCGGCGAAACGGTCATGCGGCGTCTCGTCGAGTGCGCAATCGACGCCAATGGCGCGATAATAATCGAGCAGCGCCATGAGCGCCCGCGTCTCGTCCGTGGCAGCCTCTCCCGGCATGGTCAACAACAGCGAAACGCGCGCGCGCCGCCTTCGCCAAAGCGCCGCGCCTGCCGCTCAAGAAAAAACTCTTCTCGCGTCATGACGGGTTCGCCGGAATGGTTTTCACGCAGGTGTTTCGCGTAGACGTCGTAATCGGGTTGACCAACCATCAGGCTGGCGCCCGCGCGCAGCTTTGTCGCGAGGCGCGCGAGATCAAGCCGCAGCGGTCCGCAGTTCAGGCAATTCATCCTGCGCCTCCCTCGTTGTGGCGACCTCGCTGCGCAGCGCGTTGCGCATCGCGATCAGACCGAATGCGGCCATGGATATGACCAGCGCGATGAACAATGCCGCGAGTGAAGCGTCGACATAATCGTTGAATATGATTCGATGCATTTCCACGGCCGTTTTGGCGGGAGCCAAAAGTTGATCCTTGCCGAGCGCGTCGGCGTAAAGCTTCGCATGGGCAAGAAAGCCGATGCGAACGTCCGGGTGAAAGATTTTCTCAAGACCCGCCGTCAGCGTGCACACGTAAAGCCAGATCATCGGCGCGAGCGCCACGATGGCGTAGGCCTCGCGCTTCATGCGGAACAGCACCACTGCGCAGAGCGTCAGCGCGATCGCCGCGAGCATCTGGTTGGCGATGCCAAACAGCGGCCAGAGCGAATTGATGCCGCCCAGAGGATCGACGACGCCCTGATAGAGAAACCAGCCCCAGCCCGTCACCGCGAGCCCTGTCGCGGCGAGGCTGGGAATGAGGGCGCGCGTGCTGCGGAAAGCCGGCACAAAACTCCCCACCAGATCCTGGATCATGAAACGCGCGACGCGCGTGCCGGCGTCGATCGTGGTCAGGATGAACAGCGCCTCGAACAGGATCGCGAAGTGGTACCAGAAGGACATGGCGCTAGAACCGCCAATGGCCGACGCCAGAATTTGCGCCATTCCGACGGCGAGCGTCGGCGCGCCGCCGCTGCGCGAGAGAATGGTCTTTTCGCCGACCTGCGCGGCGATGTCGTTCAAGGCTTGCGGCGTGATCGCGAAGCCCCAGCCGGACACGACATTGGCGACAGCCTCCGGCGTCGAGCCTATCAGCGCCGGCGCGCTGTTCATGGCGAAATAGACGCCGGGCTCCAGCACGCAGGCGGCGACGAGCGCCATGATCGCGACAAAGGACTCCATCAGCATCGCGCCATAGCCGATGAAGGGAATCTGCGTCTCGTCGCCGATCATCTTCGGCGTGGTGCCGGACGACACCAGCGCGTGAAATCCCGACACGGCGCCGCAGGCGATGGTGATGAAGAGGAAGGGAAACAGGCTCCCGGCGAAGACCGGCCCCGTGCCGTCGACAAAACGGCTGATCGCCGGCATCTTGAGCTCTGGCCAGACGAAGAATATTCCCAGCGCCAGTGAAAGGATCGTGCCGATCTTCAGAAAAGTCGAGAGATAGTCTCGCGGCGCCAGCAGCAGCCAAACCGGCAGCACCGAGGCGACGAAGCCATAGCCGATCAGCATGAAGGCGAGCGTCTCGCCCTTGAAGGTAAAGAGCGGCGCGAGAACCTCGCTTTGCGCGACCACTCGGCCGAGCGCGATGCTGGCGATGAGCAGCACGAAACCGATCAGGGACATTTCAAGAATGCGCCCCGGCCGCAGATAGCGCCCGTAAACGCCCATGAACACCGCGATCGGCAAGGTCGCGAAGACCGTGAATGACCCCCATGGACTGTCGGCCAGCGCCTTGACCACGACGAGCCCCAGCACGGCGAGCAGAATGACCATGATCGCTAGAATGCCGACCATGGCGATGACGCCCGCCACTGGCCCCATCTCCGTCTTGATGAGATCGCCCAGCGAACGCCCGTCGCGTCGCGTCGAAATGAACAGCACGAGGAAATCCTGCACGGCGCCGGCGAAAACGACGCCGATCATCAGCCAAAGCGCGCCGGGGAGATAGCCCATTTGCGCGGCCAGAACCGGCCCCACCAGTGGCCCCGCGCCCGCGATGGCGGCAAAATGATGCCCGAACAGAACCACCTTGTCGGTGGGGACATAATCGAGCCCGTCATTGTGGCGATGGGCCGGGGTAGGTCGGCTGGCGTCCAGCACAAGCACGCGCCGGGCGATAAAGAGCGCGTAATAGCGATAGGCGATGAGATAGACGCATATGGCCGCCGTGACGAGCCATAGCGCGTTGACGGACTCCCCGCGCGCGGTCGCGAGCGTGAACAGCGCGAAAACGCCCGTGGCGCCGATGGCGGCCCAGAGAAAAAGAGAGAGCAGGCGCTTGACGGGCATCGACGACAACCTCGTGGTGAACTCCGCTCGCCGCAAAGCGTCAGCGGAGGGAGCTAGCGCTATCAATCAAGTCGATAGAGATATTCCCCTCGCGGGAGTGCGTCCAGCCTGAGCTTGCCCCTTCGTCACTCCGCCGCCTGCGCCGCCGGTTCATAATTCAATATCGGCGCCAGCCAGCGCTCGACCTCGGCGACCGGCATGCCCTTGCGCCGGGCGTAATCCTCGACCTGATCGCGCTCGACCTTGGCCACCCCGAAATAATGCGCCTGGCTATGCGCGAGATAAAGCCCGCTCACCGTCGAGGCCGGCGTCATGGCGAAGCTTTCCGTCAGCTTCACGCCGGTGCGCTTTTCCGCGTCGAGCAGGCGGAACAGCGTCGCCTTTTCCGTGTGGTCTGGCTGCGCCGGATAGCCGGGAGCGGGGCGGATGCCGTCATAGGGCTCATTCGGCAGCTCGGCGGGAGAAAAATTCTCCGCGGCTCCATAGCCCCAGAACTCACGCCGCACACGCTCATGCATACGCTCGGCGAAGGCTTCGGTCAGACGATCCGCGAGCGCCTTCACCATGATCGAACCATAATCGTCATTGGCCTGGGCGTAGCGCGCGGAAATTTTTTCTTCCTCAGCGCCCGCCGTGACGACGAAGGCCCCGACATAGTCAGCCTTGCCACTCTCCCTGGGCGCGATGAAATCGGCGAGCGCGACATTGGGCTTGCCGTCCCGCCGCGCCAGCTGCTGGCGCAGGGTGAATAGCGTCGCCAGCCGCTCCTCGCGCGACTCGCCGGCAAACAGCGCGATGTCGTCGCCGATTGCATTCGCCGGCCAGAAGCCGATCACTGCCTTGGGCGTGAACCAACGCTCTTCGACGATGCGCTTCAGCATCGCCTGAGCGTCGTCGAACAGGGCCTTCGCCGCCGGGCCGCGCTCGGGGTCTTCCAGCAGAGCCGGATAGCGCCCCTTGAACTCCCAGGTCTGGAAGAAGGGCGTCCAGTCGATGTAGGGAACGAGTTCCGCGACGTCATAGGTCCCAAAGCCGCGCACGCCGGTGAAACTGGGCTTTGCCGGCGCAAAGGCGCTCCAGTCGATTTTCAGCGCGTTGGCGCGCGCCTTTTCGAGCGGCACCCGCTGCTTGTCCAGCTGCGCCTTTGCGTGCGCGTCCGCGACCTTCTCATATTCCCTGCGGGTCTGCGCGACATATTCATCGCGCGTCTTCGAAAGCAGGGATTGTGCGACGCCGACCGCGCGGCTTGCGTCGGTCACATAGACCGCCTGGCCGCGCCGATAGTTGGGGCTGATCTTCACCGCCGTATGCACGCGGCTCGTCGTCGCCCCGCCGATCAGCAAGGGCGTATTCAGTCCCTCGCGCTCCAATTCGGCGGCGATGAAGCACATCTCGTCGAGCGAGGGCGTGATGAGGCCGGAAAGGCCGATGATATCGACATTTTCCCGCTTCGCCGTCTCGATGATCTTCGCCGCTGGCGTCATCACGCCGAGATCGATGACCTCGAAATTATTGCAGCCGAGCACCACGCCTACAATGTTCTTGCCGATGTCGTGAACGTCGCCCTTCACCGTCGCAAGCAGGATTTTTCCGGCGGTGGAGCGTTCGCTCTTGTCCAGCTCCATGAAGGGCAGCAGATGCGCCACGGCCTGTTTCATGACGCGAGCGGATTTCACCACCTGCGGCAAGAACATCTTGCCCTGTCCAAATAGGTCGCCGACGACATTCATGCCCGCCATCAGCGGGCCTTCGATCACGTCGAGCGGGCGATTTGAACGCAGGCGCGCTTCCTCGACATCCGCATCGATGTAATCGGCGACGCCATTGACCAGCGCATATTCGAGCCGCTTGTCGACGCTGGCTTCGCGCCAGGCCGCGTCCTTCTCCTGCGTCCTGGCGCCGGCGCCCTTGAATTTCTCGGCGAGCGTCACGAGCCGCTCGGTCGAATCCTTGCGGCGGTTGAGCACGACGTCTTCGCAGGCCTCGCGCAGCTCCGGGTCGATCTTCTCGTAAACCGCGAGCTGGCCCGCGTTGACGATGCCCATGTCCATGCCGGCGGCGATGGCGTGATAGAGAAACACCGAATGCATCGCCTCGCGCACCGGCTCATTGCCGCGAAACGAGAAGGAAAGATTGGAAACGCCGCCCGAAATATGGGTCAGCGGCATCTCGGCCTTTATCGCGCGCGCGGCCTCGATGAAATCGACGCCATAATTCTCATGTTCCTCGATGCCTGTCGCCACCGCGAAAATATTCGGATCGAAGATAATGTCCTGCGGCGGAAAGCCGACCTCTTCGACAAGGATCTTATAGGCGCGTTTCGCTATCGAGAATTTGCGCTCGAATGTGTCGGCCTGGCCCTGTTCGTCGAAGGCCATCACCACGACTGCGGCGCCGTATCGCTTGACTTTGCGCGCCTCGTCGCGAAACTTGTCCTCGCCTTCCTTCATCGAGATCGAATTGACGACGCCCTTGCCCTGCAGGCATTGCAGGCCGGCTTCGATCACCTCGAATTTCGAACTGTCGACCATGATCGGCACGCGCGCGATGTCTGGCTCGGCGGCGACAAGATTCAGGAATTCGACCATCGCGCGCTTGGAGTCGAGCAGCCCCTCATCCATGTTGACGTCGATCACCTGCGCTCCATTGGCGACCTGATCGCGCGCGACTTCAAGCGCAGCGGCGTAATCTCCCGCCGTGATCAGCTTGCGGAATTTGGCGGAGCCGGTGACATTGGTGCGCTCTCCGACATTGACGAAGGGAATGTCCCTCGTCAGCGTGAAAGGCTCAAGGCCCGACAGGCGCAACATAGGCTCGATTTGAGGGACTTTGCGCGGCGCCAGACCCTTCACCGCTTCGGCGATCGCCTTGATATGTGGCGGCGTCGTGCCGCAGCAGCCGCCGAGAACATTGACGAGGCCAGCCCTGGCGAATTCACCAACCAGCTCCGCCATATATTCGGGGCTCTCGTCATAGAGGCCGAATTCATTTGGCAGTCCGGCGTTGGGAAAGGCGCAGACGCGTGTGTCCGCCACGCGGCCAATTTCAACGATATGCTGGCGCATCTCGCGTGCGCCTAGAGCGCAGTTGAAGCCGATCGAAAAGGGCTTGGCGTGGGCGAGCGAGTTCCAGAAGGCCTGCGCGGTCTGGCCGGAAAGAGTGCGCCCGGAGAGATCGGTGATCGTGCCCGAGATCATGATCGGGAAAACCGTCCCGACCTCGTCGAAGGCGTCTTCCAGAGCATAGAGCGCCGCCTTGGCGTTCAGCGTGTCGAAGATCGTCTCGACCAGAAGAATATCCGCGCCGCCTTCGATCAGGCCAAGCGCCGCCTCGCGATAGGCGATGCGCAGATCGTCGAAGGTGACCGCGCGAAAGCCGGGGTTTGAGACATCGGGAGAGATCGACGCCGTGCGGTTGGTCGGGCCCATCGAGCCGGCAACGAAACGCTTAACGCCAGTCTTCTCTTCAACTTCGTCGCAGGCCTGCCGCGCAAGGCGCGCGCCTTCCCGGTTGAGCTCGAAGGCCAGATCCTCCAGTCCATAATCGGCCTGGGCGATAGTCGTCGACGAAAACGTGTTCGTCTCGATGATGTCCGCGCCGGCCTCAAGATACTGGATATGAATATCCTTGATGGCCCGGGGCTGGGTCAGGATCAACAGATCATTGTTGCCGCGCAGATCCTTCGCATGGCCCTTGAAGCGCTCGCCGCGAAAATCCTCTTCCGTGAATTTGTGGCGCTGGATCATCGTGCCCATGGCGCCATCGAGAATCAGGATTTTTTCGCGCGCCAGCCGGTCGAGCGTTTCGAGAATTTTCGGGCCGTGGGCTTTGTCGAAAGTCATGCTGTCGCTTTCTCGCGGGCCGGGCGCACGCCCAGCAAATGGCATATGCCGAAAACAAGATCGGCGCGGTTGTTGGTGTAGAAATGAAATTCGTTCACGCCCGATTTCACGAGGTCCATGACCTGTTCGGCCGTGGTGGTCGCCGCGACCAGCGCATGGGTTTCAGGATCGTTTTCCAGGCCCTCGAAGCGGTCGGCGAGCCATTGCGGCACACTGGCGCCGGCCTTGGCGGCGAAGCCCGCCACCTGCCTGAAATTGCGCACGGGCATGATGCCGGGAACAATCGGGATTTTGATGCCTTTCGCGCGAGCGCGCTCAAGAAAGCGCAGATAGATGTCGTTGTCGAAGAAGAACTGGGTAATGGCGCGCGTGGCGCCGGCGTCTATCTTCGATTTCAGCGCGTCGATGTCATTGTCGATTGAGGCGCTCTCGGGATGGCCCTCGGGATAGGTCGAAACAGAAATCTCGAAATCGCCGATCGCGCGAATCCCGCGCACCAGATGGCTGGAGGACGGATAGCCGAGCGGATGCGGCATGAAGGGCGAGCCGACGCCGCCCGGCGCATCGCCGCGCAGGGCGACGATGTGGCGCACGCCGACGTCGCGATAGGAGCGGATGACATTGTCGACCTCCTCGCGCGTCGCGGACACGCAAGTCAGATGCGCCGCCGGCTTCATCTGTGTTTCCCGTGCGATGCGCTCCACGATCGCATGGGTGCGCTCGCGCGTGGAGCCTCCGGCGCCATAGGTCACGGAGACGAAGCGCGGATGCAGCGGCTCCAGCCGCTTGATGGTTTCCCAAAGCTGGGCTTCCATCTGCGGCGTCTTGGGCGGAAAGAATTCGTAGGAAATAACGAATTCGCCCTTGGAGGAAAGTGGATGACGCGGCTCATTCAGCATCAGGCGGTCTCGAAATTCTTGGTGGGGATGAGGTCGGCGTTGACGCGCGGATCGCGCGCGAGCCACAAGGATACGGTAAGTTTCGCGGCGTCATTGGAAGGCGGAGCAAGATCCTGGTGCAGAATGGTTTCGAGGCCCGCCTGCGCCAGAAGATCAGAGATTTCCTTCGCCGAAAAACCAAGCCGCCGGTGGGCGTGTTTTTCGCGCAGCGCTTCCTCCTGATGGGGCGCGAAATCGACGACGATCAATCGGCCGCCCGGGGCGAGCGCGCGGGCCGCTTCGCGCAAGGCGCGGGCCGGATCGTCGAGATAGTGCAACACCTGATGCATGATCGCTACATCGCAGGAATTGCGTTCGACCGGCAGCGCGTAGATGTCGCCCTGGCGCATTTGCACGTTGCGAACGCCGCTTTCCTCCAGTCGCCCGCGCGCGACCGCAAGCATCGCCGAGGAGAGATCAACGCCGATGGCGCGTTGCGCCTTTGGCGCGAAAAGCTCCAGCATCCGGCCCGCTCCGGCGCCAAGATCGAGCAATTGCCGGATCGGCGCATCGCCTATGGCGTCGCGGATAGCGGCCTCGACTTGCGCCTCCGGCACATGCCGCGATCGGATGTCGTTCCACTCGTCGGCATGCGCGGCAAAGTAGCGGGCGGCGTTTTCGGCCCGCGCATGGCGCACCTCGGAGAGACGCGCCCGGTCTCCCGAGAGCACCGGATCCTTGGGGTCGAGCCAATCTATGACGCCCCGGGCGAGAAAACTCGCGGCGCCGGATGGGGCCAGGCGGAAGAAGGCCCAGGCGCCCTCCCGGCGACGCTCGACGACGCCAGCTTCCACGAGCAGCTTCAGATGTCGGGAGACGCGCGGCTGGGATTGCCCGAGGATCGCGACGACCTCGCTGACGGTCAATTCCGACTCGGAGAGCAATGCGACGAGACGCAGGCGCGTTTCCTCGCCGGCCGCGTTGAGCGCGGCGAGCGTAGGCTCGATTCCGATTGAATGCGGGGCGACCATTGGCTCCTCTGCGCAAGATATAAAGATATCTATATACGTCAAATTCAAGATATACAAGCCCGATGAGGATTGGGACTCCAACGCCCCCTCCGTGGGCGCGCTGCGGCGCTTTGACGTCCCGAATTGAGTGATTGAAATTTCATCTTGACCAATCCCGAAACCAGGTTCAGCATCACAAATATCGCAGTCGTCGGTTGGGCGCGGGTCGCCCCTCAGACGAAGGACCGATCGGGCGGGACCTCGAATTCGGGCGCGAATAGATCTGTCGGCGTCACCTTAAATGGCGCCGGGGTTGTGCAGAAGCCTTCCGAGAGGAGCATGACGCCACCTGGTCAGATTCGACCTCCGCTTTGAGCGCAAGGTCGCTGCGGTCCGAAGAATCAAGCGCTAATCTCTTCGGCAACTGCTTCAGAGCCTTCAGATCCTTATCGAAACGACGTCGCGAAGGCCAAGCGGGGTTGTCTCGGTTCTCAGCTGGAAATCCCCCAGAGAGCTTCGTCCAAGACGAAGCGATTAGGCCCCGTTCGCTCCGCGCGACGGGGCCTTTGCTTTTTCTGCCCTTCGGGCGATTATTTTGAGACCAACCAGCCGGATTTGAAGCGTGGTTCCCGCAAACTGGGCGTGGTTTTTGGGCCAGCGGCGGCGTCAAGCCGTCATTCTCCAGCAATTCCGACTGGTTGAGAAAAGTGTAAGAATGTCTTCACTGTAGTTTGCGGCGTTAAGCTTA
>Ga0182013_10004755_pt1 | contig 16144 bp, 18 predicted proteins | sample 612S2MmetaG_FD_120487 | JGI IMG/M metagenome (GOLD analysis project Ga0182013, IMG submission 120487) | Permafrost microbial communities from Stordalen Mire, Sweden - 612S2M metaG | ecosystem: Environmental > Terrestrial > Soil > Wetlands > Permafrost | place: Sweden: Stordalen | collected...
TACCTCGACTCGGTCACGACGCACCTTATTTACGCTGGCGGCAAGCGTCTACGCCCCCTCCTGGCCATCGCGTCCGCCACCGGCGGTGCCCACCCAGCGACACAGGACGACCTGCTCGGCGGCGTCGCCCTGGAACTCATGCACCTGGCCTCGCTCTACCACGACGACGTCATGGACGAGGCCGACGTGCGCCGAAATGTCGACAGTGTCAATGCCCGCTACGGCAATCTGATCGCCATCGTCGCGGGCGACTACCTGATGGCCCGTTCCGCCGGGATCGCCGCCAGCCTCGGGGTGGAGGTCGCGGGGCTGCTCGCGCACACGCTCGCGGAGCTGACCCGGGGCCAGGTCAGTGAAGTGCAGACGGCCTTCTCCGTCGAACGTAGCGAAGCGGACTACTTCGCAGCCATCGGCGGCAAGACCGGGACGTTGATGGCGTCGAGCTGTCGCGTCGGCGCCCTGACGGCCCGTCTCCCCGAAGAAGAGAAAGAGGCGTTGACCGAATTCGGACTCTGCTTCGGCATGATCTACCAACTGCGCGACGACATCCTCGACATCACGGCGACCAACAACCAATTGGGCAAGCCGGCCGGTCAGGACCTCGCCGAAGGTATCTACAACCTGCCGACCATCTACGCCCTTCGAGACCCCAACGTCGGTGACCAACTCCGTGGGGTGCTTGGAGCACTCCTCGACGACGAGGACCGCGAACGGGCTCGAAAACTGGTCGTCACGACCGACGGCATTGAACGAACGATCGGGGCGGCCCAGACGTACCTGGAACGAGCGCACGCCGTCCTCGAGGTCGTGCCGAACGAAGAGTTGCGTCGAGGCTTCTCCTCACTCATCGAGTCGCTGCTCGAGGACCTACCGAGTTTCTAGTCGCCGATCGGCTTGAGCGTCGGGAAGGCGATCACTTCGCGGATGTTCGACTCGTCAGCGATCAACATCGCGAGTCGGTCGATGCCGAGTCCGAGCCCGGCGGTCGGCGGTAGTCCCCACTCGAGTGCCTTGATGTAGTCCTCATCGATGTGCATCGTCTCGGGTTCGCCCTCGGCGGCCAGACGGGCTTGGTCCTCGAAGCGAAGTCGCTGATCGACCGGGTCGATGAGTTCCGAGAAGCCATTGGAGAGTTCGCGACCGACGGCGTAGGACTCGAAACGCTCGACGAGGTCCGGGTCGACCTGGTGTCGTCGAGCGAGTGGCGAGATCTCCACCGGAAAGTCGGTGACGAAGATCGGATTCCACAACGCCGCCTCGGCCGTGGCTTCAAAGAGTTCAGCGAGGCAGCGCCCGGGACCCCAGGCACGATGCACCTCAACACCGCGCTCTTGGAGCATCGAGGCCAACTTCTCTCTCGGCGTGTGCACCGACACCTCTTCGTCGACCGCTTCGCTCGCGAGTTCGGCCATGGTGCGACGAGGCCAGGGGGCCGCGAAGGAGAACGCTCGACCTTGATACTCGACCTCGGTCGTGCCGAGCACGTCCATCGCGACACCGGCGGTCAACTCTTCGGTGAAGCTCATCATGTCCTCGTAGTTCCAATACGCGCAGTAGATCTCGAGCATCGTGAACTCCGGATTGTGACGTGGGCTGACGCCTTCGTTTCGAAAGACGCGACCGATCTCGAAGACCCGTTCGAACCCACCGACGACGAGACGCTTCAGCCACAGTTCGGGTGCGATACGCAAGAAGAAATCACTGTCGAGGGCGTTGTGGTGCGTCTGGAAGGGCCGGGCATCCGAGCCCGACGCAATCGCGTTGAGGATTGGCGTCTCGACCTCGACGAAGCCCTGCGCCCAACAGCGCTCGCGAACCGCGCGAGCCACCTCGCTGCGGCGTTGCAACGACGTGCGCGTCGCGGGATTGGCCCAGAGGTCCGCTTCGCGGTGGCGGTAGCGAAGGTCGTAGTCGGTGATACCGGCCCATTTGTCACCGAAGTTGTGCTGGGCCGTCGCGAGCGTCACCCACGTCTCGACCTTGACCGAGAGTTCGCCGCGCTTCGTGCGAACGACCTCACCGCTGACACCGACCCAGTCGCCGAGGTGAAGTTTCGCGAACTCCTCGAACTCGTTGGTCACGCTCGACAAGGCAAAAAGCTGGATCTCGCCGCTCGAGTCGCGCATCGTCGCGAAGGCGAGCTTGCCCTGACGCCGTAGGAGCATGAGACGACCAGCGACATTCACGTTGTCCCCGGACTCTTCGCCGTCGGCGAGATGGTCGTAGGTCGTCTGCAGCGCGGCGGCGTAGGCGTTGTGCGCGAACGAATATGGCAATGTCACTAAGCGTCTCCCGAATGATTCCTTTCATGAACGATACGCAATCCGTGGAGGGTCAGCCATGGTTCGACGTGTTGGACGTGCTTGGTGTGGGGTGCGATGAGTCCGGCCAGTCCACCCGTCGCGATGACGGTCGCCTCGCCGAGCTCTTCAAGGATCCGTTCGACGACCCCGTCGACCTGAGCGGCGAAGCCGTACAGGACCCCCGACTGGATCGACTCGACCATCGACTTGCCAATGACCGAGCGGGGTCGAACCAGTTCGACCGAGCGCAGCGCCGCGGCGTGCGCGTAGAGGGCGTCCAGCGAGATCGCGACACCCGGCGCGATGGCGCCGCCCAGATACTCGCCCTTGGCGCTGATGACGTCAAAGACCGTGGCGGTGCCCAGATCGACCACGATCGAGGCTCCCGGATAGAGGTCGTAGGCACCGACGGCGTCGGCGATCCGGTCGGGACCGACCTCACGGGGGTTGTCGTAGAGGATGGGCATGCCCGACTTCGTGCCGGGTCCAATCACCGTGAAGTCGAGCTCTGAGAACCAGCGGTTCGCCATGCGTCGAAGTTGGGTATTGGCCATTGGTGACGACGACGAGATGGCGATCGCGCTCACCGCGGTCCGGAGATCGAGTCCCTCGAGGTCGAGTAGTTGCGTCAACACCATTGCGTGTTCGTCGGGGGTCCGTTCAGCCACGGTGGAGATGCGCCAGTGGAACGCGAGCCCGCGTTCGTCCGTGGCGCGCGCGAATCCCATGGCGTCGGGCGCACCCGGCGTCTCGGGACCGAAGAGACCAATGACGGTCTCGGTATTGCCTACGTCCATTGCCAGCAGCATCAGTGTTCCTCTCGTTCCACGTTGACCGGTCCGTTGTCGATGAGTCGCACGCCGTCGACGGTCGCGGCGATCAATGCTCGGGCCTCACCACTCTCGTCGTCACGCGACGGCTCAAACGTGACGGGGTTGACGATGTCGGCGTAGACGACGTCGAGCTGGGCCTCATCCAACAGCGCACCGAGGCGACGGCGCAGTGTGCTGGCCCTCGCCGGGGACGACCCGACGTCGTTGAGCGCGCGCGACAACGCGAGGGCTCGTCGACGACCGTCGGGTCCGAGGCGCGTGTTGCGACTCGAAAGGGCCAATCCGTCCCCGTCGCGGACGATGCGACAGCCCACGACGTCAACGTCGAAGGCGAGGTCGCGCACCATCTGGCGCACCATCGCCAACTGTTGGAAGTCCTTTTCACCGAAGTAGGCCCGGCACGGTCCGGTGATGGTGAAGAGCTTGGCGACGACACTGGTCACCCCGTCAAAGTGACCGGGTCGCGAGGCGCCCTCATAGTGCTCTCCGATACCTCGGACGGAGACCGTGGTAGCCGTCGCGTTGGGAAAGTCGGGCCACATCTCAGCCAGCGAAGGCTCTATGAGACAGTCGACGCCGTGGGCGCTCGCGAGCACTCGGTCTTCGTCGAGCGACCGGGGATACCGCGTCAGATCGTTCGCGTCGTTGAATTGGCGAGGGTTGACGAAGAGTGTCGCGACGACCAGGTCGCCACGTGCCTTCGCGGCGTCAAAGAGTGCGGCGTGCCCCGCGTGGAGTGCCCCCATGGTCGGCACCAGCCCCACGCGGGCCCCGCTCGCGCGTTGGCCTGCACAGTACGCGCGCCACTGCGCGACGTCATGCAGAAGTTGCATCAGGCGCGCGTTTGGGCGCGTCGCCGTTCGGCGAGCTCGAACGCCGCGTTCGCGAGCGCTACGTACGTCGCGCGTTCGTGTTCAGGAATCGCCGCGAGATGCGCGTCGATGGTCGCCATGTCACCCCTCGAGGCTGGGCCGGTCAGCGCTTCGTCGGGTCCGAGTGTCTCGACGTCGCGCAACGTCTGGCGCGCGAGCGGCAAGAAGTCGTCCAGCGTGAGACCAATCGATTCCGCCAACGTTCGAACTTGGCTCATCAATGCGACCAGGTGATTCGACGCCACGACGGCGGCGGCGTGGTACACGGTGCGCTGGGAGTCGTCGAGGGTGATGATCCGACCCTCGAGCGACGCGACGACGGCACACACGAGGTCGTCGCCCGCGACGCAGTAGGTCGCCCCGATGAGGCGCTGTGCACCGTCGTCGGCATCGGGGAGCGCCATGAGGGGGTGCAACGACGCGACGCGACGATGGGGTGCGAGTACGTCGAGCGTGCGTGAACCGGCCACGTGGGCGACCACGTACTGGTCGCTGATCGCAATCTGCGCCGCCACGTTCTCAATCGCGTCGTCGGGGACACAGAGCACGATGAGATCGGGCGAGCCCAACGACGAGAGTTCATCGTGGTGCAGCAGTCGCACGTCGTGTCCGACTCGACCTAGGGCGAGAGAGAACGAGGAACCGGCCCGACCGGCTCCGATGAGTGCAATGTTCATGACTGCTCCTGTCCGTTCCAGCCCCTCGCGGGTGCCGTTCGGTTATCGCAACGACTCGAGTGTACCGAGTGGCGTGACCTTCCCCACACCGGCGTCCAATTGGGCCTGGCTCACGAGGGCCGGGGCCAGTTCGTGCAACGGCACGAGGACGAAGGAGCGTTCGTAGAGCCGTGGATGGGGCACGAGGATTTCGGGGTCCGTGCTCGTTTCGCTGCCGACCAACACGACGTCGACGTCGAGCGTGCGCGGTCCCCAGTGGACCTCGCGCGTACGTCCACGTTCTGCCTCGGCACGCTGTGCGCGTTCGAGGAGTTCGCGGGGCGTCGCATTCGTGGCCAACTCGAGGACCAGGTTCCAGAAATCGTCCTGGGCGACGCCACCGACCGGTTCGGTTTCGTAGACGAGCGATAGTCGGTACCGGTCCGCGCCCGCGACCGAAGCGACGCCGAGGGCGAGGTGTTCGCCGCGATTCCCGATGTTCGAGCCGAACGAAAGGTACGCGAGTCGCACTACGTGCGCGCGACGGTGCAGCGAACCCCGACCGACGACACGTCCTCGACGACCGGCGGACGAACCTTTCGAACCGCCACCGTCACCGACGCGATCTCCTCGTCGAAGGCGAGGATCTCGTACGCCACGCGATAGGCCAAGGTCTCGAGCAGGAGGTAGCGGCCCTCGGTGGCGGTGCGACTGGTGAGTGTCAGGACGTCGGCGTAGTTGGTCGTCTCGGTGATGTCGTCGTTGATCGCCGCCTCTTCGAATGGTCGCACCAGCTCGAGATCGAAGACCAACGGCTGGGCCCGAGTTCGTTCCTCGGCCAAGACCCCCACGACGGCGCTCACGCGAAGTTCGCGCAGCTCAATGACGTCGTTCACGCGCTGACCTCGGGCAAGTCGAAGAGTACGGTCCTCCCGTCGGGGCCGATGGAGCGCTTGAAGAGTCGCTCCACGTACGCAATGGCGAGGGGAACGGTGGGGACACGCTGGCTCCACACGAGGTAGCCGGCGATGACACCGAGGAGTCGGTCCGAGACCTCGTCGCTGTGCAACAACACCATTGTCTTGTTCGACATCGAATTGGCCAAGTCGACGTAACAGGCTTCGAGGACTTCGCGCTGCTGGGGTCCACCGCGCAGCGCGTAGTGACTCGCGGTGAGTCCGTGTTCGAAGTACGCACTCAAGTTCTGCATCACGGGCAGGATTGAGATCACGCGTCCGAAGCCCTGGTGCTTCAACCAGAGGAGTTCCTCGTCGCGGCGAACGCGACGGTGCACCGTGGTCGAGCCACCGGGTCGCTCGGAGACCGCGAGAATCCCCTTGTAGACCCAGGTGAAGCTGCGCGGTTCAATGCCCGCTGCCCACTTGCCCCTCACGCAACTACCTCCTCGACAGGGCGGGTCAGCAGCTCACGGAGCTGAACGGCGGCCGCAGCGTCGTGTACTCGTACCATACTGACACCTTGGAGGAGGGCCCACGCCTCGGTCGCGATTGAACCCTCCAAACGCTGGTCTACGTCGAGCCCGCCCGCGAGTTCGCCCAAGAATCGTTTACGACTGGTGCCAACGAGGACGCCCGCTGCGAACTCGTTCGCTAACGCAACGAACTGGTCCACGTGCGCGAGCAGCGCAATGTTGTGCTGCGTGGTCTTACCGAAGCCAATGCCGGGATCGAGCCACAGTGGCGACACCTGGGCGTCGCTCGCGCGACCCGCCACGTCACGCAGATACGCCGCGACCTCGGCCACGACGTCGTCGTAGCGCGGATCGTCCTGCATATCGGCCGCGGAACCTCGTCGGTGCATTCCCACGTAGCCGACGCCCAACTCGCCCGCGACCTCGACGAGGGTGCTGGAGACGTCATTGAGCACGGTCGCGCCCGCGGCGATGGCGGCGCGGGCGACGGACTCTTTCTGAGTGTCGATGGAGACCGGTCCGTAGCGGGCCAACGCCGCGACGACGTCGAGGACGCGAGCACGTTCTTCGTCGTCGGACACGGATGCCGCACCGGGGCGCGTTGACTCCCCACCGACGTCGACGATGTCGCACCCCGCGTCAAAAAGTTCGCGGCCTCGCGCGACCGCCTCGTCGCGCGCCAGCGTTCGAGAGTCGGGGTAGAAGGAGTCCGGCGTGACGTTCACGATGCCCATGACCGACGGGCTCAGCGCCACGATGAACGCCGCTGATGTATGTACTGCAACGCTTCGGCCCGACTGGCGGCATCGGAACGAAAGGTGCCGCGCACCGCCGAGGTGACGGTCGTCGCTCCGGCTTTCTTCACGCCGCGCATTGACATGCAGAAGTGCTCGGCCTCGATGACGACGATGGAACCGCGAGGCTTGAGTTCGCGCTCCATCGCCTCGACGATCTCGGTCGTCATTCGCTCTTGGACCTGGAGTCGACGGGCGTAGCCCTCGACCAGACGCGCCAGCTTGGACAGGCCCGTGATGCGGCCTTCGGGACCGGGGAGGTAGGCGACGTGCGCCAGTCCCACGAACGGAACGAGATGATGTTCACAGAGCGACGTGAAGGGGATGTCGCGAACCATCACCATCTCGTCGTGACCGGCTTCGAAGGTCACGCGAAGGTGTTCGCCCGGGTCCGCCTCGACGCCTTCGAAGAGCTCGACGTACATGTCGGCGACGCGGCGAGGGGTCTCGAGGAGCCCCTCGCGGTTGGGGTCTTCACCAATGGCGTCGAGCAGTTCGCGCACGAGTGTCTTCACCCGCTCGTGATCGACCACCGCTAGGCCTCGCCGGTGAAGGTGTAGATCGCGTCGAGGTTGCGGTAGCGCTCGTTCACGTCGAGCCCGTAGCCCACGACGAAGTCCGACGGGATGGTGAAGCCCACGTACTTGATCGACTGTTCGACGCGCTGCTCGCCCTCCTTGAGCAACAACGTGCAGACCTCGAGGCTCTTCGGGTTCCGAGCACCCAAGTAGTGACGGAGGTAGTTGAGCGTCAGCCCAGAGTCGACGACGTCCTCCACGATCAAGACCTCGCGGTTCAGGAGGTCGACGTCGAGGTCCTTGACGATGCGAACGACGCCGCTCGTCTTGGTCGCCGCCCCGTAGGACGACACCGCCATGAAGTCGACCTCGACGGGTAGTTCAATCGTGCGCATGAGGTCGGACATGAAGTTGATGGCGCCCTTCAAGACGCAGACGAGCAGAGGTGGGCTCTGCGCGTAATCCTCGGTGATTTGACGGCCCAACTCGTGGACGCGGTCGTGGACCTCCTTGGCCGACACCACGACCTCGCCCAGGTCGTGCTGCGCCCAAAGTGCGGTGAATTCCTCAGAAGAATGGCTACCCATGCTTGGCCAGCGTAGTTGTTGGCGCTACTCGAAAGTCAGGTGTTGGTCGCGCCGTGACAGTCGCCGACCCCGACTCACCTCGGCGGCGACGACGGTTCCCGCGATGACGGCGAGCGCGCGATCGACCTCGTCGGCACTGGGTGGATGTGCGCCGTCGCCCTCGTCAGCGCTTCGCAGCTGTTCGCGAAGCCATCGCCGTTGGCGCGCGACGGGCCACGCTCGAACGACACGACAGTCGGCCTCTTCGAGCGTCATGGCGTCATCACCTCGAGCCAGTAGGTCGAGCCACACTCGTTCGTCGTGCATGAGCCTCGCCTGTCGAGCGAGCACGGGCACGACGTCGCGTTCGGCGACGTCGTTCATGACCGCGATCAGTTCGTGTCGGACCCGGTTGCGGCGATAGTCCGGACTGTCGTTCGTCTCGTCGTGCAGCGCCACGTACGGCGACGCATCGACGAAGTCGTGCAGCGCGCTGCGCCGGACATCACGCAGGGGTTTGGTGGGGTCATCCACCATTGGCGACAGCCCGTCAACGCCGGCGCCGCGCAACATGTTGAGCAGCACGGTCTCCGCCAAATCATCCATGGTGTGCCCCGTCAAGACGCCTTCGGGCATGGCGGACCTTCGCGCGGAGCGGGCCCGGGCCTCAAAGTTGCCGCCAGGGGCGATCACGACGTCGTGACGGGTGAAGGACACGCCCAGCTCTTCACACACGGCCGCGACGTGGAGCGCATCGGCGTCGCTCGCGGGCCGGGCGTGGTGGTTGACGTGGTGGACCGCGACGTCGAGACCGGCGTCAAGCGCCAGCAACAAGAGCCCGAGCGAGTCCGGACCACCCGAGACGGCGAGGTCGACGGTGGTCGTCGTGGTGGAGAAGTGGCACAGCGCCAGGAGTTCGTGCGCGTCGGGCATCGCTCGTAGGTTACGCAACGCTGCGCACGGCCCGTCGGGCGTGGCGTACCCGCGCGCACAGGTAGAGCACCGCACCAATGGTGCCCACGAAGAAGCCGATCGGCAGGTTGAACTCGTAGGAGCAGGCAATGGACGCCCACACGGTCGCGAGCGCCAACGTAATCGACAGGGTCAGCGCGCGGGTCGGATGCTTCGAGAGCAGGCGTGCCGCGGCCGGTGGACCGATCATCAGTGAGAAGGTGAGCAGGGCGCCGACGATGGGCACGGTGAGCGCGGTCGCCAACGCGAGTACGAGGAGAAATGAGATCTCCACCAACGTGGCGTTCACGCCCTTGGCCGCGGCGAGGTCCGGCGCGACTGACGTGAAGACGAGTGGTCGATAGAGCACAAGAATGGCGACGACGCAGAGGACCGCCAGCAAAAGCACCGGGAGCAGTTGACTACTCGACACACCGAGGATCTCACCGAAGAGCAGCGCGTTGATGGCGGGTTCGTACTCGGTACTGAGTGTCAGGAACGCCGCGCCCAGGGCGAGCATCAGCACGAGCGACAGAGCTGTCGCGACGTCACTGCGCGACCGGCGACTGGTGGCACCGATCGACAGGGCCGCGACGATGGCGAACGAGATCAACCCGAAGAGTGGATTGAGGCCGACGAGGTTGGCGCCCGCCGCTCCGGCGAAGGCCCCGTTGGGTATCGCGTGGGCCGCGAAGGAGGCCGCGCGCAGCACAACGAAGAAACCGACGACGCCAGCCAACGTGGCCACGATGGTCCCGCTCAACCAGGCGTTCGTCATGAAGCTCGAGAACATCGTCAGTGCCACTGCGTCTCTACGTGGTGCGACGAATCCTCGATCGCCGACGCGGGGCGACCCCGACGGCGTCGATGCACCACGCTGAAGAAGGCGAACTCGACGACGACAAATGCCACGACGAAGAAACTCACGGGCAACCCGCGATGTGAAGGAATCCAGTAGTAACTGTCGTACGCGAAGACGATGCCCGCCCAGGTGGCGCCGATACCGAGTACCACGGCGATGGCCGCGCCGAACCAAAATCGATTGACGACCTTCAGAGCGCTCGCGGGAGGTCCGATCAAGAGCGCCGTGGAGAGAATTGAACCAATGACGATGGCGGAAAGTCCAACGGACACGGCGAGGGTGACCATGAACAACAGTCCGACGACGCGCACCCGCACTCCCCTCGCCGCGGCCAATTCGACACTGAGCGAACTCAGCAAGAGCGGTCGGGCGATGAAGGCAATGGTGGCCAGCACGAAACAACTGAGTATCGCCACCTCGGGCAACGTCGAGGGTTCCACCGTGAAGATTGATCCGAAGAGGATCAACTGCGTCGCGCCGGTCGCGGCGCTGCTCGTCGCCGAAAGATAGAGGAACAACGCCGACAGTCCGGTGGCCGCGCCGAGCACGACACCCGTAGCGATGTCGCGACCCTTCACTCGTTGCACGCCAATGGCGTCCATGGCTCCCGCGCCGAGGACGCCCCCACCAACGAAGCCAATGATCGGTGCGACGCCCGCCAGGAACGCTCCGGCACCGCCCGCGGTCGCCACGTCCGTGAGCGCGTGACCGGCGAAGGACTGCCCGCGCAGCACCGTGAACACGCCGACGACCGCTGAGACGATCGCCGCGATCAGCCCCACGAGGAGCGCGGTGCGCACCGTGTGATTGGAGAACAGCCCCGGTTCGAAGAGCCAGTGCACGGGTTACTCGACCACGAGTTCTGGGTGCTCGCTCACCAAGTGTTCGTGCTCATCACTCGAACTGGCCACCACCAAGACCCGACCGTGGACTCGCAAGACGTCGACGTGATGGCCGTACAGGGCACTCAACACATCGGAGCGAACGACCTCGTCGGTCGTGCCACTGGCCACTCGACCGTTGGCCACGTACACCACTCGATCCATCACGGGCAGCAGGGGGTTCATCTCGTGCGCCGACAGCAGTACGGCCACCCGGTTGTCGGTCGCCACACGATGCAGCAGACCGATGATCTCCTGCGCACTCCCCGGATCGAGGTTCGCGAGGGGTTCGTCGAGCAGCAACAACTCGGGACGACTGATCAGGGCGTGTGCGATCAATACTCGTTGCTGTTCGCCGCCCGACAACTCACCGACACGACGATCAGCGAATCCGTCGGCGTCAACGGCGCTCAGCATCTCGTCGACGTCCGCGAGTACGGCGCGCGATCGACGACGAAGCCCGAAGCGGTGACCGTCGACGCCAAGGGCGACCAGGTCGCGAGCGCGCAATGGCATCTCGGGATCGAAGAGCACCTTTTGGGGTACGTAACCAATGGAGCGGTTACGTCGCGCCAGCGCCTCACCGTGAAATGACACGGTGCCGGCCACGGTCGAGCGCAGTCCGAGAATGACCTGGAAGAGGGTGGTCTTCCCCGAACCGTTCGCGCCGATGAGTCCCGTGAACTCCCCCGCTTCGATACGGAAGTCGACGTCACGGAGGATCACGCGCCCGTCGATCACCACTTCGACGCCGTTGACGTTCAAGATGTCGGTGGGGGCGTCGAGCGATGTACGGGTGGTCATGGCAACTCCTTGGTTGAGACGTGCGTCGTGAGCGCCTTGGTCAGCGCCGCGATCTCGGCGAGCATCCAGGTCTGATAGTCAAAGCCGGGCGTCGGCATCGTTTCGTAGACCGCGACGACCGGCACGTGCGACGACTCCGCGAGTGAACGCATCGCGACCGTGACGGTGCTACTCACCTGGGCGTTGAAACAGAACACCTTGGCGCGATGGCTCGTGAGCAGGCCTTGTTGGTAGGCAATGTCCTCCGGTGAGGGGTCGACACCGTTCATGATGTCGGCTTGGAAGCGAAACGGCGTCACGTTGTCGAGACCGAGTGCCGCCAAGAGATAGTCAGCCACCGGCTCCGTCGTCGCGACGGCTTCACCGGCGAAGCGAGCCTTGAAGCGCGCGATCGCCGATTCGACGGGTTGCAATGACGCGAGGAAATCTTTGAGACGTCCGGCGAAGTACTCCGCGTGCTTCGGGGCCAGGGAGGAAAGGTCCTTTGCGACCTGCGTCGCGACCGCCGGCATGGTCTTCGGGTCGTACCAGAGGTGGGGGTTCCTCGTCGTCGATGAAAGACCTAAGAGCTTCTGCACGACGATGACGCGCCGTGACGCACTGGGCGCCGACGACTCGAGTTGCTGCATGAACGTGTCGTATCCCACCCCGTTCTGCACGATCAGTTGAGCGGAGGCGATCTCTTGCGCATCCGACGTGCTCGTTTCGAAGGAGTGAGGATCGGTGTTCGGATTGCTCACGACTGCCTCGACGCTGACGAAGCGGCCGCCAATTTGGGCGATCACGTTTGCGTACTGGTTCTCGGCACCGACAGCCCGGAGTTTGGAGCTGGAAGTCGCCGCGGGAGCGTTGCAAGCGCTCAGCACGAGGGCCGCCGCGAGCAGTCCGATGGCGGGTGCGCCTGCGCGATGGCGACGTTGACACCGTGCTCCGGAACCGCGAACGTACGACATTGCCAGTTCCTTTCTAGAATGATTCCAACTACGTTAATAAGAATCGTTCTAGAAAGCAAACCGGCAACCACTACGATGAAATCGTGACGACGACCCGAAATACGGTGCAGCGACGAGAGGTCGTGGGCGTCTTGAGTCAGCTCCAGGGCTTCGTGAGCGCCCAGGAGCTGCACACGCTCATCGAACGCGACGGCGGGCGAATCGCGCTGGCGACCGTCTATACGCAACTGAAGAAGCTGGTCCAAAACGGCGAGGTCGATGTCGTGATGACCGATCGCGGCGAAAGTCTCTATCGACGTTGCGTCGTCGAGTCTCATCACCATCACCTCTCGTGTCGAGGGTGCGGCGCCACCGTTGAAGTCGACGCCCCCGAACTCGAGAAGTGGGCGCACGACATTGGCGAACGTTTTCGTTATCGCGACCTACGTCACGTGGTTGAGTTCACGGGGATTTGTGGATCATGCCAACCGAAATAACCCTCACCCCCAAGGTCCACGGTTCGCTCAGCGTCTACCCGGTCGAGTTCGCTCGTCATTTCGGTGTCAGCGCGTTCGTCACGGACCGCTTCGGCGGCGTGAGCGCCTCCCCGTACGAGTCTCTGAACCTGGGCGACCACGTCGATGATGACCCCGCCCACGTGCTGGAGAATCGTCGTCGCGTGGCCCAAGCCATCAATGTCGATCCGTCACGACTGGTCACCGTGCACCAGACACACGGAACGGACGTCGTGGCCGCCAACGAAGCGACGCCGGAGAGCGCCGGCGACGTCATCGTCGATTTTGGCGATGAATTCGCTATTGCGGTCCTCGTGGCCGACTGCGTTCCCCTCCTGCTGGTCGATGAGGATTCGCCGGCCTTGGCTGTCGTGCACGCTGGCTGGCGGGGACTGCAGAGCGGCGTCATCGTCAACGCTCTTCGCAACTTCGACCATCCCTCATCGGTCCACGTCTTCATCGGACCGTGCATATCCGGTGAGGCCTACCAAGTGGGTCCCGAGGTTGCGAACTACTTCACCACCGTGCCCGGGGCCCTCGTCCCCGACGGCACCGATCGGTCACGACTCGACCTGCGTCAGGTCGCGATCGCCCAACTGCTCGATCACGGTGTGACCGACGACCACGTCGTCGTCAGTCGTCAGACCACTGACGGGGGCGAAACGTTCTTCAGCGACCGCGCGCAGCGACCGTGCGGGCGTTTCGGCCTCGTCGCGAAACGCGTCATCGCGTGAAGTCCCGGGCCGAACTCTTCCGCTACGTCGGGCTGGACGTCAGCGACGACACGCTCACGGGACACTACGAATTCGACGGGCGCGCTTTCGTGGAGAGCGTGACCTTTGACGGTGTGCGAGCGCTCGACGCACCGGCGATCAGGTCGCTCGCCGAACTCTGGTATCTCATCGCGGGACTTTCGTACTACAAGGCCGGTGCGGCGCGACGTATCGACGTGGGCACGACGCCACTGGGAAAGAAGGGCCGCCGACTCTTCGAAGCGGCGTTGCACGACGGACTCGGTGAGTTCGCCTTCAACAACGAACTCACGTTGAGTGACGTCACGATTGAGGGTGGAACGACGGTCGAGCCGTTTGATCCCTTCCTCGACCCGCGACGAGTTCTGACGCCCTTTGGCGGAGGTATCGACTCGGTCGTGACCGTCGAGCAACTCCGCGGGCTCGTCGATCAATCGCTCTTCATCGTGAGTCCCGCGAACGGGCGATTCGCACCCCTCGAGGCAACGGCAGCGGTCACCGGACTCGACGTCATCCGCGCGACGAGGACCCTCGACCCCCAGATCATCGTTCCCGAGGAGTCGTTCTTCAACGGGCACGTCCCGGTCACCGCGATGGTCATACTCCTGGGAGCAATCGCGGCGGTCGCGTCGGGTCGCGGCGGCGTCGCACTGGCGAACGAGCATTCGGCCTCGGTGCCCAATCTGCGCTGGTACAACGTTGAGATCAACCACCAGTGGAGCAAGTCATGGGCCGCGGAACTGCTGATGGCTGAGGCCATCGCCGAGCGGGTGGGCGACGAACTGGTCGTCGCCAGCTACCTGCGTGATCGCAGCGAGTTGTGGGTCGCGCAAGACTTCGCGCTGCACAAGGAGTACCACCACGTCTTTCGAAGTTGCAATCGCGCCTTCGCGCAGCGCGCCGAAGCTCGGGCCGCGACGTGGTGCGGCGAGTGCGACAAGTGCGTCTTCATCAACCTCATTCTCGCCCCTTTCATTTCGCGATCATCGCTGCGAGAGATCTTCAGCAGCGAACCCCTGAGTGATCCGAACCGGGCGCGCCAGATCATGACGCTGGTGGGATTGGGAGTCGAACACAAACCGTTCGAGTGCGTCGGCGACCCCGATGAGTGCGCCGTCGCGCTATGCGAGTTGAACCGCGATCAAGAGTGGTCCGACGTGCAACTACTTCACGATTTGGCGACACGTCTGGACTGTGAACGATCAGTCGCCGACCTTCTCACTCGACAAGGACCGAGCCGTGTTCCGGCCCACTGGCTTCACTGACCTCGCTGGCAAACGCGTTGGCATCTTTGGCTACGGCGTCGAAGGTCGCGCGACGCGGCGTCGTCTCGCGGACGTGGCCGGAACCCTCGTCCTCGTTGACGACGATCCCGGTCTCAGCTCGGAGGTACTCGTCACGTCTGATGGTGGCCTCGAGGCGCTGCGGCGTTGCGACGTCGTCTTGAAGAGTCCGGGCATCGCGCGGCGACGCCGTGACGTTCTGGACCTCGAGCAGAGCGGCGTCGTCGTCACGTCGGCGTTGAATCTGTGGCTCCATGACGTCGACCGTGCCCGCGTCGTTGCCGTCACGGGCACCAAGGGCAAGTCGACCACGACAGCCCTCGTGACGTTCTTCCTGCACTGTGTTGGTGAACCGGCACTTCGACTGGGCAACATCGGTCAACCGCCCTACGACCCCGACATTGACACGACCCAGGGGTGGCTCATCCTCGAGGTCTCGAGCTTCCAGTGCGTGGACATCGATGTGGCACCGGGACTCATTCTCGTCACCTCGCTGGGTGAGGATCACGTTGATTGGCACGGCGGCGTCGATGAATATCGAAACGACAAGCTCTCGCTCACTCGAACCGAAGGTGTCCACCAGACACTCGTTCCCGAGACCGTCTTGTTCCACGAACTCGCCCATCAACTCGGCGGCGATCTGTCGTACGTCACGGCGGACACGACGTCGCTCGCCGAGTCCCTCGGACTCCAAGGTGCGCACAGCCACTCGAACGTCGCCTTGGCGTTACGGTGCGTCACGCTGCTCACGGGTCTCGGTCCGTCCGACCTGCACGAGCGAATCGCCGCGCACGCGTCCTCCTTTGAACCGCTGCCGGGGCGCCTCACGCTCGTCGCGACCGAGGAGATCAACGGCCGATCGTTGCGCTTCATCGATGACGGACTCGCGACGTCGGCGCTGCCAACGATCGCCGCGTTGGAGGTCTTCGTCGATGCCCCACTGGTACTCATCGCCGGTGGATTCGATCGCGGTGTCGACTACGAACCTCTCGCCTCGGCCCTTGATGCACGCTCCCACGAGACGGTGCTCATCAGCATCGGTGCCGCGGGCCAACGCATTGGCGAGGCCCTGGCGCAACGTCGACCAGACATAGCGCACGAACATGTGACGACGATGCGCCAGGCGGTCGAACGGGCCCGTGCGGCGTTGCCAAACGGGGGCGTCGTCCTCCTCTCACCGGGGGCGCCGA
>Ga0182013_10004756_pt1 | contig 16140 bp, 7 predicted proteins | sample 612S2MmetaG_FD_120487 | JGI IMG/M metagenome (GOLD analysis project Ga0182013, IMG submission 120487) | Permafrost microbial communities from Stordalen Mire, Sweden - 612S2M metaG | ecosystem: Environmental > Terrestrial > Soil > Wetlands > Permafrost | place: Sweden: Stordalen | collected...
GGTGTCGCACGAGAACGATGATCCCGACACAGAGGTAGCCCTGCGCCCGTCGTTTGCGACGGGATTCCGGGTGGGCGCCGAATCAGCGACGCTACAACAACGCAGGGTGAGTTGGGGAAACTTGCTTTGGAGCGACTTCACCGCGCAGCAGCCGTACGTGACGTCCGTGCCCTTTTCGACGTCCAGTGACAACAACGGTAAATCATCGCTGGTCAACGCCGAGCCATATCAGCCGAAATCAGATTGGCCGCTCTTGCCACGGGCGCGTGGGCAACTGAGTGAGTTTGTGCTTGGTTCCTTCAAGTCTGATTCGACGTTTTCGAGAATGTTGCCATCGGTGCAGGTTGCCGACCCGCTCAACGACGATGACTTTCAATTAGCTCTCTTTCTTTGTTACGAACTGCACTACCGGAGTGTGTCGTACCTCGAACTGGAATGGGACCCCGTCCTGCTTAGCCTTCGACGCGACATGGAAGACGTGTTCGTTCGCGGTTTACGTCGCTACGGCTATCAAGTCGAGAGTCGTCCGGAACATGCGCTGGCGACGCTTGACGCTATGGTCCAGGCGACGAAGGTAAAGGATGTCGCTGAGTACTTAGAAGTGCGGGGGACGCTCGATCAGATGCGTGAATACTGCGTACTTCGATCAGTGAGCCTCTTGAGGTCCGGCGACGCCAGTGCGTTCGGTGTTGCTCGGCTAAAGGGCCGGGCGAAGGCAGCGATGGCGCGCATCCAATTCGGCGAATTGGGTTGCGGCGATGCTCGTGCGATGAATTCCTCGCAATTCTCGACGACCATGACCAGCTTGCAACTTGATCCCAATTACGGCGCCTACACAGATCACCTACCAGCGGTGTCGCTGGCGGCGGCGAATCTCGAATCGCTCTTTGGACTACACCAAAAGTGGCGGGGCGCTCTGGTCGGCCAGCTGACCGTGGGCAAGATGCTCTCGGTGGACGCAATGGACCACTGCTGTCATGCCATGCAACGTCTCGAAGGAAACGCGGCGGGTAGCCAGTACTTCGACGCGCGACTGAACACTGACCCCATCCATGCCTTCATCGCGCGTAATCAACTGGTGGCGGGCCTACTGGAGACTGATCCGACTTTAATTGACGACGTGCTGTTCGGCGCTCGCGCCCATCTCGCGCTTGAGGACAACCTCGCTCACCACGTGTTAGCTGCGTGGTCGAAGGACCATTCATCACTTCTTCCGTGGAGCGTTACACCTCAAGTCGAGCTCTCTCACGTTATAGATCAGATGAACGGCACTCCACACGAAGTATTCGAGCACGGCGAGCAGAGAGAATCGGCATGAGTGACCGTGTTCGTTTTCTCCTCAACAACAACTAGGGTGTCTGCACGACTGGAAATTGTTCAGTCGAAGCAAGACGCCAGGTTCGGGTCGGACGATCTAGACGATTGTCGCTCGTTCGGGCTCGGCGCCTTCATGCAATGGAGGTGGGTCATGGAATTTCTTCATTCTGAGAGGCCGTGCCACGGCGCAACGTGCGTCCACGTACAAGGTTCGAGGAGCGCTCTCAAGGACGCCCCCAAGTCCTTCCTGGTGGAGTTGGTCATCGCCACCGTGGCCTTCACCGCTTTCGCGATCAACTCACGTCTGGTCTCGTGGCTCTCCTCTAGTTTGCGCGCAAGATAGTGGCACGCATGAAGCTGCATCACCGGGCTGACACTCGCCAACGACCCATCGGTTCCCTCGTCAAATTCTCTTGGCCGACGTCGTGAACGCGAACGCAATCTCGTACGGATTTCTAAGCAGCGGTCCGCCTACTCCGTGCGGGCTGGCAACCTTCACGTCGTCGCTCGCGAAGGAGTTAGAGCGCACTCGGAACATCGTGTCGCTGGTTCGAGTGCTGGACCACGAGGAGCCAGCCTCACCTTCGAAGATCCCCGTCATTGGCCACTTGCTGGCCGATGATCGACGCTCTATCGCGCCAGCAATCAAGGCACTCAATCAATGTGACGTCGCCATTGTCCAGCACGAATATGGACTCTACGGAGGTCCCGACGGCGAAGACGTTCTTCGGGTGCTCCATGGCGTGGAGGTTCCGTCCATAGCGATCCTCCACACTGTTCTCGCCAATCCGATGCAACACCAGCGTGAGGTCTTGAACGAGGTCGTCCGGAGCGTTGATGCAGTCGTGGTGATGACGGAATCGGCGGCAGCGATATTGCGCGAAAGCTTCTTCGTGGGCTCGACGCCGGTGCGGGTCATTGCCCACGGCGCCAATGTGGTAGCCAGTCCTCGGCCTCACGCGACGGCGCGTGCGCCCTTGATACTCACCTGGGGCCTCTTGGGGCCGGGAAAGGGTATCGAATGGGTCATCGAGGCCATGGTGGACTTAGTAGATTTGCTGCCGACGCCCAGGTACGTCATCGCCGGTCGGACCCATCCCAAGGTCCTCGCGCGAGAGGGTGAGCGATACCGCGAGGGTCTAATACTGAAAGTTGATGACCTTGGTCTGTCGCAGATTGTGAGTTTTGATAACAGTTATCGCGACCTGCTGTCGTTAACCACACTCATTGCAAGTGCCGACGTTGTGGTTCTGCCCTACGATTCGAAGGATCAGGCGACTTCCGGCGTTCTCGTTGACGCCATCGCCGCTGGTCGTCCCGTCGTCGCGACATCGTTTCCCCACGCGAACGAACTTCTGGGTTCTGGAGCCGGCATCATTGTGAACCGCAAAGACGCCCACGCTATCGCGAGTGCGCTGCGAGAGATCATTTCAGATCCGGACCTGGCCGATCGGATGGCGCGCGAAGCTCGGCGTCTGGCCGAGGGACTCAGTTGGGAATCCGTGGCCAAACAGTATATTGCGATGAACGAAGTGCTCTTCAAACGCTTGGACGTGCCCGCGTGAACTACCCGCCACCCAACTTCGATCACTTGCTATCGATGATCGGACCATTCGGCATCTTTGAACACGCCGAGCACGATCGTGCCCGCACCGAGCACGGTTACTGCGTGGACGACGTTGCTCGAGTGCTGCTGGTCGCGGCGAGGGAGGTTGAGCCGACGGCTGGTGTCGTGAAACTCGCCAGAGTCGCGATGTCCTTTTTGGAGGAGTCACAAAGTGAACACGGAACCTTCAAGAACCGTCGCTCTACTTCGGGACATTTCCTGGGCAAGGGTACCGACGAGGATTGTTGGGGACGTGCTGTCTGGGCCCTGGGCGTGGCCGCGAGTCGTTTTGGTGATCAAGAGATTCGACGACGCGCGTCAGCATTGCTCGCGCGCTCCCTGAATGTTCGTTCACCCTGGCCGCGTTCGATGGCGTTCGCCACACTGGGTGCCGTTGAGGTCATCGGTGCCGCCAAGGTAGATCGAGAGGCGCTGGCTCTGGTACGCGACGCTGCGTCGATTCTAGATCGACCCGTGCTCGGGAGCGGCTGGGAATGGCCTGAGGAACGTCTGAGTTACGCGAACGCGGTGCTTCCCGAAGCCTTGATGGTCGCGGGGTCGGCCCTCGATGATCATCGACTAGTGGAGTTGGGTCTCACCCAACTGCGTTGGCTACTGGCACTGGAGACCAAGGCCGGGCATCTCTCGGTCACGTCTTCCAAGGGTCGGCATCGAACGTCCGACGAGGAGTTCTTCGACCAACAACCCATAGAAGTGGCAGCACTCTGCGACGCCTGCGCGCGGGCTTGGCAACTCACCGGTGACGCCAGCTGGTCCCGCGGAATTGAATTGGCGGCCCAGTGGTTCCTCGGCAAGAACGACGTCGGCTCGGTGATGTTCGACCCTCTTACCGGAGGAGGGTACGACGGGCTCACCGCAAGAGGACCTAACCTAAACAGAGGTGCCGAATCGACATTGGCGTTACTCGCCACTCTTCAGACGGCTCGCCAACTGGAGCTGGTGCCATGACAGAAATAGGGATCGCCCAACGTACTGACGTGCACCTACGTGCTGACATTTCGCGGGTCGTCACCCGACTCTTCGTCCCGGGCCAAGAACTGATTGGTGGTAGTGAATCGCGTACATCGAACACGGTCCAAGAGGTGTTGGCGTTGAGCGAGGAGGATGTCGACTGCGTAATGGCCGATATCTTAGAAAGATTCTCGGGTCGCCACGACCACTTGGCCGCTCTCTTTGACGATCACGCGCAAAGGGTCATTGGCATAGTCGACCAGGATATCTCGGACAAGCGTCGTCAACTCTTGGGCGCGGCCTTCACTCACGAATACTCAATCGAAGGCGCAGCGATCTGCAATCCCAGTCTCGTCAGACATCCCGATCAGTCCGGCGTGGCCACCGATGGTCTTCGGGTCGTCATGAGTATGCGAGCGATTGGCGAAGGTCACAAGTCGACGATCGAGTTCCGTGCTGGTGAGATTGGCGAAGACCAGAGCATTCACGTCGAATCACCGAAACCGTTTCCGGTGCTCGCCGAGACGAAGCCTGCTTCGCTCGATCGCGATGTCTTTCACGGAAGTTTGCGTGACCTCGGGCTCGAGGGCGAGACCGCTTCAACGGTGCTGGACTGCCTTCCGATGAAATTCTCGAGAGAAGAATTGGACCGTGCACTCGACCGAGTGAGCCTCGAAAGCGATATACGAATCAACGTCACCGAGACAGTGGCGTTATTGCGCTCGTTCACCGACAATTTCTACTCAGCGTCTTTCAGTACTGGGACCGAAATCTGTCAACGGGTGCTGTGGCCTGCCACGTTGCGCGAAGGTCAAGGCATGGAAGACGCGCGCTTTGTTGAGGTCAATGAGGAGAGTTGCGCTCGCTACATCGCTTCTTACACTGCCTACGACGGCGTTTTCGTAAGCCAGCAACTCTTAGAAACCGACGACTTCGTGACATTCAATTCTTCGCCGTTGACCGGCCTGGCCGCACAGAACAAAGGGCTCGCCTTCTTTCCGCGAAAGATTCGCGGCCGATTCGCGGCACTCTCTCGTTACGACCGTGAGCACAATGCCTTGACGTTCTCAGACAACCTGCACAATTGGAACGACGCGAACCTCTTCAAGACTCCAAGGCAAACCTGGGAGATGCTCCAAGTGGGTAACTGCGGTTCACCGATTGAGCTCGACGAGGGCTGGTTGGTCCTGACCCACGGTGTCGGTCCTATGCGCACCTACGGCATCGGAGCGATGTTGTTGGACCTGGAAGATCCCTCCCTCGTGCTCGGGACTCTTGCCGATCCCCTCTTGTCGCCATCTACCGAGGAGCGAGACGGCTACGTGCCCAACGTGCTCTACTCGTGCGGCTCACTCGTGCACCGCGGAGTTCTCTACATTCCTTTTGGTGCGTCAGACCAGTCCATTGGCTGTGCCACGGTGGACGTGTCCGAGCTGCTGAGCTTACTGAAGTCCTGAGAGAGGCCGGCCACTTCGCGAACGCCAACTTCAGTCGTTCGGCACTTCCGCGAGTTCGGTCGCGGTATTGATGGCATTGACGAGTTCGTCGAGGTGGATTACCAGTGGTTCGCTGGCCCGGGGATCCTTCAGGGAATTTACCGCGACCCGGTAGAGCGAACGAAGACCGGTCCTCGAACTTCGCACCTCCTCGTCGTTGTTGTCGTACAGGGTGCGCAGAGCGCTCGCAAGGCCTTCGATGAGGTCGTCAAGTTCGCGTGAAGGTTCGATGGTGAGACCTCGTTCTGCTTCGATGCGTATGGCGTGCAGGGCGCGCAGTATTCGCATGGTCGTCGCTAACTGGCTGCGACCGTCAACCGGATCCGCGCGAGCGAACGTTGGTTCAGCCACGGCCCGACCAATCGCGCTCTCCGCGCGCATCCACGCTAGGCGCGTTGCTCGAGATCTAATAATGACCCGCTCGGGGTCGAATTGCTTGCTCTCGACGACGTCAAATACCGCCACCAGGTACCGTTCGAGAGCGTGGTAGAGATTCGCCATTGCGTCACTGACGCTGGTGTGCAGAGACGTGGGCCAGACGAGATACGCAACGAGCGCTATAACGCTGCCAAGTGAGAAATCGATGAGTCGGTCGAGTGCCGTGGCGAGCGAGTCCGACGTGCTGATGCTCATAAGCACCAGCACGAGGGCGGTGATGAATCCAAAGGATATGGCGAAACTCGCGTACCAGGTCGAATAGGCGACCCACGCCGAGAACGCGACCAGGATGACGGTAACCGTGAGATCGGGATGAAGACCGCCCACGAGCAGAGCCGCGAAGGTCGCGCCGATGATGGTGCCCAGCATTCGACCGAATCCCCGATCGAGCAACGAACTGTAATCAGGCTTCAAGATCACTAACACGGCGAACGTGAGCCAGAAACTGCGTGGCAAGCCGAAGGCCGATCCAACAACGGCCGCAACGGGCACCGCGACGGCCAGTCGCACGGCGTGTCGAAACGCGGGCGAGCTGGTCGTCAAGTTGTCGCGCAAGGTGAGTGCGTCGCTTCGCAGGCGAGACAGGTCGGGGCCAACGAATTCGGGCAACGTGGGGCGCCAGACTCGTCTTCCCAACTCTTGTCCGGACGAGTCCACGAGTTTTCCCATCGCGCGCAACTGGCCGGCGATGGCCCGTAGGTGTTGGGCGCACTGGAACGCCAGGACCTGGACGTCCGAAGGGTTCACGAGGTCACGATCGAGCGCGTCAATTTTTTCGTCGAACTCCTCGACGCTGACTCGCCAGGTGGACGGTGACGGGCGGCGCAGACACGTCGCCATTTCGTCAAGGGCGACTGAGAGCGGGCCCAACGCGGCCGCCACTCGAAGCTCGTCGTCCTGATCGTTCTGGACCCTCAAACGCAATCGCAAACCCGAGAGCGTCGTGATCTCCAAGCGAATGCGCCGTACTTGGTCGAATACTGCTCGTAGTTCACGAACGTCAGTACGACCAAAGAACGCGGGCTCGTCGAGCACCTGCTCCGTGTCGTCCAGCGACGTCAGGGCCGTGGTCGCCGAGCTGGTGGGATCTAATAGCGCGAGTCGTGCGACCGCTTCGACCGAGGTGGCGAGTCGAGTTCGTTGATAACGCAGACTCGAGGGAAGTCGCAACAAGAGCAGGGCGAGGATTTCGACCAACGCACCGAGGGTCACCAGAAGACTGAAGTGGACGGCGAAGAGCAAGCTCCCGGTGAATCGTCCGAGTACGACGTAGGCAATGACAGCTTGAGAGCCCACCGTCGCTGACGTCTGACCAAAGACCTCGACTATTCCTGCTCCAAAGCACCAGGGGACCAGCAAGAGCAAGTGGAGCCACGTGATCGAACCGGTGAGGGTACCCACGAGAACCGATAGTCCGAGAAGGACCGCGTCAAGAATGGCGATTCGCAACGAGAGTCGAGGGGCACCCACGAGTGAAGCAATGGCGATGAGGTTCGCCCCGACGGCCATGGCGATAGCACCGCTGTCGGTCCCCAAGAGCAAGCCAGCAACGAACACGGCGAGTACGGGAAGGGCAGTGATGGCTCCCGCCACGGGACTTACGAGTGAGGTATCGACCTGTAAGGCACTACGAAGCGCTGTCAGGTGGGTACCGCGGGACACGTCGTGGGCTGATGCAATGCCGAGCCCCTCTTCAGTCACGTGTGCTCGTCTTTGTCACGAAAACACCCTAGTTTTTGTTCCCGCTTCGTATCAGCTAGTGCGAAGTGGCGCAAGTGTCCAGTTCAAATTTGGTAGCGGACGTACCGTTTTCTTTAGGATTATTTGCGCTTTCGTTGGGACCTCTGGAGTAACCTTCCAGAAATCGTTCGTGACTTGCGGCGAGAGTGGCTGATGAAGCCTCGAGGACGTAGGGGAGACCATGGGACTTTTCGACGTAGTGGTAGTGGGTGCAGACGATTCATCGACGGCCCGACGGGCAATCGATGCGGCGAGCCAACTGACCCAACTCTCAAAAGGCACGCTCCATATTGTGACGGCAGTTGATCCCAAGCCTCGTCACGAGGCTTCACTGCCCGCCGAGTTCAAGAACATGAACCCCGATGGCGAGGCGGAGGCCCTGTTGCAGGTCCTGTCCTTCATTGCCAAGAACAATGGCGTCGAACCAGTTCTGCACCACGCGGTCGGCGATCCCGCCGACGTCATCTTCGCGGTTGCGGACAAAGTCAAGGCAGACCTCATCGTTGTGGGTAATCGTGGAATGAAGGGCGCGCGACGTGTCTTGGGCAGCGTGCCCAATTCGGTTGCCCACGGTGCGAATTGCTCCGTCGCCATCATCGACACCACGGACTAGCCGGCGTAAGGCGACCTGTCCAGCGGGTTGGCCCCCATTCATCGACTGGGTACGCGAGAAATGCTATGTATACGTAGGTTCTTCAACTACGCTGAATCGCTGGCTCAATTTGACCCCTCGCCAAGTTGGCGGCGCGACTGTACATATATTCCTCACCTCATTCTTTCTTGGTGAGAAGTTGATAATTTGTTTGGCGTGATACGTAGGGTCACTAGGGTCGGTTCGATCACTCGACGTTTCTCTTGGAAATATCGCAGGCGAAGCAGTGAAATTACGTTGGTTCATACTCCAGACAAAAGGTAGAACTATGGCAAGAGGAAGTATCCAGAGGAATCTACGAAGCACGATTGCGAGCGCCATGGGCGTGGCAGTGCTGGCTTCAATGGTATCGGTGATCGGTTTCGGTGACGTGGCTGGTGCATCTGGCGTAACCGCGGTCAGTTTCACGCCAACGACGACGGCGGCGGGTGTCTACACCGACTATCTCGTGGGATTCACTCCGACCGGAACTATCTCCTCATCCCTGCACTCGACCATTACCGTAACTTTTCCAAGCGCGATTAACGTGCCGTCGTCGCCGACGATTGCGACCGTCTCAGGCTTCTCGGGAACGTGTGCACCCACCCTGGCGGTGAATACGTCGACGGTGACCGTGACCTTGGTAGGTAGCGGGTGCCAACTCGCTGGCTCGACCGCTGGCGTCTTCGCTCTTTACGGCTTTACCAATCCCTCGGCGCAGACGCTTACCAACACGCAGTTCTCTCTTACGACTTCAGTCGACACCACCGCGGTCAGCCCTTCTTCGAACGTCGTCATCATTCCCCAGTACCCGGTGATCCCGCAATTCTCGTGGCCCGGTACGGTGAGCAACCCCGGTCTTCGTGCCACGGTGAACGCACCCGGTGACCCCATTGGTATTGCCTCGGACGGCAACGTCGTCTGGGTGGCCGGTCTTACTGGCAACACCGTCGAGGCTTTCAATCTCCAGACGAGTGCACTCGTCCAGACCATCACCCTGACGGGAAATCCGACGGGTATCGCCATTGACGGGAACTACCTTTGGATAAACCTCTTCCAGGGTGGATCGCACAGCGTGGAAAAGGTAGCGATCTCGGGGTCTACGGACACGCCCGGAGCCGTCACCTACGTCAGTTCGTCCACGGGTCAGCAGTATTACGGCATCTGTGGTGACGGCAATGACGTGTGGACTGCTCAGCAGTCCTCGACATTTGCAAACTACTTGTACGAGATACCGGTGGGGAGCACGACCGCAAGTCAGTCGATCAACTTGGGCACGGTCGCCGCCAACCAGGTCTCTTGTGACGGAACCCACGTGTGGGTCGCCGAAGGGGCCAATGGAACGGGATCGATCGCCGAAATCAACGAAGCCACGGGGGCGGTCGTGAACGCCTCGAAGTTTCCGGCCTCAACGTTTCCCGGCGCGTACGGAATATTCAGCGACGGCCGCTACGTCTACATCACCAGTGACACGTCGGCCGGAACGACGTCCGAGATGTGGGTACTCGACGCCGCGACCGGCAACCAGATTCCTGGATCGCCCTTCGTCATACCCGTCGTCTCACAAGGCGTCATTAGCGACGGCACCGACGTGTGGGTCGCTGGCACTGGAGCGGGCAGCGGCACTTCTGACATGGTGCAGATTCCTCTCAGCGCGATCATCGCGGGCAACGTGAACCTGACCACGAACGAGACCGTCATCACACTTCCCAACGGTGCGGGACCTCGTTTCCTCGCGTCAACGGGTAATGAAGTGTGGTTGACCGAACAAGGTAATAACAGTGTGACCGAGCTTTCGAATACGCCCCAAATCGCCCCAAATAATGGAACGCCCACCAATCCGTACGAAGGAAAGTATTCGACGTTGTACGACCTGCCCAATGGTGCGGTCGGCTCCTCGTATTCGCAAACCTTCACGGCGAGCGGGGGCAACGGGTCCTACACCTACGCAGTCGTTGCCGGTGCGGCGGGGACGCTCTCCCAGCCCGCCACGACCGGACAGTCATGTCTGACGACCTTTAACTTGACGCTCTCGGGCAACGTCCTCTCCGGCACTCCGTCTAGTCAGGGTACGTGCACCTTCACCATCAAGGCCACCGATACCTTCGGCTTGGTGAACTATCAGGCCTACCAACTCACGGTCGGTCAGGGAGTCGTGTCCTCGAGCACGTCAACGATCGCGGTAGCTAACGGAGCACAACCCGCGAATGGTACGAGTTACGCGACCGTCACCGTGACATTGAAGGATGCCCTCTCGGACCCGATTTCTGGCGTCAGCGTGTCACTCGGCACCAAAGGTTCTTCGTCGGTGTACACGGTCGCCGGCTCTCCTCCTAGCGGACCAAGCAGCGCCAACTCGAACTCCAGTGGTGTGACGACGTTCTACGTCACCGATACGACCGCGGAATCAGTGACCTACACCGCGCTCGCCCAATCGGCGACCATCAGCGGTTCGTCGGGGACCACCACGGCGGTGTTCTCACTGCTAGCCCAAAATCCGCTCGGCTTAGGTGCCAACCCGGCGAGCCCCGTTGCGGGCCAGCCGGTGACGATTAACGCTAGCGGTGGCAGTGACAACGGTACCGTGACTTACTCGTTGGTGAGTGGCGATCCGGCGAGTTGCGCGATCAACGCCGGGGTCTTGACGTCCAACTTGGCCGTTACGTGCGCCGTGACTGCCACCATGGCCGGCAACGCCCAGTACGCCCCGGTGACGGTATCTTCTCCTCTCAACGTGACGTTTGGTCCTGGATCGGTGAGCGCCACCACGTCGTCAGTCGTGGTAACCAACCCGAACCAACCGCCTAATGGTACGAGTTACGCCACAGTGACCGTCACGCTCAAGGACCAGTACGGCAACGTAATCTCGAATCAGTCGGTGTCCTTGACCAACGTCGGTTCTTCGTCGGTGTACACGGTCGCCAGCTCTCCTCCTAGCGGACCAAGCAGCGAGAACTCGAACTCCAGTGGTGTGGCGACCTTCTACGTTGCGGACACCACGGTCCAGACGGTGACCTACGGCGCACTGGTTAATTCGACGCAAATCGCGGGATCCTCATCATCGGAAGCGTCGTTCGGGTATCTCTCACAGAGTGGACTCAACGAGAGTGCGAATCCGACCAGTCAGACGGTAGGCCAGTACGTCGTGATCAGCGCCACTGGCGGCAGCACTGGTCTTGGGATTACTTACCAGCTGGCTTCTGGTGCGCCGACAAGTTGCCAGCTTAATTCCTCTACCGGTCAACTGACCACCACCAAGGCGGTCGTATGTCCCGTCATAGCGACGATGGCGGGCAACAGCTCGTACGGGCCGGTCAACTCCTCGACGGTCAACGTGCCGTTCACTCCGGGTCCGGTGGACGCCAGTAACTCCTCGATCGTCGTCACCGACGGGACCGAGCCCGCGGACGGTGCAAGTTTTGCCATCGTGTCCGTGAACCTTGAGGACTCGTACAACAACGCCATCTCCGGTGCCTCCGTCACCTTGACGAACCTCGGTTCTTCCAGCGTCCATACCGGCACCAATCCACTGAGTGGCACGAACTCGCTGCTCAGTGATTCGCTCGGCACCGCGACCTTCTACGTCACGGATGCAATTGTTGAGAATGTCACGTATAGCGCGACGGCGGCGTCGGTGACCATAAGCGGTTCTTCGGGCACGACGGTGGACTTCGGTCTCTTGCCGCAGGCTTCGCTCGTCGTAAGTGCGTTGCCTACGAATCCTGTGGTGGGCACCAGTTCGCAGGTGAGTGCGAGCGGAGGCAGTGGCACTGGCGCACCCGTGTTTGTTTACGGACTCGCGCCGAGCAATCCTTCGAGTTGTGCGGTCTCCTCGTCGGGCGTCGTCACGTCAACGCAGGCGGTCACGTGTCAGATTCTCGTCACGAGGCAAGCCTCTGGTTCCTATGGTTCCAAGTCCGCGACGATTAACGTCCCGTTTGTCGCTGGTCCGGTATCGTCTTCTACTTCGACCGTGGTGGCGAGTCCGACTTCGGTGACGAACCCGGGCACGACGACCGTGACCGTGACTCTCGAGGATCAATATGGTAATCCGGTCACTGGTCAGTCGGTGGCCCTGGCAGGTACGGGCAGCGCCGCCGTCGGAACGTCGCCGGTGAATACAGGTTCTTCCAACATCGCCACGTTCACGGTCAGCGACACCGCGGTCGAAACCGTGAACCTGAGTGCGACCGACGGGTCCCAAGGGAGCTACACCATTGGATCGACCCAAGTCTCCTTCATGGCTGCCTCGTCTGGTGGCGGTGGTGGAGGCGGTGGTGGAGGCGGCGGTGGCGCTTCGCTGCTCATCAATAACGCGACGCTGCCTGGTGGCGTGGTTGGCCAGCCCTACAGCGATTTGCTCACCGCAGTCGGCGCTTCTGGGCCGACGATGTGGACGTGCTCAGGCTTGCCCGCAGGTCTCGCGTGTTCGACGGCTGGGGTCATTTCGGGCACGCCCACCGTATCGGGTATTTTTTCCGTCACCATTACAGTCACCAGCAATGGTCAGACCAATACGGTGACGATTCCGTTAACGGTGACCGCGGGTGTGCCCACCACTGAGGCGCCCTCTAACGTGACCGCAGTGGCAGGCGACTCTGACGCGTTCGTAACCTTCGTCCCACCGAGCGACGCGTCGCAATTGTCCGGTGTGAAATATATCATCACCGCAAGTCCCAGCGGAGCGACTTGCGTGACCACGGCGACCTCGTGCTTGGTCACCGGTCTCACCAACGGGACCACCTACACCTTTAGTGTCGTCGCCACTTCGACGTCGCCCACGGCGACGTCGCCGCCAGGAATATCGAATCCGGTGACACCGTCGGCTGCTCCCATTCTTGAAGGGTCCAACGGCATGGGCACCACGACATTGGCGTTGCCGATCAAGTCGCTGAGTCCTGGCAGTGTGACCGGTACGGTACTCAACGGTTCCACGTCAGCCGGTTCGCTCGGCGTATCGAACTCAAGCGTGACGGCTCGCAGTGACGGCGTGACGATGACCATTGCGACCTCGTCAACGATCAGCACCACGACCGGTTTCACGGTGGTACTTGTCAAGAAGGGCGTGGCGACGGTAACGGGCACGGGATTCCTTCCAGGCTCGGTCGTCGACCTCTACGTCTTCTCACCGCAGATCTTCTTGGGCAACGCGACGGTAAAGATCAACGGCACCTATTCGTCAACTGTGAGGATTCCTTCGAACGTTCCCGCTGGCAACGACATCGTCCTCTCGCAGGGTTTCGTCAAATCGGGGGCTCGCGCCTCGGTGTCGGTCGGTATAGTGGTCGACGCGTCGAACGCCGCGCTCTTGACACTGTTCCCCTTCGCAACCGGATCGGCAGCGCTCACCCCAACCATGGGCCGCCAGCTACAGAACTTCGCCCTGGAGGTCAAGAAACTCGGCACCAAGCTGGTGGTCTTCACTGGCTTCACTGACACCGTTGGAGGGTCGGCTTCGAACCTCGCCCTCGGTGACCGCCGAGCGCAAGGCGCGGCGACGTACCTACGACAAGCCTTGTTGTTGGATGGCGTAACTGCTCGTATCCGCTTCGTATCGGTCTCCAAGGGTTCTACGGCTCCGAGTGCGTCAAACCTCACGACGAACGGTCGCGCACGAAATAGGAACGTGACCGTCTTCGCGATTCTCTTCTAGGACATCGGCGACGGGCGGCGGATCAGACGCGCGGCGATCCGCCGCCCCTTTTGTCAAAGGGCGTCGTAAGGTCCCTTCATCGCGACCGATTTTGTGGCCTCCTTCTGGGTTTCGCCCTGGTGTGCAGCCAACTGTTCGGTGACGATCATCGACATCGGCGGTCGGCTGTCTTCGGGGGTCCCTGGTGCGGTGATTCGCTCCGTGGTGCTGGGCTCGGGCGATTGAACCGAAAGTAATCGATGTCGTCCTGAGAATGTGAGGTAGAATTATCACCGGGACGGAATTGTTCACCGACAGTCGCACGCTTTCGCAGACCTCGACTTCCTAGGGAGAGGTTTGCGGAGTGAACGGCAAGTTGCCCGTTCTGAGTAATGAAGTTGATTAAGGCGCTCAAGCGTCACGTGTTCGGACCTCGCACGCAAATCTAGAAATCTCGTTTTCTGGAAAGTAGAAGGTCTGTTGTTGATGAAATTATTTCGTAAAGTCCTGACGGTATGGTTAGGCCTCGCGCTGGTTGGATCCGCAGTGTCGGTGGTTGGCTTTGAGGCCAGTGCTTCGGCCGCGGTGACCGGCGTTACCTTCGTACCCACCACGACGGCAGCGGGCGTGGCGGACTTGTGGGACATCGGCTTTACCGCTTCGAGTGCGTTGACGGCGACGTCAACCATCACGGTGAGTTTTACTGGCGTGGCGATTCCAACGTTGACGACCTTCAGGAGCGTCTCCGGTTTCTCGGCTAATCCTTGTACGTCGCCTTCGATCGCGGTGAACTCGCCCTCGGCGGGTGAGATCACCATCACCACGGGCACGGGTTGCACGCTCGCGGCGAACACGCCCGCGCTCTTCGCCCTTTCGGGATTCACTAATCCAGCGATCGGGACCCTACCTGGCACCGACTTCAGTGTGGCGACCAACGCCGCCGGCAATACGGGCGCGGTGAGTCCGACAGCTGGGGCGACTTTCGTGACGCCGTTTCCGACGATTAACGTGGCGAACTTTCCGGGAACGCTGACCAATCCAGCGATCGGTCGCGACATTTTTACCGAGACCAGCACGGCGTATTGCGGCGGAAATGCTGAAGATCCTCAGGGGGTGGCTACTGATGGCTCCGTTGTCTGGGTGGCGTTTCCGGTCGGGTCATCGGTCTGTGGCTATTCGGCGTCGACGGGCCTGCTCGAATACGCGATCACGAGTGGTGGCACCTACACGTATAACGCGTCGGGTACCGTCATCTCGACGACGGCTGGCGCGGCAAATCTCGGCGGTACTTCTAACGCGAACTTTGTCGCCGTTGATGGCAACGGATCGTCGGGACACCTGTGGGTCTCGCTGTACCAAAGTGCCCTCGTCGACGAATTCACTCTCGGGGCCGGTGACGCGCCCACGTACACGCGAGCGGTGACGGTAGGAAGTCAACCGTATGGTCTTTCGGACGATGGCACCGACGTGTGGGTGCCGAATCCTGGCAGTGTCAATCTCACCGGTGGAGGTACGCTCAGTGAGATAGTTGTAGCGACCGGAGTGGTCACGACGGTCAGCGCGGCGACCTTGCAAAATATCGCGGGGCCGTTCATGGTCTCGACTGACGGCACTCACGTGTGGGTGGCGACTGAAGCAACCGCTGGCGACTCGGACTGCCACTACAACGGCACGCAGGTCGTGGAGTTGAACGCGTCGAACGCGTCCTACGTTCGAACTATTAACGTGCCCGCGGGACTTTGTGGTATCTCCTCGGACGGGACTCACGTCTGGATTAGTAGTGCGCCTGGTTACACCGGCACGAATGATCCGACCGGCAGTGTCACCGAGATCAACTGCGCTACTGGAGGGACCGATGGGACAGCCATAACGGTGGGGGGAGTGCCCGACCAATTGGTATCGGACGGCACCGACGTGTGGGTGACGAACCGTGGTAGCGGGACGGTATCGGAGATAAGCATTGCTTCTCATTCGGTCATCAATACCTTCACGCTCACTAATCCCAACGAGCCTGGTACGTCGGCACCGAGAAACATCGCCGACGACGGTTCGCACGTGTGGGTTACGAGTTATGGACTCAACGAGACGCTCTTCGAGATCTACAACCGGCCGGTCATCACGACGTCGAGTGTGGCAAATGGCGAGACGACGGTCTCCTACAACCAGGCCATCGCGACGACCGGCGGGCAGTCGCCGTTCACGTGGTCGGTGTCGGCAGGATCACTCCCGCCGGGGCTTTTGCTCAATACCGTTACGGGCGCTCTTACCGGTACCCCCACGACAGCGGGCGCGTACACGTTCACCCTGA
>Ga0182013_10004758_pt1 | contig 16136 bp, 24 predicted proteins | sample 612S2MmetaG_FD_120487 | JGI IMG/M metagenome (GOLD analysis project Ga0182013, IMG submission 120487) | Permafrost microbial communities from Stordalen Mire, Sweden - 612S2M metaG | ecosystem: Environmental > Terrestrial > Soil > Wetlands > Permafrost | place: Sweden: Stordalen | collected...
CGACGGCGAGCCGCCATGATCCAATCCGTCTCGTTCAGCAAATCACCGAACAAGAGTATAAATGCCGCGTCGTGCCGACGGAATCCCTCGCGTATGAGCGATTTCAAGGAATCGCTCTAATAGCTGGCATGAAAGTGCCGACCGATGTCTGAAAAGGGCGCCCGGAGGCGTTCTGCTGCGCCGCTTAGGTTGTGCGCTTGTTCGACGAGTGATCCCAGACCCTACTGAATCGCGTTGTGCCGGAATTTGTTCGTCTTGACGAACTTTTCGTTCTGTATATAATACGAACCTCATCAAGATGAGGGCTGGCGCCCTCTCCAACCTGCCTCTCTCGCGGCAAGGTGGTCTGATATTCCCGCCAGTCCGGCGACACGTCTATGCGTTGCGACCCGCATGCGGAGCAAACGAAGCGCCTCAATCGCGGGATGTTCGGGAACGGTGTCTCAGGGGCGAGGCCGATCGCCTCAAAACTTAAGGCCGCCGATCGTAGACAAATCGGATTCGAGCACGTCACCCATGCGTCGGCGACGCCATAGGATTGGAGATCGGCGATTGCGGGAGGGGTGGCCGTCATTTTCTGCTTGGGAGCGAAATTTTGCCCTGTGCCGATACGGTGCCGTTACGAGAAATCCGAAACGATGATACCCTTCGGGCTTTGGCATCTAAATCATTGATTTTATTGGTGGAGCCAGACGGAATCGAACCGACGACCTCTTCAATGCCATTGTTAAAATTTGTTGTTTATAGCTATTCCGGGACATTCCTATTTGTTCCAAAATGCCTTGAAAATCAGGCTATCTCGTCGCATTCTGTTTCCGCGCCATTCCTGCCGATTGATTTTCGGTGGCGATTTGGTGGCGACTTGGAACGGCTCTCCTCATGAGACTGGCAAAGCGAACCATCGACGCACTCGCGCCACGCGACAAGCAATATGTCGAGTATGATAGCGACCTCGCGGGGTTTGGCGTCGCGGTCTATCCGTCCGGCGTGAAGTCTTGGATCGTCGAATATCGCCCCCATGGCGGCGGCCGGGGCGTCGCGAAAAAGCGCGTCACGCTTGGCAAGATCGGAGCGTTAACGCCCGATCAAGCCCGCAAAGCCGCCGCCGACATTCTCGCCGCGGTGCGACTTGGCGCCGACCCTGCGGCCGAAAAAGCCGAGCGTCGGAAGGCGCTCACCGTCGGCGAGCTGCTTGACCTGTTCGATGCGCAATATGTCGGGCCGATGGTCAAGCCGGGAACGGCCATAAGCCATCGAATAGCCCTTTCCGAACTTCGGAACGCCCACGGCGGCATGAGAGCCGAAGCCCTCACGCGAGGGAATATCGCGACGCTTCACGCCCGCATGTCCGATCGTCCCTACGCGGCAAATCGGGCCGTGGCGGTTTGGGGCAAGGCGTTCACATGGGCGGCGTCACGCGGGCTTGTTTCCGAAGGCGTCAACCCGACGAAAGGGCTGCAAAAATATCGTGAGCAAGGGCGCGAACGTTATCTGACCAGTGAAGAACTGGCTCGGCTCGGCTCGGCCCTGGCGGATGGCGAAACAGTCGGCCTGCCATACGACGTCGACGGGACAAAGCCCAAAGCAAAACACGCGGCCAAGGCCGAAAACCGGCGCGTTAAGCTGGACCCCTTCGCCGTCGCCGCGATTCGGCTCTTGATCCTGACGGGCGCGCGCCTTCGCGAAATCTTGCACGCGCAATGGCAGCAGGTGGATTTTCAGCGCGGCGTGATTTTTCTCGCCGATTCGAAGACGGGCAAAAAGCCGATCTATCTCTCGGCCGCCGCGCTCGCCATACTTGCCGCGCTCCCGCGCATCGAAGGAAATCCGCATGTCATCGCCGGGGCGAGGGACGGCGCCCCGCGCGCGGACCTCAAAAAGCCTTGGGCCGCCGTCTGTCGCGCCGCCGGGCTTGAGGGCTTGAGGCTTCACGATCTTCGCCACAGCTTCGCCAGCGTCGGCGCTGGCGCGTCCATGGGGCTCCCGATCATTGGGAAGCTGCTAGGCCACACTCAGGCGGCGACTACGGCGCGTTACGCGCATCTCGACGCTGACCCTCTGCGCCGGGCCGCTGACACGATCGGCGCGACGATCGCGGCGGCGATGGAAGGGGGTAGGGGTGGCGAAGTGGTACCGATTGCGGGCTCGAAAAAGGGGCGCGCGCGATGAAGCCGCATCAGGATTGGGGCGTCCCGAATTGGAAAATAGAAACTGAATACCAAGTGCCATCTGGGACAAGGGCGCTGCTTAATTTTGCTTGGCAATTTCTTCGACGAAACCATGAATATCGGACATTTTGGGTTGAAAAGGTTGTGCCTGTCATCGACGCCGATGGCCAGTGGATCGATGAACCTAACGGTATAGGACATATTTTAGATGAAGCTGAATCCCGGTTCGGCATAGTAGACCCCCGCGAGCCAACGATGAATAGAGGGGCGTATTTTGCAGCGGCAGGGGTCCATCAGTTGCGATATATCAAAAGCAACAACGGCATTTGTGACATATCTTTGAAGGAATCCGATGTTGGATTTATATTCGATATGACGTTGCCGCTTGAAGGTCAATTTGTTAGAGCATTAGAATCTGCGAAACGTCATCAGGAACGAAGAAAACAACAAGGCGTATTAAGTTTCAAAAATACAAAAGTAAGGATAGAAAAATACATCTCTTACCTGCGAATACTTGACGCAGACGACGCTGCTGCGGACCCAAATGAGATTGGGGAAGCGCTTTTTCCTTCTCTTGGAAACGAATATCCCGATTGGAGGCGCCGCACTGCATTGCGGGATTCTAGAAACGCGGCGCGGCGACTTCGCGATCAGGATTACCGTTTGCTCGTCAGCGCGTGGGCGGCTTCGTCCGAGAAATAAGGAGCCGCTTCTTTTCTCATATACACCTGCGGAAACGTGCGTAAATTTCCGTTCCATTCCCGCGCCGTGACGGCGCTTTCTATGGGGGAGTGGAAATGCCGCCCAATGCCAAACCGCAGACAGTTTTGCTCACGCCGAAGGAAACGGCGAAGCGGCTTCGCTTAAGTGAATCGACGCTCGCCAAATGGCGGATGACGGCAGCGCGCGCGCTGCCGTACGTCAAAATTGGCGCGAAGGTCGCTTACGATGAGCGCGAGGTCGAGAGGTTCATCGCGGCGCAGGCGCGCAAGTCGACGAGCGATAATGGTAGGGAGGCCGCGTAACGATGGCCTTCACGAAAAACCCGGCTCCGCTGGCGGCGGGCCGGGTCTGGAATATGGTTGTCGCTTCGCTCTCGACGCCGCATTTCATATCGGAAATCGCCCTTAGGCTCAATCAAAATCTCGCCGCCGTGACGCTTTCTATTGCGCTTCAACACGGGACGCCAGCCGCCGCAATCCGCGCTGCGGTGACACGCGAGTCTGACGGTTCGCCGGCCGGCATCGTCGGCGCGATTCTGGACCTTTTGGCGACGGATGGCGAGCGATGACAGATCACCCGTTTTCGTCCGGCGCTTATCAGTATGAGCGCGAAAAATTCACCGTCGCGCTCGCCGTCAGTCTCATCGAGATATTTATGCGGCCCGGATGTGGAGGACCGACGCGAAGAGCAATCTCTGCGGTAGCATCGAATTTACGCCGCGCCGGCGAGCGGAATCCTGATCTTGATTACAACTCCGCTCTCGCTCTCATCGGCCTTACGCGCGATGATCACGCTCTCGCATTCCGATGGGCCGAAGTGCAATTAAACCAATTCGGAGCGTGGCGGCCGATCGCCTGGAATGATGTGGAGTCGCGCGGTGGCTGACGACTTCACCTCAGAAAAATTTGCATGGCTCGACCAGGTGGCGGGCGACGGCGCCTTGCCGTCGCACGCGGCGCGGCTGGCTGTTGTCTTCCTGCGTTATGTGAACAGGGCGACAGGCGACGCATGGCCGGCAATCCCGACGCTCGCCAGCGCGCTCGGCATGGTCGAAAACAGCGTGCGCAACGCGCTTCGGGCGATGGTCGCGAATGGCCATCTCGCCATCGAAGCGGGAGGCGGACGCGGCGCAACTAACCGCTATCGCTGGATCATCAAGAGCACCGATCAGGCAAAAAAAGCGCCGATAAAACCCTGCAAAGCGGTGAAGGGTAATGGGAAGGATAAACCCTGCACGGATTTGAAGGGTAATGGCACTACGAAACCCTGCACGGATTTGCAGGGATTTGAAACGGAAACCCTGCACGGTGGTGCGCTAAACCCTGCACAGCCGTGCGCTAAACCCTGCACGGTGGTGCACCCGAACCCTTTGAAGAACACCTTTGAAGAACCCATTGAAAGAATATCCGCCGATTTTTTCCAAATCGCTGAAAAAAAGTTGCCCGCGAAAAAGGGAAAATCTGCGCGCACCAAAATCGACCTCGCTGGCGACTTCGAAGCCTTCTGGAGAGCCTATCCGCGCCACGACGACAAGCCGGACGCATTCAAGGCCTGGAAGGCGGCGATCAAGGCCGGCGGCGACGCGGACGCGATCATCGCCGGCGCCGAGCGCTACGCCGCCGAGCGCGCGACCGAAAACCCGAAATACACGAAATACGCGGCGACATATTTGCGCAAGGGCTCTTGGGCCAACGAGCCGGCGGCGTCGCCTCTGACCGGCTATGGCGCGTCCGCGCACCTGCAAAACGCAATCCGAGATCACGACTATGACTGAGCTCACCCTCCTTCCCCAAAGGTCGCCGGCCAGCCGGAGCGCGCCGAAAAATCTCGTCAAAACCGCCATGGGGCGCTTGGACGAAATCGAACGCAAGGCGGCGGAAGTCTCGCGGTTATACCGGGCTGTTTCGGATAATCGGGGCGCGCTGGAATCCACCGACTTCGCGCGCCTGAGCGCAGCGTGTGAGCTGATCGCCAGCGAGACAATCGGCGAAACGAATGCTCCCGCCGCCCGGGCGCTGTTCGCCCTCATGCTGGCAGCCATCCCCGCGGCCAAGGGATTCGATAGCGCCGTCTATCTCGACGCGTTGCTGAACACGGTTCTCAGCGAGCCAGCGGAAGAACCCAACCAATACGGCGGCCAGCGCCATGTCGGCGGATTTACGCCCGTCGTCATTGCTTCAGCGGTCCGCGCGATCTGGCGATCGAAGACGTTCACGCCGTCCATCGCCGAGGTTCTTGAAACCCTCAGAGCGCAGCGGCGCAGCCTACAAGCTGGCGCATCGCTCGCCAGGTCAATTCAGGCAATGAAGCGCCAAGCCGCCGAGCGGGAGGCGGAGCGGGAAGAACGCGAGGACCGCTGGCGACGCGAGGAAGAGGAGGGCAGCCTGTGACCTCGCCGACCTCCCGCCGCCCGGCGCGACCCGTCATTGATGCACGGATGATGGGAGCGCGTAAGTCATTGCTTTTGCAAGATGGGGGTATGGGGTTTGATTTATAAAACCGCCGCGCCTCTGCAATCGAGCATGTCCCTACGCGCGCAAAAACTGGAGATTTTCCTTTGAAAAAGTTGGTCAGGAAAAAAAGAGCCACAGCGCCGCCGCCTGCTCACCTCAGCGCCGAAAGCAAGCAATGGTGGCGGAAAATCCTCGAAGAGTCCGCGATCGAGGACCATCCTGGATTGCTGATCCTGGCGACTGCGCTCGAGAGTTTTGACCGGATGCGCGCGGCCCAAGCCGTGATCGCGGAGCTTGGCGTGACCGTTGTCGATCGCTGGCAGCAAGTGAAGCCAAATCCAGCGACGACGATTGAACGCGACTCTCGCGCGGCCATGCTTTCCGCGCTCCGCCAATTGAATCTCGACATTGAACCCACAACGCCGAAATGAGCCCGAACATGCCACGCCAATACATTCGCCGAAAAACCCGAGGATCGAGCGACCCCGACCTGCCGGCCGCCATCATCGCGCATCTGTTCGATGAGGCCTTGCCAGCGGAATGCGACCCGTTCCTATCGCTAAATCTCCGCTTCCCGCGCCCCGGCGAAGCCATTTGGAACGGCCAAAGCATCGAGGCCATCTGGCGCGACTACGGCGCCGAAGTCGTCGCTCAATGGATTGCCGACAAGCCCGGAACTCGCCCGGCGCTTTGGTGGAGTTACACCGCCCCGGAGCCGCGCCAGCGCATTGGCGGATCCGGAACGCCCCGTTCCGACGTTTTCGCTTACGCGCCGAGTCTGGACTACGGCGCGCCAGCGGACTGGATAACCGCCGATGATTTGACGACCTGGCCGAGATTGAAATGCGCCGCATATGACGACGTCGACCCGCCGACGTTCGAGGCGCAAGCCGCCTATCTGGCGCGTCACAAGTTATTCCTGCCCGGCGAACGCCGCCGCCTCCGACCCGATTCTCTCGAGCCTGTCGCGCTCGCTGATACGGCGGAACGATGAATGCGCTCACTTTCGGAAATCCTCGAAAGCCTCACGCCGGCGCTGGCGTCCCAAATTAGAGCGTGCGCGGCGGCGTTCGGAATGTCGCCCGCCGATCGGGCGCGCGTCTCGGCGCCTCCGCCGTCGCCCGACGACGACATAGCCGCCAAATATTTCGAGCCGAGCGAAAAATGATCGCCGCGATTGATGGGAGGTTGCTCGCGTGACCAGGGCCTCGCGCGAAAAGAAAGGGACGGCCGCCGCGTCCGCCGTGGCGAATGAATCGCCGATCGTCGCGAGCACACCGGCCAGCGGACCTCGCACGCCATTGGACGCGATCCGCGCTCTTCGCCGAATTCGAGACCGCCTCGGCGAGGATGACGCCGACGCTCAGTGGTTTGCCGAATCATTGGCGCGCTATGAGCTGTTCGACGTGTGCGGTGAATCACTTGCGCGCGCCTTTGGTTTGGTGCCATCCGTCGGAGGGGATTCTTGGCCCGCGCTCGAACGTCGGGAGCGCTGTTATGCGGCAATTCGCGAACTCGCGAAATTAGGCCGCACCCACAGTGAAATCGCGACAAAAATTAGATGTCGATTGAGGCAACGCCGCAGCGCCTTTCGGCCCGGCGCCTCTCGCGAAGACGAGTTGCTCGCCGTGATTTGCCAAAACGACCCGCCGACCTCGCCGGATCACATCAAACGCCTAATCAGGCCATCAGGCTGAATTTAAATAATAAATTTCCGACACGAATGGGGGGCTATTTGTGTCCGAAAAATTCGGGCCTGCTGCTGATCGAACGAGGACGAAATGAAACAAATCACCGACGAAGAATTCCTTCAAGAGCTCAAGCGCGGGCCTCTAGGTCGCGATCTTGCGGCGATCCGCGAGGCTGAGCGACTCGCGACCGCGAAAAAACTCGCGAAAGAGCGCGCCGCCGCGCTCACCGACTTCGACGCCGCGTTTCCCGCGCTCGAACAGGCCGAGGAGAATGCGCTCGCGGCTTTTCGCGAAGCTTCGGAAAAACTCGAACAGGTGCGGCAGGAAGCTCACGCCGCGCACGTCGCGCGCACCTCTTTGCAAAGAGAAGTCGGGGAACGCATCGGCGAAATAAATGGCAAAATTTCAAGCGTGATGAATCCGCTTGCGCGAGAGCTATATTTGAAACTCGAACAGATCACCGAGGATGCGCGCAAGATTAGGTTGATCCAAGAGGAACGGCGCGACGCGCCCCCGTCAATGGTTCCCACGATCAGCAAACGCAAAGATGTCGAGGTTTTCACGAACCGCGCGGCGCGCGACGCTCGCAATTTTTTTCCGCAGCGCATCGCGAACGCGCTTGCTGAGCTTGTTCTAGCCGGCTGCGATTCCGACGCGAATCTAAACACGGTCTTCAACGCGGGAGTCGCGGCGTTGCCGCACGAAAACACGCTGCGGCTTGAAGACGATGCTCCCTCGCGATTTTCTCCCCATTTCGAAGCCGCCGTCGAAAAGTTTTCGGAGGCCGTCGATCTCGCCCTTGCAAGCGCGCTCAAGGAAGCAATCAACGATGAATAAATCAGCGAAAATATATACGCGGTTGCTCGCGGAAACCTCGCCAGAAGCGGAGGCGGATGATCGCGTGATTCGCTTCACTTTCTCGACCGACCAGGTGGCGCTCGACGGACACCGGATTCTCGCTGGCGCTTGGAAATCCAAAGATCACGATGGCCTGAAGGACTTTAAGCGAAACGCCATCTTCGGATGGGCGCATGACATGACGCGGCCACCGATCGGCCGCGTCATCTCGATCGACGAGCGCAACGGCGTGTTGTCCGGGGCCGTCAAGTTCGCGGAATATGATTTTGCGGACGAAATTTATCGGCTTTTCCGGAAGGGCTTCATCCGGGGGGCAAGTGTCTCGTGGTTTCCGATCGCATACAAGCAGGCGCGAGGGCCAGACCGCGAACCTGGCGCGCTCGATTTTTCGCGTGTTCGACTTCTGGAAATTAGCGCGGTTCCGGTTCCGGCCGACCCCAACGCGCTGGCCGAGGCGCGCGGCGCGGGCTTGAATTTAAGCGCCGTGAGCGCCTGGGCGCAGAACGCGGCGACCAAAGGAAAGCCGGCGCAGCGCCAGTATGCGCGCTCGCTCGTGAGCGCCTTGACCGCTCCGGTTCGCAAGACTTCGATGGCCAACGAGGCGCGCACAATAGAGGAGCGTCGCGCCCACGCCGCCGAGCTTCGGGGCACGTTTCAAAATTTCGGCGAATATGTCCGCGCCGTTGTCGAGGCGCGCCACGACAGACCCGACCCACGCCTCTCTCGCGCCCCGACCGGCGCTGGCGAAACCTCGCCGACGGCCGGCGGCTTCCTGGTTCCAGAAGCCTTCTCCGACGTGATTCTGACGACGCTCTACGAGGATCGAACCTCGATTTTGAGCTATCTGCAGCGGTTCAATATCCCGGAAGGTTCAAACACGTTGCGGGTGCCGGGCGTCGACGAAACCAGCCGCGCCAACGGCTATCGCTGGGGCGGCGTGCTGGCCGATTTTGTCGACGAAGGCACTGTCGAGGCACCAGAGTTTCCGCGATATAAGTCTACCCAGTTCGCGGCGGAAAAATTAATCGGCTATGTCGTTTTGACGAATGAACTCATGGCCGATGTCGAAAACCTCGACACGTTCCTGCGGCGCGCGATCGCCGACGAGCTCCGTTACAAACTCGAACAATACATCCTCTCCTCGGCCGGGACCGGCGCGGGCCGTCCTCTCTCGGTTCTCAATTCCCCCGCGCTCGTCACGGTCGCGAAGACAAGCGCGCAAGCTTCGGGAACGCTGACCGAACTCAATCTGCGCACGATGCTCTACGCGCTGCCGGCGCCCTCCCGCCGCCGCGCGATCTGGGCGGCGTCGGAAAGCGCGATGGAATTGGTCGAGAACTTCGAGGCCGTCACGCGCCCGGCGTCCGGATCGACCAATCCGGACGATTTGCCGCGTATAAAGGGCCGGCCGGTCATAGAAACGGACGTGCTGCCGGCCGTCGGCACGCCCGGCGACGTTCTACTCATTGATCCGGCCTGGTATGGCTTCGCCTCTAAGCCGATGGCCTCGGCGCTCTCCGCGCATGTGCTGTTCACGAGCGATCAGGCCGTGCTTCGCGTGGTCTGGCGCTGCGCCGCGCGCCCGCTCGTCTCGGCGCCGATCGCCGCGACGGATGGAGCCTCGCGAAGCGCTTTTGTGGCGCTGGCGGCGCGCTAACCGGCAAATCGAGGCGATCTTCGATGCGAAAATCCCGAGCCGTGGCAACAAACGCTCATAACGCCGCCGGCGAGCGGCGCGCCACGTTCGCTGACTGGCAAGTGGCAGCGATAGCAGGCTACGTCGCCGGCGGAATGCGCCTGCACGCGGCGTTTGCGATCGTCATCGGTGCCGCGGACGACATAATGCCTCTCGTCACGCGCGAGCGGGCTCCCGAGCTGCGCCAAACATTCTTTGCCGCGCTCGATATTGAATATGCCCGCTACGTTCGACGCAACGGCGCGGCGTCCTTCATGGCGCCGGCGCACTGATAAGGAGTCGCTATGCTGCTTAAAATCTCCCCTGACACGATCGTCGAAACAGATCAAATCGAACTCATCGCCGATCGCGGCGACGGCAAGCTTTCCCTGCATCTTCGCGGCGGCGAGCGCGTGGCCTATCAATCGAGCCTGTCGGCGCTTGCCGAGCAATTGAAGATCATCGCGCTTGACGCCACGCGCGCCGTTCCGGTCTCGGCGATTGTGGCCATTCGCGCGCGCGGCGATGGCCTGGCGATGGTAGAGACCATCGGCGGCTTGAGTCACACTTCGCGCGACACTTTCGCCGCCATTGCGACGGCGGCTATCTAGATTCGCGCGTGAGGCATGGCGCGCGGATTCCTGAGACGGGCGAAGGCGCGGGGCGCGGGAAGTTACGACAAGTTGACTCGCGCCCCGTAAATCAATTGCGGCGATCGAAAACAAGGAGATGATCTATGTCCGGCGAATCCTCGCTAACAGTCCGCTTCGGCGGCGACGTGGCCGGCCTCGACTCCGCCGTCGCGGTCGCCAAGGCGCAGATGCAAGGCTTCAGCGCCGAGGTGCGTAAGCTGTCGCAGGAAGCCGCGCGCGCCGGTGGCGTGGCCAATGAGAACCTTACGAAGGCATTGCGCGAGGCGGCGGCCAGCGCGGCCGGGGCGAAGCGCGAGCTGGAGTCGCTCAAGAGCGCGGGCTCGTCGATTGATCAAGCCGCGGCGTCGGTCAAGGGCTTTCACAAGAACCTGGACTCGCTGGCGAACTTCGCGTGGAACAACACCAGCCTTTCCGGCAATACGATCGAGCGCGTCGTCAATCCGATCAAGGGCCTCTCCAGCGCGATCGGCGTCGTTCCGACCGTCGCCGCCGCCGCCGGGGCCGCCATCGCCGCGCTCGCCCTTGTCACGGGAAATTACGCGCAAAACCAACTCGCCGAACTGGGCAAGGTCGCCAAGGAAACCGGCCTCGAAGCCAATCAGATTCAGGGCGCGAAGCTCGTCGGCGCGTCCGCTGGCCTCGATTCCGACGCGATGGTCGCCGGGCTCAAGAACGCGTCGCAAGAATTCGAGCAGTTCAAGCGCAACGCCGGCAGCGTCAAGGACACGCTCGAAAAGGTCGATGAGGAATTCCTGAAGGTCGCCGACAAGGCGAAGACATCCGGCGAATTCATCGACCTTATGGTCCAGGAGATCCGCAAGCTGCCGCGCGAGGAGGGAATCGACCTCGCCAAGGCGGTTTTTCCAGACGGCACGGGCGAAAAGCTCTACGGGCCGATTGTTCGCGGCGAGGCCAGCACGAAGCAATTCGCCGAGGCGGCGAAGGCCGCCGGCGTCGCGCTCGATGATGGCGTTGTCAAGGCGGCGGCGGAAGCGCAACGCCAGATCGACGAAGCCTCGGCCAAGGCCAGCGGAAAGTTTCTCTCCGCGCTGCAGAGCCTCGCGCCGCCCGTCGCCGAACTGAAGGTGCAATTTTATGGCGTCGTTGGAGCGATAGCCGACGCGACGGCGGCAACCAGCAAATTCGTCGGCGAGTTGAACAAGGCGATCGAGGATTCGAAACAGCTGGCCAAGGAGCGTGACAATCATCAGACCGGCGGCGTCCCGTTCAAGGACGCCTTCGCCAAGGAACTTCGCGGCTACGGCGTGCATCCGGATTATGTCGAAGGCCCGCAACAGCAGACCGCCGGCGTTTCGCGCGCTCGCTATGAAGCGCGTGACAAAGACGAAGACAAGGGCAAGAAGAGCAAGGGCGACAGCGACGCGACCAACGCGGCGCGCAAGGACATCGACGGCCAGATCGAGGCCGTCAAGCAACAGACCGAGATCAACAAGCAGCAATACGAACTCGACGCCGCGAACAAGAAGATCACCGAGGAGCAAAAGAAAGTCCTCGTCCAGCAGGCCGACGACCAGCAGCTCGCGTCGATCAAGGCGCTCTATGAGCAGGAAAAGCAGATCGCCGGACAAAAGCCCGCGCAAATCGCGGAAATCAACAACAAGATCGAGGCGCTGGAATCGCAGCACACGCTGAAGATGCTGCAAGAGCAGACCAAGGCGGCGCAAGAGTCGGCCAAGATAGGACAGCAAGAAGCCAGCCAGATGGCGGGCACGCTGACCTCCTCGCTCTCGACGGCGATCGAGAACGGGCTCGATCACGTCAAGACCAAGGACGCCGGGAAAAAGATCGCGCAATCGCTGCGGAACGAACTCGTCAACGAGCTTGCTAAAGATACGCTCACCAAGCCTCTGGAGGCGGCGCTTGCGCCCGCGTTCAAAGGGATTTTCTCCTCGATCACTAATCCGATTTCAAGCTTTCTCGGCGGTGCTCTCGGCGGCGGGACTGACGCGGCGGGAGGCGCTGCTCTTACAGGCGCGGCGACCGCGCTGACCACGGCGGCCGCAGCGTTGTCATCGGCGGCGGCGGCCCTTGGGGCGGGAGGAGTTGCTGCTGGAGCTGGCGGCGTGGCGGCGGGCGCTGGCGGTGTTGCCGCCGGGGCTGGCGGTGCGGCGGCGGGAAGCGGCGGGTTTTTCTCTTCGCTGTTTTCTTCGCTGGGCAGCCTGCTACCGGCATTTGACCAGGGCTCATTCCAACTCCCCTCGCTCGGCAATTTCGACGGCAAGGGCGGTTTTCCCGCGCTCGTCCATCCAGACGAGATGATCGTTCCCGCGGGGCCGGCGGGTGGGCTGCGCCAGGCGCTCAAGGGCGGCGGCGCCGGCGCTGGCGCGGGCGGCGGGGGCAATACCGTGCACGTCGCGCCGACTTTCAATATAAACGCGACCGATAGCCAGGACGTGCACCGCATGTTCATGGCGAACCAAAGACAATTCGGAAAGGCCGTAAGTAAAATGATGAGAAACGGCGTGATGCTTGGGAAGTGATATGGGAGAACAGAAAAAAGGGGCGAGCTTCGATGATGTTTGCGACGCCTTGCGTGGGCGATTGCTCGCGTCCGGCTTTTGCAATGAAGCGGCCGACGCTATCATGGCGTCGGCGCGATCGTGCATAGATTGGACGTCATCGGCGCCGCCGTTCCATGTGCCGCGAGAGGCGTTGCCGGCGCTTGAAGCGCTGAAAGCCACCTGGAGCCGGCGATGCGCCGACGCGCTCGAAATCATCGTGAGGCTTTACGCCGAAATTTATCGACTTGACCACGGGTCCGGGCCGCCCGTCGCGAGAACGCGCGAGCTACGCGTGATCGACGGCGGCAAAACGCCGCCCGAGAAATGAAAACGACGGCCGTGCAACTCGCGGTCGCGCTCGAACGAATAGAACGCGGCGGCGTGCTGGCGCTGGCGACCGTCGAAATCTCGATTGCCGGCGTCCCTATTACCCTTCAGGGCTTGAAGCTGCGGCGCGGCCTGGACGGCGTTATGTCCGTCGAGCTCCCGATGTTCGATCATCCGAGCGACGGGCGGATCACTTGCATAGGGCTTCATGACGACCTCGCGCGCGGCGTCGTCGACGAAGTGATTGCGGCTTGGGAGCGGAGCGCGAGAGCGTAGAGGCTTCCGCGATCTTCCGGGCCCTTGGCGATGACTGCGCCGCCGTCACGGGAACATCGCTCGATAAGGGTGTGGAACTGGACGCGCTGGCGAAGCCCCCCATACCCTGATTATCTTCGCGAATTCCCGAACCTGTAAGAGACATAAACCTTCCCAGTAGGATGCGCCATGCAGTAGCGGGCCACTTCTGGGAAGATCCGAGCCATTTCCAGCTTCGTTCCCATGGACAGCTGCATCATCAGCGCACATGCGATGATGGATTTGATCATTTGTCCTCTCCGCCCTTCCTCAACCTCACGCCTGCCCCGCCGCCGTTCTCGGCGATGAACTCGACGCCAGCCGATTCGAGGGCGGCGACGATCTTGGCGGCCGTGTCCGCGCGGCCGCCCAACTCTCCATCCTGTGATTCGAGCCTTGCGATTGTGGGCTCTGAAATTCCCGACGCGCCAGCCAGGTCGCCTTGTGACCACGCCAAAAGCGAACGCGCTGCTTTCACCTGCCGAATTGAGATCACGGGTTCCCCGATTGATAGAAATTCTATTGACGCGCCCTTGCGAATGATTTAATAGAATTTCTATCACAAGCCGCTCTCGCGAGCAAGCGACGCCGAACCATCATTTCGGCGAACGCTCCCGGCTTGCCTGAAAACGGAGGGCTTCTATGTCCGGTACTGCCATCCTCGCAACATTTATCACCGTCTCATTCGGTCTGATTACGCTGGCATGGGCCGCAGCTCACGCCGTCGAGGTGGGCGCCATCGCCAAGAAGGACCGCCAGCCATGAGTGGTCTTTGGTTCCGAATATACGACGAGGCGCTCGACGATCCGCGCTTGCAGCGGCTCCCGGCGTCGCTCTTCCGGGCTTGGTTCAACCTCCTGTGCGCCGCCTCGCGCAACGGCGGAACGCTTCCTGATCTTCCCGACCTCGCCTTCATGCTGCGCACGCGGCCCGGGGCGCTGTCTCGCCGGCTGGACGCGTTAAGGGCTGTAGGGCTTGTCGAGGAAGTGGATGGCGAGCTGCGGCCCGTCGAATGGGAAAAGCGGCAATTTGTCCGCCAAGACGCCCAAGTCGGCGCCGAGCCCATGACCGCCGCCGAGCGCACCCGGCGCTGGCGCGAGCGACGCGCGCGTGACGCGGCCGGCGTCACAGGTGACGTAACGGTGACGGCCATAGACTTAGAATCAAACCAAGAAACAAAAACACAAACCGCGCCCGAAGGCGCGAGCGCGTGCGCGGGCTTCAATGAATTTTGGCAAGCCTTCCCGTCCCGTGACGGCGACAACCCCGAGCAACCCGCGCTCGAGGCCTTTCGGAAGGCTGTAGCGGCTGGAGCGGAGCCCGAGGCCATCATCGGCGGGGCAAAAGCCTACGCCAGCGCCACGGCAGGCCGGGAGCGCCGCTATGTCGCATCCGCCGCGCGATGGCTGTCCGAGGAGCGATGGCGCCAAGCCGGGCCGGTTCCCGCCGCACATGCGCCGATCGTCGAGACGGTTTGGATTTCCGCGACCTCGCCGGACTGGCGCACATGGGCCGATCATTGGCGCGCGACGAAGGGCAAGAGCCCGCCCGTCGACGCCAAGGGCGGCTGGCGCTTTCCCTCTAAATATCCACCCGCGCCGCTCGAACAGGCGGCGTAATCACCAAGCAGAAAGGAAACAACGATGCAAAATCATATCTCCCGCCGCGCCCTCGCCGCTGGCCTGGCGCTGGCCCCTGTCGCCGGGCTCGCCAGTGCTGAAGCGCCCACCAAGATTGCTCACTTGATCGATGCACACCGCAGCGCCCGCCAAGCATTCGAGCGGGTCATCGACGACCTCGAGGAAATCCAGGACGCCTATGATGCGGCGCATGGGGACGGGTTCGAGGTTCCGAGTCTCATTGGTGGCGGCTGCGGCTCCCGCAATGGCCTCGATAGGTGCAGGGAGTGGATCGCCGGTGGATACAAACATCAACGCGCGAATTTGAAATGCTTGGCGCAAGTCGCCCCGGAGCTCGCCGAGCAGGCGAGGAAGGTATTCGACGCCAAGGAAGTCGAGAACATGGCGCTCATCGACAAAGCCTTCGAGGAGGAAGAGGCTCGCAAGGAAGCATTCGGCCTCGCGGAAGTCCAGCGACGCTGGGAAGCGACGAACGAAGCGGAGTGCGCTGCCGCGCTAGCCTTGTGCTCTTACCGATGCAAAACCATGGAGGAAGCGAGAATTCGGGCGGAATACATCGCACAGACTCCGATTATTCGCGAAGACGGCGAGGGCGAATATATCGAGGCCCTGCTTCGATCCTTCATTCCCGACGGCGCCGGCGATTGTATGGAGGTGTGACCATGGCGAGGGACATCTCTCGCCTCGGCTTGGGCGCGCTCATTGTTCGCGCCTGGCGCATCCGGCTCGCGCGCATCGTCACGAAGGCGGCCGGCGGGTTGATGACGGTCGCTGAGCGCCTTTTGCCGGAAGACTTGCGGCCGCGAATCACGCCGCCTAATGTGTAGGCAAGCGAACGGTTCCACAACCAGACGCCACAGACGGCCCGACCTCGGATGAACAGGCGGGCCGTTTTTGCGTTTGGAGAGCCGAAAGCGCGACATTCCCGACAGTGGCGACGTGGTGGCGATTTTGGCCGAGCGCGACCGATTCGGCGTCTGATTTTTAGTCGCTAACACTTTGATTTAAATGGTGGAGCCAGACGGAATCGAACCGACGACCTCTTCAATGCCATTGAAGCGCTCTCCCAACTGAGCTATGGCCCCACATTGTTCTCGCCAGCTTTTGGGACAAGCGGGAGCTTCGCAGCGGC
>Ga0182013_10004759_pt1 | contig 16135 bp, 3 predicted proteins | sample 612S2MmetaG_FD_120487 | JGI IMG/M metagenome (GOLD analysis project Ga0182013, IMG submission 120487) | Permafrost microbial communities from Stordalen Mire, Sweden - 612S2M metaG | ecosystem: Environmental > Terrestrial > Soil > Wetlands > Permafrost | place: Sweden: Stordalen | collected...
GTCGACGAGGCCAGAGTCTGGGCGACGGCGATCGCGCTAGCGGTCGGCCAGGCCGTCACTGTCGGTGTCACCTTATCCACCGTAACCGTGACAGTACCAGCTACCGTGTTGTAGTCGGTCGTATCGGTGGGCGTGAAGGTCACACTCTCCGAAGGCGAACCTGCACCGGGAGCTGTCGTCGGCGTGGTCCAGGTGAACGTGCCGGCAACAGAGCCCGTGCCGCCCGTCAGCAGCGACGAGGCCAGAGTCTGGCCGTAATAGATGACACTGGCTGTCGGCCAGGCCGTCACCGTCGCTGTCGTCTTGTTGTTCACCGTAACCGTGACAGAACCGGTCACCGTGTCGTAGTCGGTCGTATCAGTGGGCGTGAAGGTCACACTCTCCGAATCCGCACCCAATGCCGGTGCGGTCGTCGGAGTGGTCCAGGTGAACGTACCGGCAACAGAGGCCGTGCCGCCTGCCAGCGTCGACGAGGTCAGAGTTTGGCCAACTGCAATCGTGCCCGCTGTCGGCCAGGCCGTCACCGTCGGTGTCGCCTTATTCACCGTAACCGTGACAGTACCAGATACCGTGTTGTAGTTGGTCGTATCGGTGGGCGTGAAGGTCACGCTCTCCGAAGGCGTACCCGCTCCGGGCGCTGTCAACGGCGAGGTCCAGCTGAACGTACCGGCAACAGACGCCGTGCCGCCCGTTAGCGCCGACGAGGCTAGAGTCTGACCGTAGGTAATGGCGCCGGCTGTCGGCCATGCCGTCACCGTCGGCGTTGCCTTGTTGTTCACCGTAACCGAGACAGTGACGATTACCGCGTTGTAGTCGGTCGTATCGGTGGGCGTGAAGGTCACACTCTCCGGGTCTGTACCCAATGGGGGAACTGTTGTCAGCGTGGTCCAGGCGAACGTGCCGAGAACAGGATTGCCGTTAAAGTCAGCCGTGCCGCCCGTCAGCGTCGACAAGGCCAGAGTCTGGCCGGAGGCGATGGCGCTGGCTATCGGCAAGGTCGACACCGTCGGGGTGTCCTTGCTCACCGTAAGCGTGACACTACCGGTCACCGTGTTGTAGTTGGTCGTATCGGTGGGCGTGAAGGTCACGCTCTCCGAAGGCGTACCCGCACCGGGAACTGTCGTCGGCGCGGTCCAGGTAAACGTGCCCGCAACCGAAGCGTTGCCGGGAACGGCAGCCGTGACGGGAGAAAGCACCGACGAGGCCAGAGTCTGGCCGTAGATGATGGCGCTGGCTGTCGGCCACGCCGACACCGTCGGTGTCGTCTTGTTGCCCACCGTAACGCTGACAGTTGTGGTCGCCGTGTTGTAGTCGGTCGTATCGGTAGGCGTGAAGGTCACGCTGTAAGAAGCCGTGCCCGCTGGGGGAACTGTCCCCGGCGTAGTCCAGGCGAACGCGCCCAGAACGGAAGCTCCGCCATTTGGATTTGTAGCCGTGCCGCCCGTCAGCACCGAAGCGGACAGAGCCTGTCCGACGGCGATAGCGCCGGCTGTCGGTGAGGGTGCAATCGTCGGTGTCGCCTTGTTCACCGTAACCGAGACAGTACTGGTCACCGTGTTGTAGTTGGTCGTATCGGTAGGCGTGAAGGTCACGCTCTCCAAAGGCGCACCCGCACCGGGAGCTGTCGCCGACGCGGTCCAGGTGAAGGTGCCGGCAACGGAAGCGTTCGTGGGAACCGTAGCCGTGACCGGATTCAGCGTCGACGCGGCCAGAGTCTGACCGTAAATAATGGCGCTGGCTGTCGGCCAGCCCGTCACCGTCGGCGTCGTCTTGTTGTTCGCCGTAACGCTGACATTAACGGTCGTCGTGGTGTAGTCGGTCGTATCGGTGGGCGTGAAGGTCACGCTGTAAGAATTCGTACCCGCCGGAGGAACTATCGTCTGCGTAGTCCAGGCGAAGTTGCCGGTAACGGAAGCGCCACCGTTCGGATTTGTTGCCGTGCCGCCCGTCAGCACCGACGAGGCCAGAGTCTGGCCAACGGCGATGGTGCCGGCCGTGGGTGGGGTTCCAATCGTCGGTGTCGCCTTGTTCACCGTAACCGAGATAGTACTGGTCACCGTGTTGTAGTTGGTCGTATCGGTGGGCGTGAACGTCACGCTCTCTGCAGGCGTACCCGCACCCGGAACCGTCGTCGGCGTGGTCCATGCGAACGTGCCGGCTACGGAAGCCGTCCCGCCCGTCAGAACCGACGAGGCCAGAGTCTGGCCGTAGATGATAGAGCCGGCTGTCGGCCAGGCCGTCACCGTCGGTGTCGTCTTGTTGCCCACCGTAACGCTGACAGTTGTGGTCGCCGTGTTGTAGTCGGTCGTATCGGTGGGCGTGAACGTCACGCCGTAAGAAGCCGTGCCAGCTGGGGGAACTGTCCCCGGCGCAGTCCAGGCGAACACGCCGACGACTGAAGCGCCCCCATTTGGATTTGTAGCCGTGCCGCCCGTCAGCACCGAAGCGGAAAGAGCCTGACCGACGGCGATGGTCCCTGCTGTCGGTGAGGGTGCAATCGTCGGGGTTGCCTTGGCCACCGCAACCGTGACAGTACCGGTCACCGTGTTGTAGTTGGTCGTATCGGTGGGCGTGAAGGTCACGCTCTCCAAAAGCGTACCGGCACCGGGAGCTGTCGCCGACGCCGTCCAGGTGAACGTGCCGGCTACGGAGGCGTTGCCCCCAGCGACAGTCGTGACCGGATTCAGCGTCGACGAGGCCAGAGTCTGACCGTAAGTAATGGCGCTGGCTGTCGGCCAAATCGTCACCGTCGGCGTCGTCTTGTTGTTCGCCGTAACGGCGACATTAACGGTCGTCGTGGTGTAGTCGGTCGTATCGGTGGGCGTGAACGTCACGCTGTAAGAATTCGTACCCGCCGGAGGAACCGTCGTCTGCGTAGTCCAGGCGTACGTGCCAACAACTGAAGCGCCACCATTGGGATTTGTAGCTGTGCCGCCCGTCAGCGTCGACGCGGACAGAGGCTGACCGACTGAGATGACGCTCGCTGTCGGTGGGGTTCCGATCGTCGGTGTCGCCTTGTTCACCGTAACCGTGACAGTATTGGTCACCGTGTTGTAGTTGGTCGTATCGGTGGGCGTGAAGGTCACGCTCTCTGCAGGCGTACCCGCACCGGGAACTGTCGTCGGCGTGGTCCATGCGAACGTGCCGGCTACGGAAGCCGTCCCGCCCGTCAGAACCGACGAGGCCAGAGTCTGGCCGTAGATGATAGAGCTAGCTGTCGGCCACGCCGTCACCGTCGGTGTCGTCTTGTTGTTCACCGTTACGCTGACAGTTGTGGTCGCCGAGTTGTAGTCGGTCGTATCGGTGGGCGTGAAGGTCACGCTGTATGGAGTCGCCGTACCCGCTGGGGGAACTGTCCCCGGCGTAGTCCAGGCGAACGCGCCGACGACTGTAGCGCCCCCATTTGGATTTGTAACCGTGCCGCCCGTCAGCACCGAAGCGGACAGAGCCTGTCCGACGGAGAGGGCGCCGGCCGTCGGTGGAACTCCGATCGTCGGCGTTGCCTTGGCCACTGTAACTGTGACGGGACCCGTCACCGTGTTGTAGTCGGTCGTATCGGTGGGCGTGAAGGTCACATTCTCTGAAGGCGTACCCGCACCCGGAGCTGTCGCCGGCGCGGTCCAGGTGAACGTGCCCACAACGGAGGCGTTCGTGGGAACGGTGGCCGAGACGGGAGAAAGCGTCGACGAGGCCAGAGTCTGACCGTAAGTAATGCCGCTGGCTGTCGGCCAGGCCGTGATTGTCGGTGTCGTCTTGTTGTTCACAGCAACCGGCACGGTAGTGGTTACCGTGTTGTAGTCGGTCGTATCGGTGGGCGTGAAGGTCACGCTCTCTGATGGGTTGCCCGCAGGGGTTGGAGCTAACGTCGGCGTGGTCCAGGTGAACAGGCCAGGAACGGGATTGCCGTTAAAGGTAGCCGTGCCCGGGGTCAGCGTCGACGCGGAAAGAGTCTGCCCAAGGGAGATGGCGCTGGCTGTCGGTGGGGTTGCAATTGTCGGCGTTGCCTTGGCCACCGTAACCGAGATAGTAGTATTGACCACCGTGTTGTAGTCGGTCGTATCGGTGGGCGTGAAGGTCACGCTCTCAGAAGGCGTACCCGCACCCGGAGCGGTCGTCGGTGTGGTCCATGCGAACGTGCCCACAACCGAAGCGATGCTGGGAGCGGTAGCCGTGACGGGAGTCAGCACCGAAGCGGCCAGAGTCTGGCCGTAGATGATGCCGCTGGCTGTCGGCCACACCGTCACCGTCGGTGTCGTCTTGTTGTTCACTGTAACGTTGACAGTAAGGGTCGCCGTGTTGAAGTCGGTCGTATCGGTGGGCGTGAAGGTTACGCTCTCCGGATCCGCCGTACCAACAGCGGGAGTTAAGGTCGGCGTGGTCCAGGCAAACGCGCCGGGAACGGAAGCGCCACCATTCGGGTTTGTCGCCGAGCCGCCCGTAAATACCGACGCGGACAGAGCCTGGCCGACGGAAATGGCGGCGGCTGTCGGTGCGGTTGCAATCGTCGGTGTTGCCTTGGCCACCGCGACCGTGATAGAACCGGCCACCGTGTTGTAGTCGGTCGTGTCGGTGGGCGTGAAGGTCACGCTCTCCGTTGGAGTACCCGCACCCGGAACTGTTGTCGGCGTGCTCCATGTGAAGGTGCCGACAACTGAAGCGTTGGTGGGAGCGGCAGCCGTGACGGGATTCAGCGCCGACGAGGCTAGTGTCTGCCCGTAGGTAATGCCGGCGGCTGTTGGCCAGACCGTCACTGTCGGTGTGGTCTTGTTGTTCACCTGAACCGTTACGGTACCGGTTACCGTGTTGTAGTCGGTCGTATCGGTGGGTGTGAAGGTCACGCTCTCCTGATAGCTTCCCGCGGGGGTAGGAGCGAACGTCGGCGTGGTCCAGGCGAACTGGCCGGGTACGTTGGTGCCGTTAAAGGTAGCCGAGCCCCCCGTGAACCCCGACGCGGACAAGGCCTGCCCAACAGAAATGGCGGCGGCTGTCGGCAAAGTTGTTGCAATCGCCGGGTCCGCCTTGAGCACGGTAACGCTCACCATTGCGGTTGGAATGTTGTAGTTACTCGAACTGTTGGCCGTGAAGGTCACGCTGTAACTATTAGTGCCCCCAGGCGGAGCGGTTGTCGGCGCGGCCCAGGCGAACGTGCCGGTCACGCTGGTGCCGTTAAAGAAAGCCGTGCCGCCCGTCAGCACCGACGATACCAGAGTCTGGCCGTAGGTGATGTTACTGGCCGTTGGCAACGTCTCTATCGTCAGCGATGTCCCCGCCGTCACCTGCATGATGCCGGGCACAAAGGTGAAGGTGTAATTGCTTGCGGTCAGGCCGCCCAGCGAGCACGTGATCGGATAGCCGCCTACCGGGCTCGCATTGGTTGCCGTAGTCGAGCACGTGGCCGTGCCGGTCCATACTGGGTTTGTGGGGCCACAACTATCCCCATTCACACATCCAGTGATCGTATAGGTCAACGTGGGAACAGTGCCCCCGAAGGACATCGTCTGGTTGTCCGCCGTAACCGTGAGGGTTGCCTGCAATACGTCCAGCGTCACTGACGCCCCCGCCGTCGAGTAGGTCTTTCCATCGGTGGGCGTGAAAGTCACATTCAGGGCGTTCTCGTTCACGTCAAGCACAGTACCCGCTACTGGGAGGTAGGCGAAGGTGCCGGGCACAGTTGCGTTGGTGTTCGGATCCGTAGCCGTGGCATCCAACTGCGTCCCAGCCGTCGGCGTCGTCGCCTCAGTCAGTGCCGTTCCATAGACGATGGATGCAGGAGTGTCCCAGTTGATTTTGGGAATGTTCAGACCCACCGTCACCGTGAGTGAGAGTGTTCCGCTGCTGCCGCTGAAGTCGCCGTTGCTGCTCGTATAGGTGGCGCCGATGGAGTACGTTCCCGCAGCCAGGGCGGGGTTCACCAACTGAGCGGTATAGGGTGATGCGTTCGATAGAGTTTGAGCCGCGCCAAGCGGGGTGGGGTTGCCGTCCGTAGCATCGCATGCTGGAACAGTGCCGGCACAGGAATAGAACTGCACGGTACCGCCGGGACCGGAAGCGCCGGAATCGATCGCCGGCGATGGCGTTACCGTCGCCGTGAACGTTACCGCTCCGCCTACGTTGATGGTGCCGGTTGCCGTGCTGGTCAGGATCACCCCCGTGGTGTCTGCCGACACTACCTGGGTGAGCGGGTTGGATGTGGTCAGGGGATAGTTCAAGTCGCCGAAGTAAGTCGCAGTGATGGTGTCGGAACCCAACGGAAGCGTCGCAATCTGATAGAACAGGGACTGGTCGCACGTAAGGGGCAGGGGCACCGCCAATCCCGACGCCGTACCGTTCACATAGAACTGCACCGATCCCGTGGGGCAGGGGGCGGGCGCCGCCCCATTATTCACATCCAGATTGAAAGACACGGCCGTGCCATACAAAGACGGACTCGTGCTGCCGGGGTTAAGACTCAGGATCATCGGGGGAATGATCGGGCCGATGATCAGCGTCTGGGGTCCGGTCGTACCTGAGTAGTTGGGATCCGTGATGGTGGCTACAACCGTGTAAGTGCCTGGATTGACCGGTGGCGTCGAGCTCTGCGCATAGACTGTGGGGGCGACACCGGTATAGCTGATGGTGTAGGCCAACGACGCTGGGACCGTCGTCACCGTCACCGTAGCTTGATTGCCCGTGTAGGGCTCGTTCGGAACGTTCCCCAGCGTGATGGTCGCCGGCAGAGCCGTGATCTGGAAGGTCTCCAGGAGGCTGGCGCTGCTAGCAACATTGCCATTGCCCGGGAACGTGGCAACGGCCGACGCAATGCCCACGTTGGTGTTGTTCACGTACTGTGTGGTTGCTATCAGCCCCGTCACACCCGGCGCGCCCGTCACTGTCACCGTCGCCGTGCACGGCGTCTGCGCCGCACCGCTATAAACAACGCTCGCCGGGCACGCCAGCGTTGTGGTCGACGAAGCCTGGCCGATGACCCAAGTACCGTTGACATAGGTGGGCGTGTAGTTCGCTGCTATGTCCCCGTTGCTGTAGACCATAGCCGGCTGGACTGCGCCCGAGCCTACGGTTGATCCGACCGCAGCTGGATTGTCGGTGCAGCTCACGTTGGCGATAAATTGGCCCTCCACCGTGCAGGCCGAAACAGGGATATTATTTGCCCCGGTATACGTGTTGGTGACGCTGCCCGCGATCGCCGTTACCGCCACGGGGCTGATCGTCAGCCCTCCTGTCCCCGTGCCCGTGTAGTTGGGGTCGCTAATCGTGCCCACCACCGTGTAGGTTCCCGCATTGGTCGGCACCATCGAGCTGGCGCTATAGGTACTGCTGCTATAGGTAAAGTTTACGGTTAGCCCGGAGGGGGTGGTCGTGGCGCTGCACGGGTTCGTCGGCTGCGAGCCGTTATAGATAATTAAAGTCGAGCAGGTCACCACCACCGACCCGGAGCCACTGGCTGCAATAACGATGACGGCGGCAGATGTTGCACTGTTGTAGTTGTTGTCACCGGCTTGGGTCACCGTGATCGAGCAACTGCCCGTGCTGCCAGTCATCGTCACCTGGGTGCCTGAAACCGTGCAAATGCCACCAGTGACCGCAAAGGTCACCGCGCCCGTTCCGCTGCCACCGGAGTAGCCCACGGTAAACGTCGCGCCGTCGGCTGCCGATGCGGGGGCGCCGGTAACCGTCAGCGTTGGCTGGTTGGCCTTGGTGGCAGTGACGGTGGCGGTAAGCGTGTTAGCGGTATAGTGAGTGGTGCCAACTGTCTTAGCCGCGATTGTGGCCGTTACATAGCAGGAGCCTGCGCCGCTCTGCATCGTCACGGTGGCGGTCCCGAAAGTAGAAATTGTGCAGGCGCCCGTGACTGTGTAAGTGATCGTACCAGTGTCGCCTGTGGTGGTGGTCTTCGCCACAACGGGAAACGTGCCGTGGTAGACCTCTGAGGCCGGAGGCGCTGTGGTCCACGTCAACGCAGGGAGGGTTCCACCCACGGTTATGGTCTGGGTAGGACTGCCGGTGGCGGCGGCATAGGTTACGCCGCTAATCGTAGTCGAAGGGGATGTGGCGCTGACGGTGAGCGCGGTATTAACCGGAGCGGTTGCCGGAACAGAATAACCGGTATACGTAGCCACTCCGCTTGCATTTGTTAACGCAGTCCCGGTCCCTCCGTATGTCGTGGATATCGTAAACGTGACCGTGACATTGGCAAGAGGGGCTCCCGTTGCAGCGTCGGTGAGGGTGGCGGTAAGCGTCTCCGGAGTCGCCACTCCCGCGGTAACGGGATTTGCACTCGGCAGAGCAATCAGCAACGTGGTCGTGGTGGACGAGAAGTTCACTGTAGTGGTGCCGATCGTGATGGAACCATCGGTCGTGTCTGTGGCTGTGTAAGTAACCGTCTGGACGGTTGTGTCGGTCACCGTAAAGGTGGCTACGCCGTTGCCATCCGTGGACCCGCTGACCGTGATGATAACCGAAGCGCCGGCGCCCTGAGTCAGCGTTATCGTCTTGCCCACCACAGGGTTGCCGAGCGTATCTTTCACCGTGACCGTAATGGTCGACGTCGACGCGCCGTCCGCCGGGACAGTGCCCGGATTGGCAGTCACTGATGATGTGCCCGCGCTGACCGCAGTCACATAGAAGCAGGCGTCGGTAGCGCCAGTGGGCGCGATACCGGGCGAAGACGCGACCAGACAATACTGATTGGCGGAGGCCGGAGTGACAGAGCATCCGGAAAACGTGGCTACGCCCGCTGTTGCATTCAATGGATTGGAGCTGCAGCTGAGCGTACCGCCGCCCGTGAGTTTCAAAGTGATCGGCGCCGTGCTGGTCGTCAACACTGTGCCGCTCGCACTTAGAACCTCAAGAACCGGCTGCACCCCAAATGCAGCGCCCGGTGCGCCACCGCTTGGGAGCACCGTCCACGCGAGTTTCGGCCCGTAAATCGTTTCGAGTTGATTTGCGGCCAACACGCCAAAGGCACCGGCCAAGTATTCGCAATCGAACGCGCTGTTAGTGTTACACGCAATAAGGTCTGGGGTGCTCGCCGTGGTGTTCGTGTAGTAAAGGGTGACCGTTGCAGCACCCGCTATTTGAGTGATCGCGGTGCCGGTGCAGGTCGCGCTGGTGTAAAACGAGCCCGTGGTCGTGCTGTCGTAAAGGTAGATGGTGCCGTAGGGCGCACCACCCCCGACAGTCAACGTTAACGCGCCGCAGACGTTGATTGCCTGATTGAGGTTAGGATTGGAGAAATCGATGCTGTTGATGCCATCCCCGAATATCGTCTGCGCCTGGAAGCCGGAGTCCGTCCCCACGGCCGTCAGATGGTACCTTGCGCCGATGTCCCCTTTGTTCGGCGAATATCCGTCATAACTGAAATCGCCGATGACATTGGCCGTGACTGTGGCATCGGGAAGATCTTCCGTGGTCTGGTTCACCCACTCGTGTATATGAAGATCAACCGTCTCATTAGGCTGGAACCCGGTGCCGCTCATGTCCACCGTCGTGCCGGGCGCATACTCGAGGTTCTGTGTGGAAACGGTGGGGAACGAATAAAGTTCGGCCGCCTTGGCCGCATCGCCCGTGCCCCCGGCAGCCAGAAACGAACCCAGTCCGGCCGGAGCGCCAAAACCGCCATCCTGATTGTCAAGAGAATCGGGAGCCGCAAGAAAAGCTCCGGCCGCACTGTTCGCCCATGGCTCCAGCAAATCCACCTTGGCGCCGCCGGTGCCGCCCATGGCCAGAATGCTGCCGTTTTTCGGCAGCAGCACCGCAAAGTGATGGCTGCGCGGCGTGCCGCCGCTCACCAACTTGAATGTGTTGGTCCACTGGCTGAAGATCTCAGCCGTTCCAAGATCGTTTTGTCCATTGTTGCCGCCAATTACGGCCACACCGTCATAAGTGCTGGTTGCCGTGGCGCCCACGCGGGGAGACGTCATCGTGGGACCGGCCGCTACGGTTCCGGTCAGCGTGCTGGTGCTATAGGTAAAGATCTCAGTTGAAGCCAGCACTGCGCCATTAATGTCGGCGCCGCCCGCAATAAGCACCCGGCCATCCGGCGTGGCAGCTGCTACGGCGTTGGTACGCGGCGTCAGCAGCGTGCCAATGGGCGTAAAAGTCTTATCCGCAAAATTGAAGAGTACGATAGAGCCGACCACTTTGGTCGTACTGGTGCCGCCGGCGATCAGAATGTTGCCATCAGATAACAGGGCCATAGCCTGATCTGCAAGGCCAACACCAATCGACGACGGCAGAAGCGTCCATTGTTGACTGCTGACACTGTAGATTTCCGCCGAATCGCTGTAGCCTCCACCCGTGGTCAATCCGCCTGTTACCAGAACGTCGCCACTTATCAAAACAATGGCGGCATGATTTGCCCTGGGCACATTCATCGGCGACGCAGCCGTGAAGGTCTCATTCGTGGGGTCGTACACTTCAGCCGTACCTTGGGGAACTCCACTGCTGTCGGTGCCGCCGGTAATCAGAACCCGTCCGTCGGTGAGCAGAACCGCAGCCGCGCCAGAGCGCGCTTGGGTCATTTGGCCCAGTGATAACCACTTGTTCGATGCCTGAGCTTGGCTCACCCCCTGAGAGGCAAACGCTACGTAAACAAGCAGACCTAAAACCGACACCAATCTCGTTAAGCGATTCATCACTTACTCCCTCGAGAACCAAGAACGGCGAAACAACTTAAAACTGCCGCTGCTCTCATTAGCGCGGCAGGCAGTGAAGGTGTTCATCGGGATCAGAAGTATCCTGATCCGGGTCGTCTGAGACGTTCGACAATTCGGAATAGAAATGCACCGACGCCGCAAAACCACTGGGTCGTTTACTCGGCCGAGTTGGTTTGCCGGACTCGATGCGAACCACAATGCCCTCTCCATGCAATTCCAGCGGACACTCGCTATCGTTGCGTCGAGCGACGTGAATCGTCGTCTGGATGCGCACGCCCTTCGGCGGACATTTCCTTGCGACGATCATCACACCGCCACTGCTGATATCCAGAGTCGTGCCGTGACTGGCCTGAACTGATCCGCTTGGAGCAAGCCACCAAAAGTCCACGGGGTTGGACAGTTTATAACGTCGTGTGTGCCGCCTCTCCAGACCGGCCATACTAATCAGACCTCATCATTGTTCGGGAGACATTACAGTTAAGAAAACCTTAATGTTTTTGCAGCGTAGAACACTCCGGTCGCGGGCGCAATGAAAGTAATTGCTCAGGTACAGATGTCATCTATCGATGACCAAATTTTAGGTACAAACACAAGTTTGGATTGGTACTTTCGTCTCTATTAAAGCAGGGACATAATCTGCAATAAATGAGGCGGCCAATGAGTGCTGAGGCTTCCAATCCGCGGGCGGAGGAACTCGATCGGCTCGATAATCTTTTAGATAAGTTAGCGATATAAAGGACATAACCCAAGTTAAGATAAGCTCGGCTAAACACTTTGCCTGCGAAAGGAAATGCCCTGCCCATTAGGCCAGGGCTTCCGTAATGACTAGACAGTTGATCCAAAATGTGACCCTCCAAGGACGAACGCTGATGGGGGCTTGCGTCCGTGCGGCGCCTCCAGCGCCTGACGAGTTCGCATTCCAAACGGGACGCAATTCTCGCGAATGTTTTCTATTGCGACAACAACCCGGCTCCTAGGAAGTTCGATATCTGCCCAATGATCGTTCTTTAGCTCACCGAACCGCACGCCGGTGTTTACGATGATCAAGACAGCTTCGTGCAGGTTCCGCAAGCTCAGACCTGAAGGGTTCTATGCCGCCAGTCGCTTTCCCAATACATTTTTTTTTGCGGCATACTTCGCATTGGTCAATTTGAGTCCATACTTGAACTTCGGATTTCCGATAGATCTATGATTCGTCCATGTAGCCTGCGAGTTGGTCGAACCTCGCTTTATCGTAAAATTCGCGAAGGCGTCTCGCCTCAAGTGATTTATCGGTGCTCGACAGAGCGGTAGAGAGACAAAGATCGGAGCCGGATATGGGGTTGACCTCCAAAGTACGAGCGAATGCACTGTTGATATTCCTTTCGCTGGCGAGCGCGGTTGCCATCGCGAATCCGTCCCCACCGCCTCACGAGGACTCTCGGTCAGCGAAGCTGGAATCTCAAGCTACCTTTACAAAAAAGCAACGAAAAGACGAACAGCCGCGTCCTTTGACACCGGAACAGGCAGCCCTTGTGGAACGAGCCGTGGCGCAGGAAAAGATCTTGATCAAAGAAATCAGGATGCGCACCCCGCTGGTGGAGACCTACATTCAGAACACGCGCCCGGATGAAAAGCTCTACCAAGTGCCGGTGCAGGATCAGTACCAGTTGAGCCGCGTGGACTTCGGCAAGGCCTTCTCCGACAGGGGGTATGTACCGAGGACGGAAGGAAAGGAAGGATTCTTCAAGGGCTCGCTGGGAAGCATCATGGGGCTGACAAAGCTCCTTGGACTGGAACGGTTTACTTATTCCCCGACCGGCTTCATGGAGATGATGTTCATCGACCCCAACGGCTTCGACCGGCAGCACTACGTGTTTAGCTATGTGCGCCGGGAGTTTTTGGGCACGGTCAGAACCTGGGTCTTCGACGTGCATCCCAGGGTAAAAGGCCAGGGCCGATTCTATGGCCGCATCTGGATCGAGGATCAGAACGCCAACGTGGTGCGTTTCAACGGTATCTATACCGGGTCCACTTCTGAAGATACTTCGAAGTATTACTTCCACTTCGAAAGCTGGCGGATGAACGTGCAGCCGGGTATCTGGCTCCCTGTGGCAGTGTACGTGGAAGAGTCGCAGCGCACCGATGACTCGAAGTCGGTGGGCCTGAAGGCGCAGACGCACTTCTGGGGCTACGGTCTGAAACTGCCCTCGCGCGACAGCGAAAACGTTAGCGTGAAGGTAGACGACGCGGTGGACCTCAGCAACGACTCGCAGGATGTGGGTCCGCTGCAAGGCTCGCGCATGTGGGTCACACAGGCAGAGAACAACGTCATCGACCGCCTCGTGGAGGCTGGCCTGATAGCCCTGCAGGTAAGGGGCGGATACGAAGACAAGGTTTTGGGCCAGATCGCCATCAACCTGATTGTGCCCAATAACCTGGCCTTCACCGACCGGATTCATACCCGCGTCATGCTCACCAACACGATTGAAGCGACCACGGTGGGCAACACGATTCTGCTAAGCAAGGGCCTGATCGACAGCCTGCCCAGCGAAGAGGCGATCGCTTCGGTGATCGCGATGGAACTGGCGCACATAGCCATGGGCCACCACATCGACACCCGCTACGCTTTCAACGACCGGCTGCTGTTCCCGGACGAGTCAACCTTCCAGCGCATCAACATGTACCACTCGGATCACGACAACCAAGAGGCCGCCAAGACTGCCATGCAGTACCTGCAGGCCTCAATGTACAAAGACCGTCTAGCAAACGCCGGGCTTTACTATGCGCAGCTGGCCGATCGCTCAAAGGAACTGAAGGCCCTCAATACGCCCAGACTAGGTGACTCGCTGCTGATGGCAGACGGAACGCCGTGGATGGCCGAATTGGCGAAGATGGCGCCCAAACTGGATCAAAACGATCTAACGCAGACGGCAGCGCTGCCGCTTGGCAGTTGGCTCAAGACTGATCCATGGGACGACTCGGTGCGCATGCTCGACGCCAAACGTTACGCGCCCATGAACCCGCGCGACAAGATGCCGTTTGAGGTCACGCCACTCTTCTACAAGCTGCAGCGCTTTGAGACGGCCCGCATGGAAACACCGCCGAATCCAGATGTCGGTACTCCGGCGCTACATCCGAACGAAGAGGCAACCCCGGCACAACCGACGCCCCCGGCGACTCTGCCCACCGCAACGCCAAACCTGCGCTAGAGGAAGTTGCGCAAAGTTCATAGTCACCACAAGTCGTCGTCCTCCTCGCTACCAGGGCTGTACGAGATGGACCGGAAACAATCGCACATCGGCGTCCAGCAAGTGCCGCGGATCCAGCTTTGCGCACTGGCAGCATCCGCTCATGAGCATATGAAGAGAAGACTGGTTGGCGCCGTCCTAGCTCGTCGGAAACTGGGCAATCGCGCATGGTGATTTTAGCGACCGGCCGAAAGAGTCGGACCTAATGAATTCTTCGCTAGGTGGATTGTTATTTACCTTCGTGTCACATGCCAGAAAGGACTTAAGTCCTTTTGAATCTGGCGGGGACGACGGGGCTCGAACCCGCGACCTCTGCCGTGACAGGGCAGCGCTCTAACCAACTGAGCTACGTCCCCAAACAAAAACTACCCGTTCAACTCTATCGCCCGCGAACTGAAAAACTCCACTTCGCCTTGGCACAAAAACAAGTTTATCAGAAAGATCGGGCTTTGGGACGCTACCCGCCAGCGGACATCTTCCTTCCTCACTCTACCCCGCAGATCGACAATCCCCAACCCCGCCACCTGCCCATGCCAGACCGGTCCTACGCTGACCAGGCCGCCCGATTCGCGCGCCCGGAGGTGACATACCCCATATCCACTGAGATCCCGCGAACGCACTGCAGCAAGTGATTGGCAATCGATGGCAGCTTTTGCGCCGTCACCCGAAACGACGGTCCCGAAACACTCACCGCCGCCACCGGCTGACGCTGCGCATCCAGTACAGGCACGGCTATGCAGCGCAGTCCCTCTTCAAACTCCTCATCGTCCACGGCGTATCCGCGGCGCCGCGTCTTTTCGATCTCCGTGCGCAAAGCCTCGGCCGTGGCAATTGTGCGATGCGTGAACCGCTCAAACCGCAGCCGCTTCACCACTTCGTTGGCCCGCTCCTCCGGCAGGAACGCCAGAATCGCCTTCCCTACTGAGGTGCAGTGTACCGGATTGCTGGCCCCGATCCGCGTAATCATCCGCACCGAGCGCGCCGGCTCAATCTTGTCGATGTAAATCACGCGCGACGCTTCCAGGACGCAGAGATGCGCGGTCTCCTCGGTCTCAGACACCAGCCGGCGCAGATGCGGTTGTGCGCGGTCGCGCAAATCGTATTGCTCAATCGCCCGATTGCCAAAGTCAAAAAGCCGCAGTCCCAGCCGGAACTTCCCGTTCACGGTCCGTTCCACCATCCGGTGCCGTTCCAGCACCATCAAAAAGCGATGCGCCGTGCTTTTGTGCAGTTGCAGAGACGAGGCGACCTGCGCCAATCCCAAGGGCGTTTCGCTCTCACCAAGCAGGTCCAATACAGCAAACGCCCGGTCGAGTGCCTGCACTTTGTAGGTTCCTTGCGGCGCCGCGTCTCGCATTTTGGTCCCCCGTTCCGATTCTTGACTATAGAAACAGTTTTTCAGAATGCGGGACACGTGTCAAGACGTGATACGCCACGATTGCTACTGAATCACGCCAAAACCTCACTTCCCGCCCTAAGCCATGTCGCATCGTCCGCAGCAACATTGACGGATTCGGCGCAGCGCGAAAAAATCAAAAGACGACGGCTCCAAAACCATGAAGACGGGATATCTGAATGAGACAGGCAATCCTTGCACTTGAGTTTCTCGCCCTCACGTCCATCGTTTCACTGGCTCAAGTGCCGCTCACCCCAATCTGGCAGGTTCACCAGACTCCCGACAACGACGGCGTCTACTACGTCGGTCCCGAGGTTTCAGCTCCCAAGCTGCTCAAAACCGTTTACGTGCCCTACCCTGCCGCAAGCGCGAAACAAACCGAAGGCATGACGGCACTTTCGATGGTGATCGACGCCAAGGGCCTGCCACAGCATATTCAGGTCCTCCACAGCCACAGCGACCAGTTCGATCAAGTCTCAATCGCCGCCGTTCAGCAGTCCATGTTTGCGCCCGGAATGCTGGCGGGAAAGCCCGTGCCCGTATGGATCGACGTCCTCGTGGTCTTTTACTCCAATCACAGCCAGACCTCCCCTCTAGTGCTCATCGCAGAGAGGGACCTGCCCGCTCCCGCTGAGTCGGCGTTCGAGGACAAGCATCGCAATCCGCTTGCCTCCACGCCGCCAATCCCCATCCACACCGTCGACGCCGACTTTTCGGACCCATTTACCAAGCACCCGCTTGTAATGGTCGCTGTTGTCACGGTGTTCGTAGGCGCCGATGGCTTGCCCAAGAATGTTCACATCCGGCGTGGGCTGGGATTCGGCCTCGATCAGAAAGCAACCGCCGCTGTCCAA
>Ga0182013_10004761_pt1 | contig 16130 bp, 6 predicted proteins | sample 612S2MmetaG_FD_120487 | JGI IMG/M metagenome (GOLD analysis project Ga0182013, IMG submission 120487) | Permafrost microbial communities from Stordalen Mire, Sweden - 612S2M metaG | ecosystem: Environmental > Terrestrial > Soil > Wetlands > Permafrost | place: Sweden: Stordalen | collected...
GCCCAGTCTTTCCAGCGCATGGGATTTGAAAAAATCCGTCTGGTCCATTTTTCCAAGTGACCGTTCAGCCGCGTGCCGAGAGCAGGTTCTGGATGCATTTAGGACGTTCCCATTCGTTCTGGTGCAAGTCGTCATGGAGTTTCAATTTTTGAGACAACATGTGAATTCTCATTCGCTCACTATGGTCCCGGAAATGGGAGGAAGATTCGAACGATACTTGGTTGATTTAATCACCGAAAAACCGATCTTGGACCCCGATGCCCGGCCGACGGGGACCACCGTCGCCCTCATCGACTATGTGCCCAGTGGACCACAAACACAGGACATCATTCCTTCGCCACGTGTAGCGCAATGGACGAACGTTCACAAAGTCATTTTGCAGCACTTTATTGGCAACATGCTGTGGAACCACGATTTTCGCGGAGTTGACGACGATGCTGTAAAAGACGTCGAATTGGGTCCCCTATTTTTCAGAGCGGCCGTCGCCTGGTTGCTGGCTGAGTTTGACTATGGATATTTATATCTCACGGGAAACGCAGTCGAGAGAACGATGGCGCTGGCTCGAATCGAACAATCCAGTGCGCTGACAGGCGCTGACGCCAATTTCAAATCCAATGACAGACGAGCGCCGATTTTTACGGATCTATCGGAAATCGTGCCAAATTAAAAAATATGTACTCGATCGAATAAAGACCAATGATTAGTTTGACCACCGATTGGCGACAGTTGCTATGGATGTGGATACAGGGCAACAGGTCGACGTGACAGAACAACGGAAATTTTTCGCCGGATCTAATCCATTCGACTTTATACACACCGCTCCCATGGAGGTACAGGCCCTGGAGAATGTGAAAAACGAACTGATAGGGGAAATCACCCGACTCGAAACAGAAAATCAAAACCAACAGCGCGCAATCGAACAACAAACAAATAATTTCAACAGTTTAAAAGCTGAAAATGAGAATTTTAAAGGAGAAGTGGAAAAAGCTGCGGATCAAAACGGAAGAATTGAAACACTTGAAGAAAATCTTGCGATGCTGGAAATGGACATTTTCGGAGTCCTGTATCCCATTTACTGTCGCAATTATTTCACATACAACTATATCATGGACGCCCGGGGTGTAAATGCACACGAAAGAGATTTTTTCTTCGGTAATACACTTTTCAAAGCAGTCGACGGTTTAGCCCCGAAGACAAAAACAATAAACAATACACATGGCAAACCGTACAACCGTCGTTGGAGCGATCGATTGAACAATTCAATCAAAAACGATTGCGCCCTGGCGGTCCTGATTTATCAATGGATGATAAATCCGGACCTATCCCAGCAATACAACATCCCCCCCGCCAAAGAACAAGTCGCAGAGATAGCCAATAGATACTTCAACTCTATTGGAGGAGTCATTGCCAACGTCACACTTCCGCTGTCCATGGCTTTGGCGATGTACCGGTATCGGCACCACAATCCACAAGAAACCTTCAACGTCGCGCTGGATTTTTATCCAACTCTGGACTATTACGAATACACTTTCTTTTCCTACTATAACGTAATTGACAAGATGCCCAAGGGCTTCAAAACAAGCGTTCCCCACACATTCAACTATCAATAGCGCTAAAATAGTTCATGTAAGAATAACAACTCGGATTAAAAGGATTGTCATCTTTTTAGGATACAAACAAATGCTGAACGGTTCTCAGAATCTTCCAGTACGGCGGCGTGGGACGATGTTTCAAATGCAGCCAAGTGATCAAAATACTCGCAAAAACTCGTGATGCCTCATGAACCGACTGCAAGTCGTCGGTTGTTAATAAACTCTGCTCCATGTTGCAAGCGAACGTCAGCCATTCATAGAGCGTCGGAGTGTCACGGAAAGATGCATCAGACAATGGAAACGTGGGGTTTGCATGATCTTGTTGTTGTTGTTGTGGTGACTGCGAATAGTGCCAAGGAAAATTGGCAGATGACACTCTCAGCGGATATCGATCGGGACTATTCGTAACATATTGCCCTCGAAAGGCCTCGGTCCAGTCGTCGTTTCCAATCGCCTCCTCATCAATGATCAATCCACATGTATAAAGTAGAACGGTCCACACTGCCGCCCACACCAGGTGACGATCGCAAAAGGCATCCAGTTCGGAAACCAAGTGCTTGTGGATTAGAAGCATTTCGACCAAATCCACCAATTCCGAGTCGCTGCCGAGCACAGTTTGCATGGTCGCGTTGAACCAACACATGATACCCGATTGCGGCATCTGACCCCAGCAGCTCATCCAAATTTCACCTTGAATTCTCTGTTGAACCACACGGAGCGAGGCGGTGGTGATGGAATGTTCCGTTGCGTGACGCAAAAACAATGGGTACCGTTCTTTCAATTGTTGATATTTCCGGAGCGCGCTCGTCAAATGCACGGAGCGATCCTTTTCCGTTCTCAACGACTCGATATCGCCCAGTGTGGGAGACTCGAGGAAGTCTTGAAAATTCAGGTCGCACGCCACGGATGTCGCCCACCGTTCCCTGATATACTCGACATTCGCCGCTGCTGCGTCATCAACACACGGTTCCATGGAGTGCAGACGTTGCAACGTCTCAAAGGAAGGAATGAATGAAAATCCTGGTCCGAACATGGGAAGCATGTATTTTTGCAGGTCGTTCGGGGACGATCTGATAATGTAGCCTGCGGGCTGTGCAGGCACATGTCGGGCGGAGGTGATGTGGCCGTGTTCGTCGACGTCTCCTGCCGCCTCCTCCTCCTCCTCCTCCTCCTGCTCATCATTCTCCGGAACAATTTCGGCACCAGCGATTTCAGTATTAATCTGTACGTTCACGGACGGGTAATAGTTTTTGGCGAACAAATTCCAGTACAGATCAAACACCGTGTTATTCTCAACGTCATGAAGACCACTGGATAAAATGTGACAGGCAATCATCACATGCAGCAATTCTTCGAACAAATACATAAATTTAAACTCCAGTCTGGAATATTGTCCGGGAAATACTTGGGCGTGACGCTCGTAGTAGGCATAAAACTCTAGAATCGGCGACGACGGACTGGCCAGCCCAATGTCCCAGTAATCTTGGAACCTGGAACTTTCAAAATACATCGGCCTCACGCGCAACACTTGCTTGAACAGCAAGCAGGCCGTGTGCATTGTAGCGGCGAAGATGCACGTATTGTTGATTATGGTGGCGTGTTCCGTACTGGTGTTTTGGTCTTGTTCGGCGGATCGGGCCTCATTGCGACATCTCTGGTTCCAGTCATCGCAAAAAGCCAAATAAATGATAATGATTTGCTGAACAAGAGACGTGGGAATGAGGCGGGCATTCGAAAGACAAATCGCCATTTGTCGTGCATGAGAAGACGAGTCGCCAGCAATGCAATCCTGCCATACACTCCATTTGGAAACATCAATCGTAGTGTTGACATTCGAGTTTTTGAGACGGTCGTACAGCAGGTGTTGGTGTTGGTCAATCGCGCAGGGTTTCCAGCCACGATTGGAGGATGCGACAAAGAGCAAAGAATCATCTGCCACCCATGTCTCGGCAGGTTGCTGAACGCTGTTGATCATCATTTGCCACACATTATTACGAAGAGATTGTCCAGGCCGCGCGAAACGCTGACGATACTCGGCTCGGCTTTGGACGATGTCGACTTGGTTTTCCATGCGGACGCCCGAGTGCGGCTGAGCGAGACGGTAAAAGCCGAATTGATGTCGTATTGCAAAGCGTTTTTCGCTCGATTTCGACTCATTCTCGCCCTTGGATGTGGTAATCTCTCGAATACAATCAAAAGGACGGATTGCGGGATGGCGAACGAGGTCGAGTGTCGTGTAGCGATCGGCCAGCGAGTACTGAATCATGCCCCTGACAAAATCGCTCAATAACAAAACTCGATGTCTAATATCGGCTTTGGGTCCAGTAATGGCCTGTTCGCTCCACCACTGGTCGAAATAATCGGAAAATAACGGCGCGCTCAACATATTGCCCAGGATGGCCGTTGGATAGATGTCCGAGGGAGAGTCCAACCCTTGAAAGCCCAGCGCTCCGCCAATCTGCGAAATGATATCCGAGCGCGTTTCGGCATAATTCGAGTCCTTAAAAACCTCATAGGTGACATACACAATCTTCGAGCGTTCATCTGGGGCGGGAGCGCGGGCCGTCATTTTTTTTTCGGCCATCATCTTTCGCGACATTTGATTCAGATTGTCCAAGTGCACCACTGCATCTCGATCCACCTCACCGTACACTTGAACGTTGGTGGTCTTTTGGATCTGGAGCATCAAGGTCAAGGTCACATTGGGATGCAGATATTTCAGAGCCTGTTGATCACGCATTGCCTGCAAAACATCTTCGCCGCAATTGAACTGCGATTTTCCAAGTAGTTTCTTGGGTTGGGATATGAGGCAAGGCAAATGGTGGGATATGGGAATGCGCACCTTTTTCGGCCCCCGGGCCGTCGAAGTCTGCGCGGCATTCCAATCGTCCGTAAATTGATCCAAAATCAACTGTCGATAATCGCTAAACAACAGGAATCTCCACAAGTAAAATTCCCAAACTCGCGACGGAGGTGCAGGTTGGCAAGAGTGACAACGAACTTGTGCTGCCACGGGGCACTCGTCGGCGGCGAGAGTAGGCCGAATGATTTGTGGTCTTTGACCAGTGTTGGATTTTTTGGACGATTTTTCCGACAGAGTAACGGTGGAGGGAACAGATGGGGCGGTCGATGTTGATGATGATGATGATGAGTTGGAAGAGGCTGGCGGCCGTGATTCGAGCTTGGCGTTTTTTGTCGTTCGATGTGTCTTGACCATGAGATTGTGCTGCAATTTGTCTGCCCTCGTCATGTCCAAGGTGCCCCAACTGGAGAGGGATCTGGGATTGACGCCGGAACGAAAGTCTGCCTTGTTCATTCGATCCATGATACATTGCGGGCACCAAATACGGGTGCAAAATAGAATACCATACTCATCGCGCGTGAGTTCAACGGCAGGATCAATCATTCTCCGCATCAAATTTCGATAGGGGAGCGAATTTTCAATGCTCGGCGAGCCGCAAAAATTAAAATTATCCAATAACGCAAACCATTTGGCGGTGCGGGTGAAAATACTAAAACGACCGACGAGAAGACCGGCAGCGGCGACGGCCAGACTCCAATTGTCACTCGTGTGAGCGTTTTCGAATTGAACTTGCTGCAAACTGACCTCGACCGCTCGCATATCGATTAGACCGAGCAATTGGGTGTAAAAATGGTAGGTCATCAAATGTTTCATCCGGCGCGGCACAAGCTCCTCCGGTTTTGCCGGTTTTTCGGCAAAAGATGCGCGCTTCGAGTCCACGAGGTCACCGTTATTCCATGTTTGCGGTTCAATGTTTGTGCCGGAGATTTGTTTCGAAAGGGCCTTGAGTGAGCGGCTGGTGGACGACGACGACGACGACGACGACGACGACGACGAATAGGCGGATGGGGTGGCAGTAGCGGCGTGGAATGACGGCGGCGAGCAAACTGGAGCCTGGAGCGATGGGGTTGTCTTTTTGTGCGCATCGTGCGAGGAAACCTTGGAATTTTTGACAGGAATCTTCCACTGCGTCGGTAACGATGGATTGCAATTGGGGTGCACGAACGTGTTCGATGGATCCGTCAAATAATTACTACTGTCCGTCTCGGACGCAATGCTCTTGTAATGCCACAAGGTGGACTTTGAAAAATGAACCACGGGCTCCATAAAGATCCAACGCGAAAGGCCAAAATCGATCATCTTGAGGTGACTCAGTTTACGAGCGTTCATCGACTCGGCATTCATGCTTCGTTCATATCCTCTCGGTGGGTTGCACCCGAGGACCATATTGTCCACCTTCATATCTCTGTAAGCAACGCCTCTAAAATGGAGGTAGTGCATCGCCCGCACCATTTGGGCCGTTTCGTTCATTTTGGTGTGCGCACTCGGCAGGCCATCAAAGGTCTCCCAACCTCGTTGCACTCTCGACCAACAATCCTCGGTTCCCACCTCCACAATGATGCCCGTGATGGAGAGAGTGTAAGGGTTCAAGTCGACGCCCACCAGGCGGATAATGTGAGGATGTTCATAGACCAATTGATCCAAAAAGTCATTGCTGCCGTCGTCATTTTCTACAGTAACCCCAGCCGATGACGACGACTGTTGTTCTCGTCTCCTCCTCCGTTTGGAATTGTAAATGGTCTTTCCGTTCAAAGTGACAACTTGTTCGTTTTGGACCCGGTTGGCTGCGTGCCGCTGCTCCACATGAGTTGAATAGGTTTTCATGACCGATTTGGGCACGGTGCCCATGTCCAAGCCGATGTCGAACGTCGTATCGCCCGTCGCCGCCGCCGCCCTTGGATGACGGTTTTTGAATATCCAGGAGGTCCATCCAGGCGGAAAGGGAGAATTCCTGAGATTGGTCTGCATCAATATCAAGCTAGAGACCTCGCGCACCGCATCGTTCTTGGTTTCAAACATGTACTTTTCCAAAAATGCTCCCGACGAATTATGGATGGCAACCAGACGATGGTCATCATTGGCATTGATCGGATGAGGCAACTGGGAGATATTTGCGGCGTACACGGGATGAATGTGATCGGATTGCGGCGGAAGGTCGGCGCGTCTCGCCGATACATCCCTCTGATTCGCCCAGTTCATCTTCAAATACGACTTCCACACATATTTGGTACTTTTGGGCCTGAAATAATCTTTGGATCGGGTTGTAAAATCTTCTCGCCATGGCAAAACGACAGGCGCGTTCGTGTGCGGATCGATTTTTGGAACCACCACAAACGCGCTGCCAAATCCACCAATCCCCAGCAATTTTTCAACGTTGAAGAAGCGGGCCAAGTCGGGTTGGATGGCAATGGCAGGCAAATGAGACCGGTCCATGCCGACCGGGCTAGAGACCAAAGTGCCAAAACAAGACTCTCTCTCACACAATCCAAAGGCCGCCCGCCGTTTTGACAAAATCACATTTTTCACCCGTCCGCGCCCGATCCTTCCTGTCATTTGGATTGGATTATCGCCCCGCACGAATCGTATTGGTGGGTAATCGTCTTTTGAATCTCGCCACAGAATCAGTTTTGGCCAGCCGGGGGTGCTTTGCAGATGGCAGAAGCAGCCCGTTTGCCCGCCGAGTGTGGAACCAGCACCGCCAGCACCACCGCCATGTCGTCGACCATCCCTCATCTTCGAAGCATCCCAAGGGGCAGTCCCGAAGACCAATATCTACAGTCGAGAATCCTACAATACTGGCCGTACAGTAGCTTGGCGCTGGATTATGTCCCCACGAGCGGGCCTGGCGCTTTCAAAAAGGTGCCGAATTCCGTGCTGCAAAATGACCCGAAATTTTTAGAATTTGCAGCGCGAACCGTCGGAGATAATGCCATGCCCAATCCTATTGGATTGGGCAATAGAGAATTTGACCAACTTTGCAAGGACCGTGCCAATTACGTGTGGAGTCTCAAAAATGATGGCACGCGTTACATGATTGCTTTTATCAAAAACCAATACAATCCGGAACAACATGGTGAGCGGCGGCCGTTGGAAAGATCCAAAATTAAGATTGTCCAAAATGAAACGTCGGCCAGGGCGCTAGAAAATTTGCCTCTTTTCATGAAGACGGATAATGATAATGTCGCCATCACTGCCCCTGCTGCGGCCACATCTCGTTCAATCGATGCCGAGCAGGCGACTCAAAAAATGTACGAAAAGTATCAGTGCATTGCCATGGACCGAACTGGTCAAAAATTTGAGCTGGAGTATTCAGAGTCGCCGGCCGTATTGTTTCGCGGAACGCTCATAGACGTGGAGTATGTCTTTGACGATCGGTTGCCGCCGGAGGACCAGCACTCCATAGTGTTACTGGATATTATGGTACTTTTTGGTTCCCATTATGTATCGGAGTTGAACTTTATCCAACGTTACACGTACCTGTTGGAGCAGATGCAAGGAACTTCTTTTGTGGCAGAAACGGTGCCGGCATTGTCACTTTTGAAAAAGCACGTCCCGATGCGTTTGTGCGGCAAAGATTGGCACAGTGTCGCCGAAACATTCAACCGCGACGCGCTGGCGGCCTATGGTTTGGAATTGATCGCCGGAAGGACGCCACACGAACCTGTCACCATACGATCCAATACATTCATGCCGGGGCCCAAGATGGACGGTTTGATTTTTATGCCAATCAGTCACGCAATCAGACAAGGCACCAATCACTTCATGTTCAAATGGAAACCCCATCACGAACTGGACCTGCAGGTGTTTGTGTGGACGACGAAATGCAAGAATCGCAAGTATTGTCCATGGTGTCAAAGAGGTTTAGAAATGCCGCAAACGCAAACCTCTGAGGCAAGCAGGGTACTACTTGCTATTTTGCCTCACATCCATCACTTTGTGACCTTTGATAACAGTCTGGCCAGTGTACTGGAATCGCCCAGTCCTGAAAATTGGCGTTTACTCTCCACGAACCACGGAATGTGTAGCATCCATGTGGATCACGAGATTTACCTCCATCACTTCCCTATGAATGTGTTTGTCGGGGAGGCGGCGCCGGATGAGTGCAACGACAACGACAACAACCTTCGAACGAGTGCAGGCGTTCCAAAACGACACGCGTCGCACTTTTCACTGCGTTTCTTTCCGATGACACCTGAATGGGAATGGCTTCAACTATCCCGTTATGACGCCGCGACAATGCTCATCCGCAAGTGGCTGGAGCAGATTCGTTCAGAGCTGCCGACCACGGGTGCAAATCCGAGTACATCGTCCAAACCATTCGATATTACCCCGAGTCATTCATCGCCCGCCGTCCAATTTCATTCGACGCACCGTATTGTCGAGTGTTCCTTGCATCGAGATGCGAACAAGTCTGGCGCGGACGGAATGATGCAGTTTTGGCAGGAGGACATTATGCTCAGAATGTATCGCTTTCGCCAGAACAAGACACAACCGAACAGCCACACGACGATTCGGGAAACTCTCATTCAATTGTGTGGCAATCCCATTGATTTTTCGAAACTCTGGACTGCCGACGGATGTCCTGAGTATTAAGCGCGCGTCGCCGCACGCGGTCCGCGTATATCCACATTGGTCGAGCACGAAGTAATCCATCGAGATTGAAACAAGAGGAGACTGGGATATTTTACGGGTCCACAACCGTGGAAGATTATTGCCGACATTATCACACTCGACTTGCCCACGACACGTGCCAGCCAGTCATATACATATACATAACATACATGCATGCATGCATTTGCAACCTCGTGTGTGCGACCTGAGAGGCCGATTTGTCGAACACGCCTCACGCAGCGGCATTGGAATTGTGGTCGAAAATTGGCGAATTGTTTTTTTGTTCATTTTGCAGGGTGTAGGCGCGGCTTTTGTCAACAAAAAAAACACACGAAAACCGATGGAGTTTCAAAAAGCGAGGCGTTTCCGTCCGAATAGGGACACGGCCGCCTGTTCGAACCGAGGGATTCGAAAGAGCTAATTTTTAGTTTGGGGCGCCTGTGCGGCTCGATTCTCACACAGCCGACCCAGAGTTCGAATCGATTTTCGAAAAGCTATTCGCGTTCCGTCATAAAACTACTTTTTTCGCACTTTTCAAAAATAAACACAGCTAGGTCACTTTTTGTTCAAACGCGCTCTCCTCGGCTCGAAAAATGAAAAAAAACAGCGTTTCGGTGGCGGACGTTTTAAAACGCTGCGTCCCCTTGCCCACCAGCGCGACTGGCGAGGTTTTAAATGTCAAAGAAATATACCAAAAATATGCACAATCATCAAAGTTCCAAAACAACACTGGAACAGGAGGAGGAGGAGGAGAAGGGGATTTTTTGGCGCCCATTTCTGCAGCGTTTCAAAGTCAGGCACCCGCCAATTCTTTTTTGCCGGACCACGAATTTGTAGACTGCACTCCGAAGGATTTTTTCGTGACAACACAGCACGAATTGCTTCATGAAGGCCATATCGAGCAAATACAAGGGCAAGAGTCACGGTTGGATCATGGAATAGCGACCGACTTGATGGAGAAGGACCACGGTCTGGCTTTTCACCTGAAACGCTCGCTCCAAAAAAGCACCCCCGATTTTTACCCCGAGCCATCGTACGCGCAACTCTATTGGCTCAAAAAGCATTCATTCACACTTAATGGATCTGAAAAGTGGCCGTCCAAAGTGGAACGCACCTATTGTCTCAACCACCTCGGATTGATTCGTGGCACGCCGATTCCCGCCGTGTGGAACTGGAACCAAAACGACGACATTGTGATATTCTCCGGCGTCTTTTGTTCACTATCCTGCCTCATCACCTATGTGAATTCCAGAAATCTAGATGCCGACATTCTGACAAACACCGTTCGATTCATCACCCAAGTCATTCCGGGAATCGATATTAGTCGAAATCTGCCGGCACCCAGAACCGAAATGTTCAAGCCCATTGGGCCCCTGGATCCAAACACCTGGAGCGCCAATGAATGCAACGCCAATGGGATTGGCTACTTTACTTGCGATCACCCTAGTATCATGAGCGCTCCGTTGTACAGTCAGTTGTGCCAATTCAATGACCGCTTGGTGGATATCAACCGGCGACGTGTTGAATCCGGATTGGAACGCCTTCTACCCATAAGTACGGGCAGTTCTCAGATAAATCCGCGTCACGTGAATGTCGAGAAAAACCCTGAGGGGTGGCAAGATTTTTTGGATTCCGATTTGGAAGACACACAACAGACCACTGGATACGACGACGACGCGACAATGGAATTATTTGGTATGGACTCTTCCATCTCATCGGCAGCGCCACCGTCATCTGCGACAGGGGATCATGACGCGGCGCTTGCTTCAAAGATTTCATCGAACACGACTGCAGTGGTCGCAGACCATTCGGTTTCGCGTCACAACGACAAGAAAACGCAAAGGCGTGAAATGATGGAAGAATTTGGTTTTGACGAAGACGAATTGGTGGGTCAACGTTCGAACGAAGAAGAAGAAGATCCGACGCCCAGCACAGCCACGCATCAACATGTCACGGATCAATGTCACGCGACGATCGTTCGTAGCGATGACAAACATGTCGTGAGAAGTTTGAATAATGTGGAAAATAAGACGCTGGGCGCCGAACTACCGGCACTCTATTCCGTCAAGAAGAAAAAAGTGAGACTTTCAAAAGAAGATTCGAAAAATGCGCGCGCCTTGCCGGCGGAGCCAGTTGCTTCATCACTACAGAACGACGTGACACTTTTTGAGAAAATGCCTGCCGTAAAGAACGCTAATGATATTTTGCCCGACCAACGGGCGAAGAAGGCCAAGAGATCGAGGGACGAAATGGAAGGAACGACCCGAAACGAAAAGGACGCGATGGATCAAGACAAGGCGGCCGCACGGACTCGTTCCGATCAACCGGTGATCGACGGTCAAACGGGCCTGGCGACCGAAGCCTGCGATGATGTTCGTCCGACTAAAAAAGTGTGCGTCCACGAAAGGGACGGCGCGCCGAGCACGAACTCCAACACTTTGACACCGGACCCGTCGAGCGACCCAAAAGCCGAAACACATTCTCAAAAAACCAGGCGCAAGGATGAGAAGAAGAAAGCAAAGCACACAGGTGACGAGAGTGAGGCCGCGGCTGAGGCGTCGCCCGCCACGTCCGTCGAACCTTTGCAAAAATCAAAAAAGGCTGCACGCGATAAAACAAATGAGTCCGAGTCTGAGAGTCCCGCAAAGGGCAATCCCAAAGAGCAGAAGAATCAAGACGAAAAGAAGAAGAAGAACAAGGACAAGAAGAAGGAGCACGGGGACGAGCAAAAGAAGGCAAAGGAACATAAAGTGGTTGGCCTCAAAGACAAACCGCTCAAACCATCGTCCACTGGCACCACCACCACCACCACCACCATCGCCCCCGCTGCTGTTCAACGGGGGGAAGAAAAGGAAAAGCCAGCCGTAACAACTGCTGCTCTGGACGTGGTCGGCAAAAAAATTCCCAAACTGTTGCGAGAGTTAAACTCGAGCAGCAGCAAGATGGATCGCATGGCTACTCAAGCTTTGCCCCCCAGGAGACCCCGAGCCGTTCAAAACTAACATGTAGTAATGGCTCTAGAATCGGCAGCGCGAAAGCGTCAAAATAAAATCTTTCACTCAAAAAGTCCACGAGCTTGTGTCTTGTCCGTGCGTATGTATATATATATATATATATATATACATTCACCGATCGCATTGACGAATAGGGACCCGATCACGGTCGACGCAGGGCATTAGTCTCTACTTTAGACAAATAGCCGTCGTCGCCACTGACTTGCAAAACAAGATTTACAAATACTCCACGCTGCTCAGCGAGAGCTTGAATGAGTTCGCGAATCAGGTTTTGAACGTATTCGGCGGCTTGAATGTCGGAGAATAAGGAAAGTTCCAGGCGCTGCTCCTCTTGCATCCACAGGATGAGCGGTGACAGGGAGGACGATTGCAGGCGGGCACAGATGGTTTCCTCCTCGTTTTGGTCATCTCGGCGAGATTCCCACACAATCGATTGGCAAGCTGCACACCAGTCCATTTTGCAAGTATCACAGGTTTGAATGTCGCAAGACGACCAAGATGAATTCCTTACTTCTCCAGTGTGCCCAGTTGTCCGTATGGCACAAAACGGACACAAGCGCTTGCCACTCGTCGCATGTACCCAGCGAATTGCTCTTGAGTGACCATTTCGCTCAGGCGTCGCTTTGAGCAAATCGCGCAGGCGCACCTGCAAAAAGGACGGAATTTGAGCGCCCAGTTCGTCTTCATTTTGGAAACATCTGGCCAGCAAGTCCCCAATGCCAAACAAGAGCGGTTTCTGAAATGATTGGTGGTTGCAGTGGTGCTGGTGGTAATGGTCGCCGTGCTCGTCTTCCGACGCTACGATCAGTGTTTCCGACGCTTCATCTCGCGTCATTGTCCTGGTTCCACCCTCCGCTTCCCATTGTCGCGTCTTCAATAGCTGGTATTGCCGCACGCAGACCACGTGATAGGCCATTTCGTAATAGACATCCGCCTCGTTGGATGTCGGGGCGTTGCATCGCGTCAGACCAGAGCATTCCCGGAATAATTCGGCCGTTCTTCCGTCGCGCTCCTTTAAAATATCGCGTTGCACAACAATCTCGTTGAGCATTCCAATCCAATCCAAAGTGATGATTGGAAAATCTTCCGAAAATCGTTCCAACACCGGTCCGAAGCACTTTAATATCTCCGTGGATGTCCATTGTACATCGGCAGCGTCGACCGTTGATGATGGTGACGGGGGGGATTGTATTATCAGCGAAGGCAGGGGATGCACGAGCAGCACCGAGTCCGAGCTGGACGCACCGTCGTCGTCATCATCAACGCCATACTCCACAGGCTGAATGACAAGGTGCGGCGTGCAAGAAATTCTCTCCAGCCAGGATTCGAATTTGAGAACGAGCGGAATCCAAAACTGAATCCACCAATAGCAACGATTGACGAGCATGACCGTCTCTGAGAGTGTTTGGCACAGGTGAGCCGATGATTCCAGCGGCCATATCGGAGCCGACCACGTCGAAAGCATTTGAACGGCCTTTAGAGAACACAGTTTGTCGGTAATTTGTTGCAATCGTTGCTTGACCGTATTCAAAGCGTAAAACTGCCAAATTGCACGACATTGTTCCGTCGTAAAGCAAAAATTACAAAAGGGACATGTCGGACGCCATGTGGCCGGGTCGACGCATGTCACATTTCTGACGTTCAGATGAGGTTGTGGTTCCGTCGGAGAAAAGACGACCATGACCATTGAGTCCCAGTGTACGACCAAGCATTGTGCACAGGACAAGTGGCCGCGATCGCACACCAGGTGACTCAACATTTTCGAATGACTCCAAGGGATGTCGCATTCCAACTGCCGGCGAATAATGTGTTTTAAAAAGTCTGTGTTGATCATCGGTGATGGTGATGGTGGTGGTGGTGGTGCAGACGGTTGCGGTTGGATGCCATCTATCGTACGAGTCGTTGTGGCTGGTGCTGGCATCTTGCCGTCGTGCATACAAAAGAGCAAATCAGAGCATTGGATTTGGTCGCATGAGAAACATTTGATCCCCTCTGCTTCTGACACTGCGTATTCGTCCAGGAATGAAAGGCAATCCCAGTGTTTGAATATGTGAGGATACAGGGCGTGCCTCGAAAAGGAAGTATAGTACTGCAGGATGATGAGTCGTACCCATTCGGAAGCCGACGATGACAGTGTCAAACCGGTTTCCAGACAGGCCCGTCTCAGTTTTTGGTTCCACAACAGGTTTGAACTGGCAAAAAAGGGTTTTTGACCCGCAGACGCGAGAGTCAAAGGATGCTTGCCGGAGTGAAGGCCAGGCGCGGCGGTTGGGTCCTCTTCCGCTTCTGCCTTTTCATCATCGTCGTCGACTCCAAAATGACCTCCTGCAAAAAGAGCGACATCCCTCAGGGTCCAATGAAACAGTACCCTGGACATCATTGCATGACATAGTCTTTGAAGACATGCGATTGAGGCGATGGGATAGGCCTGATCGCGCCGCGGTGGAGGTGTGTTTGAATCACACGCGTCGGCAGTATCGACCACAATCTCGCAGTCTCCTTCCCGACCCCTTGCGGTCACCAATTGGAGATGCCATTGAAATCGATATTCAAAACATGAGATTTGCGGGTTGGATGGGTGGCGGTGGTGCCGATCGAGATCGATTTGTGAATGGGGCAGGTGAGCCGTTTTGGTTCGGTTTTTGACGGCGTGTTCCCGTCGAATGATAAAGTCGGAGAGTTTTGAAAACATCAATGGTCTCATCGCGCCGCCACGGTCATTTGGCTGTAGAGAAAATGTCGGATCGCAACACGACGAGGGATTGGGCGCCCAGTAAAAACGTGGTCCACGTGCATGTTCGTCCGTCCCATGGTCGGCCGACGACGACGACGAGGACTTTTGCAGGGCAATCCAACCAATGCTTTGAAATTCATTGTCTTGTAATTCGGGCGACGAAAAATCAAACCAAGTATCACGCCACCAGAGTCGAAAGGCGGTGCCGAGCTCTTTCTGCCTCGTGGCCATGGCACACACCAAGAGCACGCAAGCTTCCAATGTCGGTTGCGACCAAATTAACCACCAACAATGGGACAATGCGGTGTCAAAAAACCACAAGTCACGTCAGCAGTTAAAAAGGACGTCCGGGTTGGATCCAAAAGTCACCGCGGTACAAGGGAAAGTGCCGAGAAAGCCATTCGAGCCGGCGCTCGCGCGCTCCCTTCGGGGCGCCGCATTTCGCGCCCCATCGGCGTCTCACCCGGTCTCATTCATCGGCCACACAGTGGGCAGCGTTCGTCTTACATTTTCATCAAGTCCACATTTTCGCGCGCTGGAAGGAAGGCCGTTGAAATTTTCAGAGTTCCTTTGACGTGGAAAAAGAGCGACACCAGCCACGTGACTCAGAGCCACTGGAACTGGAGCAGTAGGTGAAAGAGTCTTAAGACGAGACAAACGCTTTTTTACTTTGAGTTGAAGAGATATCCTTGAACATGACGGCGACAGTGGGTTTGAAGGTTCGGCCTTTTAAAAATCGATCGCCCCACGCATATCAATGTGTCATGTGAAGCAGATTTGCGTAAAAAATTTCGGTGGTGGCAGCATGCGTTTTGGGAGGCCTTGGCCCGATATGAATTGGCAATGCCCCGTGCTGAAAAGTGGGCCGCTTGGCCCAACCGTGACACTCAAAATGCATGTGAAACAGAAAAAAAACGATTTTTAGTTGCTTGTTATCGAAGACATAGCAGTCGCCTTGAACAAATTCGAGACTCGAAAAATGGATTCGGACAGAGAAGCACAAATTTCAAACCGTGGTGGTATTTTCCATCGGGCAAAAAATCTCATCAAAGGCCACCCCGTCATTTCCGTGGCTATTTCGGCCGCCGCCCTGTTGTTGGTCTTGAAGGGCATCAATTATCTGATGAGAAGGTCTTGTAGCAAGGACGTGAATGGAACGCTCACCCTGGATCCCACTCAAAAAGATCGCACGCTTTGTAAGGTTCAGTCTTATTTCGACGTCGTTGCCAACATCGACGAGAGGTTCCTCGGCTTTTTGGCCCCGAACAGCCTCAACTATGATTTTAGCACGGGAACGCTTTCCCGCGTCAAAGACA
>Ga0182013_10004763_pt1 | contig 16129 bp, 9 predicted proteins | sample 612S2MmetaG_FD_120487 | JGI IMG/M metagenome (GOLD analysis project Ga0182013, IMG submission 120487) | Permafrost microbial communities from Stordalen Mire, Sweden - 612S2M metaG | ecosystem: Environmental > Terrestrial > Soil > Wetlands > Permafrost | place: Sweden: Stordalen | collected...
CGAAATCCTTGACGTTGGCGCGCTTGAACGTCTCGCCGAAACCGGCGCTGCCGCGCGGATTGGGGAAGAACACGAAATAGCCGTGAGCCGCGAGCAGCGCGGGGCTGTCGCCAAGCACCGTGGGCCAGGAAGGCGAGGTGAGCCACGCCGGTCCGCCGTGCACCCACACCACCATGGGATAGCTCGTACCGGGCGATAGGGTCTTCGGCGGCACCAGCCAGCCTTGCACATCGAAGCCGTCGTTCTTCCAGTGCACGTTGATGGCATTGCCCCAGGGCACTTCGACCGGAGCGGCGGCTGCGGATACCGCCTGCGGCCGCCAGACGCCAATCTCTCCGGTGACGATGGTCGGCGGTTCGTTGAAGGTTTCGCGTATCGCGGCCGTGGTCTTGCCGTCGGCGGCAATGGAGATGCCGCGGGCATACGTCGCCGAGGCGCGCAGTGTCGCTGCGTCCTGATACAAGGGCTTCACGGCATGGGTCTTGACGTTCACCGAGGTGAGCGCGCTGCCGCCGTCGGCCGCCTCGGCGAGAATGAGCTCGTCGCGGCTGCGCCACGCCAGCCAGAACGCCGAACTCGGACGCTCCGGCGCCAGCAGCTGGGGTTGTCCGCCGGCGGCCGAGACCATGTAGGGATTGCCGCTGGCAATGCTCTCGTCGCTCGACAAGCCGGCGATGTAGGCGATGCGGCTGCCGTCGGGCGAGAATCGAGGAACCGCGATCTGCAGGTGGGTTTTCACTAAGGAACGCGCGCCGCCCGACGCCGCATCGATCACGTACAGCTCGGCGACGTACCAGTTGTTGTCGCCTGACCCATGGGCCGCGGTGGCCGCGAAGCCCTTGCCGTCGGGGGCCCAGTCGTATTCATAGACGTACAGATCCTCGGGAGAAATCGGCCGCAAGACGCCCGAGTCGAGATTCACCTCGGCGATGCGCTGCTCGAACACGTGTGCGTCGATCACGCCCGTTGCCGCACCGCCGGCGGACAGCGGGCCTGCGATTCGCGACGAGCCTGCGGTGAACAGCACGGCGAGGGATCGGCCGTCGCGGGACCATAGCGGCGTCGCGAGATAACCCTGAGCGGCGGTGAGGCGGCGCGCTTTGCCGTGTGCCACGTCGTAGAGATAGAGCTGCTTCTGTCCCGGCGATTCGGCATCGGAGAGGAAGGCCAGGGTTGAGCCGTCAGGCGACCAGGCAGGAGAATCTTCGTCCGGCGGCGCCTTGGGTTGAGCCGCCGGGGAAGTCGCGGTGACGATCACCGGCGGCGCGTGGCCGACGACCGCACCGATGCGGATGGAGGTGCCGATGGTCAGATCGCTGCCGGTGCCGGGCACCGCCTGGACCCAGGCGAGATGCCGGTGGTCGGGCGCAATGACGACTTCGCGATAGTCGGTGGTGGACATGAGCTGGTGCAGGTCGTCGGCGATGGTCTGCGCCGCGGCGGCGTGTACGTTGAGCGAGATCGCGGCCGCGAGCGCGAGCGCTGCTGCCTGCTTCAAGTCCGGGATCATGGTCATGCGTCCGTCATTTTAACAAAGGCAGTTCGAGATAGGAGGCATGCGCGGCGTCGTGAAGAATCTCGTTCTTGGCGACGATGCCGCGGACCTCGTCGAAGTTGTTTCCGCCGGTGTTGAGATTACGCTCATAAGCGGGAAAATTGCTGCTGGTGATCTCGATGCGCAGGCGATGGCCTATTTGCAAGCGAATGGCGGTGACCATCTGATCCAGGGTCACTTCATTGGCGCTAGAGGGCCGCATCAAGGCGACGTGATGGATGCCGCCGCGATACCGCATGCGCTTGGCGGTGTCGTACAGGTTGAGTGCGCGGCCGTCGGGAAGCACGTCGACCAGCTTCAGCATGATGTCGGTGTCGGGAGCGGAGGAGCGGACGAACAGCCGCGCCTTGACGTATCCCGTGAAGGTCATGTCGCGCGTGAGCGCATCGCTGGTGTAGACCAGGACATCCTGGCGGCTCTCGATGCTCTTTTGGTCGATGGACAGATCGTGCGAGCAGCAGGACGCGCCTTTCGAAGGGACCGGGTTCATGGGGTCGTACAGGAAAGCGTCCGCCGTCTCGCCGGATGCGGGTGAGTGTTCGTCGAGCGAGCCGCCGCCCGAGAGGGAATTTGCCGGGGACTTGGCGTGCAGATAGAGGCGGTATGGCTCGGAGCGCACCGGCCAGGCATCGGTTTTCGTCCAGGTGTTGGTGCGCATGGTGTAGAACTGCACCTTCGGCATGTCGAAGGGCCCCTTGCCATCGTTCTCCACGTAATGATCGAAGAACGCGATGATCTGCGAGGCGTAGTCGAAGCGGGCGTCGCCGACGTCGTTCTCGCCGATGCGGGTGTGTTCGGATTCCGTGCCTTGCAGGCAGTGTTGCGTGGGACCGATGAGCAAGTACTGATTGGGCGAGTTGCGGCTCAAGTACTCGTACAGCTTGGTAGTGGGATAGATTTCGACCAGGTCGAACCAGCTGTCCATGTGCAAGGCCGGTACCCGGGTCGAATCGCCCGAGCGCAGAAAATCGTAAGCGTTCCAGTCCGTGCTCGCCGGCGCGATGCGCATCAGCGTGTCGAAATCGGTTTCCGGCGATCCGGCCGCCTTTAGAATATCGGCACTCGGCAGGTAGCCTTCGAGATCCGCGCGATACGGCGGGTTCGAATCCGGCGAGTAGGTATGCGCGAGGCGAGTGCGCTGCTCCTGCGAGATACCGGCCGGCATGACGGGATGCGCGTGGTAGCCGTAGATTTGAAACCACCAGGACCAGAAGAGCTGGGGAACGCCCCCTAAGTACCAGACGCCCTCATCGCTGTAGCCCGGGATCTCGCCGACCCCGGTGGCCGCGCCGATCGGAACCATGGCCTTGTGCGCCGGATGATTCAGCGTCGCGATCGGCAGCTGTCCTTCGGCGCTCGATGAACAACCGAAAGTGCCGACCCGGCCATTGGACCAAGGCTGCGCAGCGATCCAGCTCAGGGTGTCGTAGCCGTCATCCTTGATTCCCCGCAGCCAGTGGTACTCTCCTTCGGACCATCGGGTACCGCGATCGTTGACGACGATCAGCGTGTAGCCCTTGTGCACCAGGCGGGAGAACATGTCCTTGCGGAATCCGCGGGTGAGCTCGCCCACCGGCGAATAGGGTGTCTTGATCAGGATCACCGAGTGCTTCACGTCCGGCGATGCCGCCTTAAGCGGATGCACGATGGTGGCGGACAGGCGCACGCCGTCGCGCATGGGAACCGGCACTTCTTCCTCGACCGTGGCCGCGCCCTCGAGTCCGAGCGCCGCCAGGATCCCAAGATTGGCGCTTTCGGCTTGCTGGCCGATCTCGCGCGCTACCGCGTCCGGGATGCTGACGCGGACAGTCTGCGAGTCGGCCGGTGCAGCACATGCGATGGCGCCGGCCAGCAGCAAGGATACGGCCCAGCCCGTGAAGTCCGCGTTTCTCGATGTCATTTTTCGCTCCCATCGCCTCGAGGAGGCCGACTCTAGAATCCAACGTGAAAGCGTACGCCATAAGTTCTGGGCCGGCCGATGAAGCGCTCGTCGCCGGGCACGTACGGCTCCAGTCGGTTTCCCGCCTGGACTTCGCTCACCAGCAAATTATCGGTGAGGTTCGTGCCATAGACCGAGAACTCGTACTTGTGAATGGCGTAGGTCACCGAGGCATTGACCATGGTGGAAGAGGGAATGGCCCGCGTGGTGGGATCCTCGAGATTGAACTCGTTGTAGGTGGCGCTGCGGAAGGTGTAATCGGCTGAAAAACGCAGCGATCCCTCGCCTAAGGGCACGGTGTAGTCCGGACCCGTCGTCACGATCCAGCGCGGGAAGAACGGCACCTTGGCGCCCGAGGGTGCGTTCAAGTTCACCAGAGGGCCGTTGGCCTCCGCGTCGGTGAAGGACCCGTTCAAGTTCAATGTCAGCGAGTCGGTGACCTTGGCGCGGTTCTCCAGCTCGAACCCGCGGCTCTTGACCTTGCCTTGATTCTCGACGAAGGGATAGCCGCAGGCCAGCGGGAAGGTGGTCTGTACATCGCCCCAGTTGATGTAGAAGGCCGTGACGTTGGCGACGATGCGGCCGTTCCAGAAAGTGCCCTTCTCGCCGATGTCGTAATCCCACAGATGGTCGGGGCCGAACGTCGGCGGCGCGTTGGTGAGATGCGCGGCGGCGAGGTCGGCGGCGCAGAACGACAGAGGCACTGGCAGGTTGACGCCGCCGTAGCGGAAGCCGCGCGCTGCCTGCGCAAAAAACATGAGATTATCGGTGGGCTTGTAGTCGACGACCACGCGCGGGTTGCCGCCGGATGACGTTGTGGTGCCGTTGGACACCAGCGGCTCACCCGGACCCAGCGCCCCCGCGACACCCGTGAAGAACAGGTTGAAATCCTGCTTGAAGTTGAAATAACGCGCCCCGAGGGTCACATCCACCTTGGGCACTACTTCGTAGGTCACTTCGCCGAACAAAGCGCTCTGATGCTCCTGCACGTCGATGGTGCCATAAAAGAAATCGTCGTTGCGCGGCGTGCCGTAGGCGCCGATCGAGGTGAACCCCGGAACGCCGTACAGGTCGGCGAATGCGGCGTCGAAGCCGGGGGAGTACACATCCTGCGGATAGAAGCGGTGGTACTGTTCGTGGAAGGCCCCCACGCTCCAGCGTAATTTCTGGTCCTGCCGCGAAACCAGCCGGATTTCCTGGGTCGCGTCCTTGACTGAATTGATCTGGAAGCCCTGCGAGGGCAAAAGGACGCCCGGCGTCAGCAGCGCCTCGTCGAAGAAGTCGAACGAGCGCTCGTCGGTGAACTGGCGGTCCTGGTACGAGACGGACGCAATCAGATGCGCGAAGCCCATGTCGAAATCGCCGGTGAGGTTGTACAGCTTGAAGTAGTCGTCGAACCGCTCGGGATCGAGGGAGTCGTAGACGTACTCGCCGAGCTGCGGATAGGTGTTGTAATTGCCGTGCGATGTCAGGCGCGCGAACGTGACGCTGGCATCGATGGTCGCGAGCTCGTTCGGCGTCCAGCGCGCCGCGATGCGGCCCTGCGTCGATTCTGCATCGTTGGCACGCGGGGTGTGGGTGCCGATGTTGTTGATGAAGCCAGAGTCCTCGCCGCGATATAGGGCGATGCGCACGCCGAGCACATTGTCGATCACCGGCAGGTTCACCATGCCGCGGGTGTTGTAGTTGAAACTGCCGTGGTCGGTGTTGGACAGGGCGGTGTCGAAGCTGCCGGAGAAGGTATTCGAGTCGGGTTTCTTCGTGATCAGGCGGATGGTTCCGGACATCGAACCCGCGCCGTACAAGGTGCCCTGGGGTCCGCGGATGACCTCGACCCGTTCCAGGTCGAACACCTTCAAATCGGGATTCGCCGACTGGATCGAGATCGGGGCGTCGTCGAGATACGTGGAGGTGAGCGAACGGTCCTGAAGCGTGGTGATGTCCGGCCCGGTGGTGACGACACCGCGCATTTCGATGGCGTTCACGCCCGGCGAGTCCTCCTGCATGTTCACCGAGGGGATGGTGCGCCCGAAGTCCGCGACCGATCCCAAGCCCTTGTTCTCGAGTTCAGTGGCCGAGATCACAGTGATGGCCATGGGCACCCTCTGCACCGACTGGACACCCTGCCGAGTTGCGCTGACCACGATCTCGTCGAGTCCTTCGGAGCTGCTGACTCCGGACTGTGCGTGGACAGCGGGAGTCAACGCGATGAATGCAGCGCCCGTCATGGCCGCTAAAAAGATTGAGTTGGAGCGGTGTGAATCGTACATGCGTATCCCCTCATCGATTTTTTGCGCAGGTTGGCGCTGGGCTTTCCGCAATATAAGCCGAGGGGGCCGCGTTGATATCTGCGAGCGCTTAGGTTAAGCGCCACAAACGTTTGGCAAACGGGCAAAACCCCCGCAGCGCCGCGGCGGCCGTTGCGTTAGCGAGACTCAGCTTCGGTTCGCTGCAAATCGGTGCGGATGCAGCGTCCCGCCGCCCAAAAATGATACGCCGCCCACACGCCCGTCAAGCTGTTGATGAGCAGCGCCCAGCGCAGCGATCCGCTGCCCGCGGCGAAATGCTGCGCGAGCTGATCGCTCAGGATGCCGATGAACTGCGGCGCCAGCGCGAGGTTCGCGACGTTCGCGCCGAACAGCAGCAAGGCACAGGTCAGGCCGCGCATTCTCGGCCTGACCAGGCTCTGCGTGAGGCTCAAGATGGGTCCGAGATTCAGGTAGGCGACGGGCACGAATATCCAGAGCGCGAGAGTGGCCAACGGCAAGCTGTCGGTCGCGTACACGGCGGCCGATGCCAGGGTGCCGAACAGCGTCGCGGCGCCGACCACCCACACTTGCCAGCGCGGGTCGCGGCGCGACAGGAAATGGATGAGCAGGCCGCCGCCAATGATACCGGCCGCGCCGGCAATACCCGATACCGTGCCGACGAGAGTGCCTGCCTGGCCGGTGGTCAGATGATGCGTGCGCGAGAAAAAAGCGGGCGTCCACCAGAGCAGCCCCCATCCCCAGTAGGTGACGATGGTGGCGCCGGCGAGCGTGTGCAGCAGGGAGCGCTGCCCTCGGATGAAGCGCAGGGTTTCACGCAGCGGCGTGCCGGCAGCGGATGACGACGCGGGCTCGCCGCCGCGCGGCGGCTCGCGCATGGTGAAGCGGACGATGAGGGCGAGCCCGATGCCAGGCACGCCGAGCGCCAGGAAGGCGGCGCGCCAGCCGAACGCCTCGGCGATGTTGCCGCCGGCCACGGATCCCAGCATGGAGCCCGCGGCGGCGCCCAGGGTGAAGACGGTATTGGCGAGCACGCGGTGCGAGAGGGGGAACACATCGCTCAGGAGCGACTGCGAGGCGGGGGTTCCGCCGGCCTCGCCGATGCCGACGCCGATGCGCGACAGCAGCAACTGCGTGAAATTCGCGGCCATGCCCGACAAGGCGGTCATCAGCGACCAGATGCCTACCGACAGCGCGATGAGCTTTCTGCGGTCCACACGATCCGCGACGAGTCCCAAGGGAATGCCCATGCCGGTGTAGAAGATGGCGAGCGCGGTGCCGGTTAAAAAGCCGATGGCCGTATCGCTGAGATGCAGTTCCAGCTTGATGGGCTCGATCAATGCCGAGACGACGAAGCGGTCAGCGATGTTGACGGCGTAAACCAGGGCCAGGATGCCGAGGGCATACCAGCCTCTCGCGGAAATCACGACCGGCGGCGGGGCACCCACTCGGGAGGCCGGCCGCGAGTTGTTCGATAGGGCCTCAGCCACGCATCCTCGCGCCGGCCGGATCGATGGATGCCTGCGACAACAGGCGGGCGGGGCGGGACTCGCCAAGCAGAGTGACGGTGAGGTCCCCGCCGGCTGGGGCAGCGGCGGTTACGGCTGCTGCTGCTGCGGCGGCGGACACATAGCCCATCGCCAGGCTCGTGCCTGCGCAATGTCCGTAGCCGCCGGACGTCGTGTAGCCGACGTAGTCGCGGCCATGGAAGATGGGCTCATAGCCCGCTGCATCGGCGCGATCCGCGTCGATGGCGAGAGTCACCAGGATACGCTCGGGCGCACGCTTGCGATCTTCCAACGCAGCGGTGCGTCCGATGAAATCGGGCTTGGAGTAGTCGATGAAGCGGTCGAGACCGGACATGCGTGGAGTGTAGTCGCGGGAGAACTCCCGCGACCAGATGCCAAAGCCCTTTTCCAGCCGCAGCGAATTCAAGGCATACATACCGATCCAGCGTCCCGCCTCGGCGCTCGCGCGCTCGACGGCACGGGACAGGGCGCCCATGTGCAGGGAGGGTACGTAGATCTCATAGCCCAGTTCGCCGGAAACGGAGAGACGCGCGACGATGGCGGGCGCCAGCGCGATGTCCATGCGCCGCACCGACATGAAGGGAAATCCGGAGTTCGATATGTCTTCTGTGGTGAGCCGCTCGAGCACCGCGCGGGCGCGAGGACCGAACAGGGCGATGCCGGCGTAAGCGTCGCTCAAGTTGTCGATCTGTGCCGCGGCGCCGACGTGCTGCGCGAACCAGCGCATGTGCCAGCTCTGCAAGTATCCGGAACCGCTCACCCAGAATTCCTCGGGTCCCAGCGCCAGCGTGGTGAGATCGCCCATCAAGCGGCCGCGCGGGGACAGCATGGGAGTCAAGCGTACCCGGCCTGGGGCGGGGAGCTTGCCGGCGAGCAATCGGTCGAGCGCCGCCGCGGCGCCCGCGCCCGAGAAGCGGTATTTTGCGAAGGAGGAGATGTCGAGCAAGGCGAGAGCGTCACGCGCCGCGCGGCATTCCTCGCGCACCGCTTCGAAGGCGCTGGAGCGGCCGAGGGTCGGCGTTTCGCGGGCTTCGGCCTTGGTGGGCGCGAGATACAGCGGAATTTCCTGTCCGTAGCTCACGCCGAAGACGGTGTTCGCGTTTTCCAGACGATCGTGCAGCGGCGAGGTCTTGCTCGGCCTGCCCGCGGGCCAGGTCTCGTTGGGGTAGGCGATCTGGAAGCGGCGCGCGTAGAACTCGCGTGCGCGCGCGATGGCATAGGAGCGGGTGGCGTAGGGGCCGAAGCGAGCCACATCCATGGCATAGATGTCATCGTCCGGCTCGCCGTGGATCATCCACTGAGCCAGCGCCAAGCCCACGCCGCCGCCCTGCGCAAAGCCGGCCATGACGGCACAAGCAGACCAATAGTTCTTGAGGCCGGGCACGGGCCCGACCAGCGGATTGCCATCCGGGCTGAACGTGAACGGGCCGTTCACGATCTTGCGAATGCCGGCCTGCGACAGCGTCGGGAAGCGGCGAAATCCCTTCTCGAGCGATTCGGTCAGGCGATCGAGATTCGGCGCCAGCAATTCGGTCTCGCCGTAGTCCCAGGGCGTGCCGTTCACGGACCAGGGCGTGGCTTCCTTCTCGTAGACGCCGAGCAAGACGCCTTTGCCTTCCTGGCGCATGTAGATCTCGCCGTCCAGGTCGAGCACCAGCGGCATCTCGCGCTCGGCCGCCAGGATCTCGGGCAGGGGCTCCGTCAGCAGATAATGATGCTCCATCGCGACAACGGGCAGGTCCACGCCGGCCATGAGCCCGACCTCGCGGGCCCAGAGACCACCGGCATTGATGACGTGATCCGCAACGATGCCTCCTTTGTCGGTGACCACGCTCCACGACCCGTCGGGGCGGGGTTCAAGCGCTTCCACCTTGGTGTGCCGGTAAATCTCGGCGCCGTTCAGGCGCGCGGCCTTGGCGAAGGCGTGAGTGGCGCCGTAAGGATCGAGATGACCCTCCATGGGATCGTGCAGTGCCCCCAGCACGCCGCTGACGTCCATCAAGGGACAAAGCTCGCGGATTTGCGCAGGTCCGACCAGATGGGTGTCGAGCCCGAGCACCCGGTGGCGGGCGTGATCGGCACGCAGCATCTCCCAGCGTTCGGGGGTCGCCGCGACATTGAGCCCGCCGGTGAAATGCAGGCCGATGTCCTGGCCCGACAGGTCTTGGATTTCCCTGTATAGACGCACCGTGTAGGCCTGGAGTTTCGAGACGTTCGGATCGCTGTTGAGCGCATGAAATCCGCCCGCGGCATGCCAACTGGAACCGGCGGTGAGTTCCTTGCGTTCGCACAGCGCCACATCCTTCCAGCCCAGCTTGGTCAGATGGTAGAGGACGCTGCAGCCGACGACACCGCCGCCGATGACAAGCGCTTGGACATGTGATTTCATGTGACCACCGCGGCAAAACGACGAGCATAGAGACAAATGTTTTGCCGGGGCAATCCGAGCATTAGGCCAACGCGGATATTAGTTAGGAAATCGGTCGCTTATGCGTCAGGGATTTGCGCAGGTCCGACGGCCGCAGCCCGAAGTGCTGGCCAAAGGCGGTTGCGAACGAGGTCTGGTGGCGGTAGCCGCAGGCGGCCGCGACGCGCTTGACGGAGACCTGTTGATCGCGCAGCAGCGTCAACGCATGCTGCATGCGGCAACGTACCGAGAAGTCGGAAACTGTTTCGCCGTACACCGCCTTGAAGCCTCTTTTGAGCGTGGTTTCGTTCATGCCAGCGACCCGCGCCACTTGCCGGATGGTGGGCGCCGGCGCGAGCTGGGTCATGAGGTGTTGACGCGCGCGCGCCAGGCATTTGAGCTCATGGCGGCTGTAGTGCTCGACCGCCATGCCGTTCAAGGTGTCGAAGCTCGCGATGGCGGTGCAGATGAGTTCGATCGCCACGCATTCGGTATAGACGAGGCCGAGCACGCCGGCGTGCGGATTTTTCACGAGCTTATCCGCGAGCTGGAACATGTCCGAGTTGAGCGGCATCTGCAGGTACTGAAACTCGGCCGTGGTGGAGTTGACGAAGTCGCGCAGCTGACGGTGGCCTTCGGCGGAATTCCCGAAGAAGTTGTTGACCAGGAATTCCGGCCTCATCGACACCGCCACGCAGCGCTCGTGGGCGCTCGGCTCGACCCACTCGTCGATGTCGACTCCCTTGGGCTGGCGATAGATGGTGAGGCTCGGCCGGTTCAGGCGCAGCGACTCGACGCGGCTGACCGACATGGTCAGATCCCCGGTGAGCTTGAAGTAAAGCTGGACCAAGCCATCGCCCGGGACCAGCTCGATGCGCGGGTCCTTGTAGACGAAGTTCTCTATCACGACGTAGATGTCGTCGCCGATCTGGGTGAGATCCCAGTACCCTTCGCCGTCCTCGGGCGGCAGTTTCACGCGCGCTCCGTGCAGCTTGCGGGCGGGATGGCGCACCAACCGGGCCAGGTCCGGAGAGCGTTCGAGATTGTCGAAGGCTTCGAAGATCGAACGCCCGACGCCTGCAATCTGGGTGCGGAACAATCCTTTGGATCGATCCGTGTGATCGGCGGCGGTGCTCTTGCGGGGAATCGTCTTCATCTCGCTCCAGTGCACTTATGCCGGAAAGCCTAACTCTTGCGCGGTCCATTCCAAACGCCTGGGGCATTGAACCGGCCCCCGCCGTTTATCATGGTGCCCCCATTCTCGATCGCTTCGCGGGATGAAACAACGATATTCGATCGGCGCGCTGCTGCGCGGCTCATTTTCCGGCCACCGCAGCTGGCAGCCGGCGTGGACGGATGCGGAGCCGCTTGGGCGGTACGACGTCATCGTGGTCGGCGGGGGCGGCCATGGCCTGGCGACCGCGTATTACCTGGCGAAGAACCATAATGTCACGAGCGTCGCGGTGCTGGAGAAGGGATGGATCGGGGGCGGCAATACCGGGCGAAACACCACCATCGTGCGATCCAATTATTTCTATCCCGAAAGCGCGCGGTTGTACGATTTCTCGCTGAAGCTGTACGAGACTCTGTCGCGGGACCTCAATTTCAACATCATGCTGAGCCAGCGCGGCGTGGTCACGCTCGCGCACAGCCGGCATGACCTAGAGATCATGGCGCGCGCCGCCAATGCCATGCAGATGAACGGCATCGATGTCGACATTCTGAACCGTGATGAGGTGATGGCTCGAGTGCCGCTGTTGGATGTCTCCAATGGGGCGCGGTTTCCCGTGCTGGGCGGGATATGCCAGGCGCGCGCGGGCTCGGCGCGGCATGATGCGGTGGCCTGGGGCTATGCCCGCGCCGCTGCCAGCCTCGGCGTGCACGTCATCCAGAACTGCGAAGTGCTGGGCTTCGAATACCAAGATGGCCGTGCCGTCGGGGTCGAGACCACGCGCGGCACCTTGAGGGCGGAGCGCATCGGTATCGCCGCCGCCGGGCACAGCTCGGTGCTCGCGGGACTCGCGGGCTTCGATCTGCCGGTGACGAGCTATGCGCTGCAGGCCATGGTGAGCGAGCCGGTGAAGCCGATCCTGGACACGGTGGTGCTGTCTCCCGCAACGACCGCCTATGTCAGCCAATCGGACAAGGGCGAGATGGTCATGGGCGCGGGCCTCGATCTCTTTCCTTCGTACGCGCAGCGCGGCAGCTTTGCGGGGACTCAGGCAACGGTTGCCGGCGTGATGGAGTTGTTCCCGTCGCTCGGACGGTTGCCGCTGCTGCGCCAATGGGCCGGCATCGTCGATGTCGTCAGCGACTCGAGCCCCATCCTCGGCGCGACCCCGGCGGACGGCGTGTTCATCAATTGCGGCTGGGGCACGGGCGGCTTCAAGGCGATACCTGCGGGCGGGTGGATGTTCGCGCACGTGCTGGCGACCGGCCGCAATCACGAACTGGCGGAGCCGTTCCAATTGAATCGGTTCATCACGGGAAGGCTGGTCGACGAGGCCGCGGCCTCCGGGATCGCGCACTGATGATGCGGCTTCCCTGTCCTTGGTGCGGCGAATGCGACGAGATCGAGTTCGTGTATGGCGGACCCTCGGCGCTGCTGCGGCCGGCGTTGGAGGCCAGCGATGAGACCTGGGGACGGTACCTGTATTTCCGCGCCAACGTGAAGGGCCCAAGCCTCGAGCGCTGGCGTCATGCCTACGGTTGCGGGCAGTGGTTCGACATTAGGCGCGACTCGGCGACTCATCGGGTGTTGGCGGCGTTCAAGTTTGGCGAGGTCGTGCCCCAGTCTGACGAGTCGGCGCCATGAGCGGATTTCGGCTTCCCGCGCCGTCCGGCAGCCGGCTAAATCGCGCCGTCGAACTGTCATTTACGTTCGATGGCCGCGCGCATCGCGCCTTTTCCGGCGACACCATAGCCTCGGCGCTGCTCGCGAGCGGGGAGCGCCTGGCCGGCCGCAGTTTCAAGCTGCACCGGCCGCGCGGCATATTCTCCTGCGGCGTGGAGGAACCAAACGCCATCGTCGATGTGATGCGCGACGGCCGACGCCACCCCAACGCCCGGGCGACGTGCGTCGAGGTGGAGGAGGGGCTGGCGGCGGAACCCGTCAACTGCCGCCCCTCGCTGCGCTTCGATGCCGGGGCGCTCACCGGCCTTATCTCGAGCCTGGTGCCCGCGGGTTTCTACTACAAGACCTTCAAATGGCCGAGCTGGCGTTTCTTCGAGCCGTCCATCCGGCGCATGGCCGGACTCGGCCGCGTGGAGCTCACGGCGGATCGCGATCGCTACGATGAAGTGAATGTGAGCGTCGATGTCGCGGTGATCGGCGCCGGGTGCAGCGGCCTCGCCGCCGCGATCTCGGCCGCGGAGGCGGGCGCGCGGGTGTTGCTGATGTCGAGTGCGCCGGTGCTGGGCGGGACATTGGCCTGGGCCGACGCGCAGGCCATCGCGCCGCTGGCCTCCAAGGTTCGCGACTTGGGTGTACAGGTGCTGACCCGCACCACCGCTTTCGGACTGTACGATCACAATCTGGTGTGCGCGCGTGAGTTCCTGGCGTCGCCGGCAACGGGTGCCGTACGCGAGCGCCTGTGGAAAATCAGGGCCGGCAGCGTGATCGCGGCGGCCGGGGCGTTCGAGCGGCCGATGGTTTTTCCGGACAATGACCGGCCCGGGGTGATGCTGGCAGGCGCCGCCGACAAGTACGCCCACGCCTACGGCGTCGCCTGCGGCAGGAGAGCGGTCATCGCCGCCAATTGCGACCGGGCCTATGCGGTCGCGCGCTCACTGGCGGCGCGCGGCATCGAGATTGAAGCCATCGTCGACCGGCGCAAGGAGTCGGAGGTCGATGCGGGCGCACGCTCGGGCGCCGTTGCCAAGCATGTGCTGTTCGATTCGGTCATCCGGGCCGTGCGCGGCGCGCGCGGCGTCCGAGGATGCGCGGCAGGACCCGCCGATTCTTCGGGCGGGCGGGCCTTGAGCCTGGACTGCGACCTTATCTTGAGTGCCGGCGGTCTCACACCGGCAGTGCACCTTCATTCGCAGGCCGGCGGCAAGCTGGAGTGGCTGCAGGAATCCGCGATGTTCGTGCCGGCTGGAGCGCATGCCGGAGTGGCTAGCGTCGGAGCGTGCGCAGGGATCTTCGAGCGTGAGGTGGCCATGGAACACGCAGCAGCCGTCGCCGCGGCGATGGTGCGCGGGGAACTGGCGCCGATGCTGCCGGCCCGCGGCATCGGCCGCAGTCTCGAGAACACACATGACGCCGGTCTGCGCGGCAAGCAATACGTGGACCTGCAGAACGACGTGACCGCCAACGACATCAAGCTGGCGGTGCGGGAGAATTACCGCTCGGTCGAGCTCGTCAAGCGCTATACCACGACGGGCATGGGTACCGATCAGGGCAAGACCAGCAACGTCAACGCGATCGCCATCATGGCGGACCAGACCCGGCTGTCTACGGCGGAGGTGGGCACCACGAAGTTTCGGCCGCCGTTCGTGCCGATCTCGATGGGTCTCATTGCGAGCCGGCGCGCGGGCGCGCTGTTCCGGCCGCTCAAGCGCCTGACCGCTCAAGAATGGCATCAGCAATGCGGCGGATCGTTCGAGGAATATGGCGGCTGGTGGCGGCCGGCGTCGTACCCACGGCCCGGCGAATCGGTCGAGTCGGCGGCGCGGCGCGAGGCGCGTATGACGCGCGAGGCCGTCGGGCTGTTCGACGGATCGCCGCTCGGCAAGCTCGAGGTCGTGGGGCCGGATGCGGGGCGATTCCTGGATCTGATGTATGTCGGTACGCTGTCCACGCTTGCCGTGGGCCACAGCCGGTACGGCCTCTTGCTGCATGAAAGCGGCGTGATCGCCGATGACGGCGTCGTCGCGAGACTCGGACCCCGCTCCTTCTGGGTCACGACCAGCAGCGGCGGCGCGGAGCGCACCGCGGCCGCATTCGACGAATGGCTGCAATGCGAATATCCGGACATGAAAGTCCTGGTGACCCCCGTCACCTCGAGCTGGGACAATGTGACGCTGGCCGGCCCGAAGGCTTGGCGGGTGCTCGAGGCCGCCGGCGTGTCGCCCCAGCTCTCGCCCGCGTCTTGCGCGCACATGTCGTTGCGCAATGCCGTCATCGACGGCATCGAAGCCCGTGTTTTGCGCGCGAGTTTCAGCGGCGAGCTGGGCTACGAGATCTACGTGCCCGCGGGCAGCGCCGCGGCGCTGTTCGCACGATTGCACGCCATCGCCGCCGCCCTCGGGGGAACGCCCTACGGCGTCGAGGCGCTGCAGATCATGCGGGTCGAAAAAGGTTACATCCACATCGGCACGGACACGGATGGAACCACATTGCCGGGCGACATCGGCCTCGCCTCAGGGGTTGCAAAGAAGCAGGCGAATTTTGTGGGCCGCCGCTCCTTGCTGCAACCGGCGAGCCGGGATCCCGATCGCCTGCAGCTGGTCGGTCTCATCGCCGCGGACAAACGCACCTTGCTTCCGATCGGGGCGCAGATCGCCAAGACCTCGCCGCCCTCGGCCGGCGAGGGCTACATCACGTCGAGCGTGCACAGCGACGCGCTCGGCTATCCGGTGAGCTTAGTTATGCTGGCACGCGGTACGGAGCGGCTGGGCGAGACGGTACGCGCCTTTCATCTCGGGAAACCCTTTACCGCCACCGTGGTGGATCGACGATTCTTCGATCCTGCGGGAAGCCGTCTGAATGGGTGACCTGCCGAACTCAAGGATGAGCGTGGATTCCTCGATGCGGATTGCCAGCCTGCGCTACTTCGATCCACACGGCGCCTTTGCTGCCGCGCTGCCGCCTCTTGGCCTCGCGATTCCGCCGCCCCTGCGCTGCGTGGTTGCCGGATCGGCGGCGGGATCGATCGATATCCTTGCCTGGCGCAGCCCCACGGAGACCGTCTGGATCTGCGATTCCGCAGCGCGCTTCGATGGGCTGCGGCGCGCGCTTGCCGCCACGGACGATGGATGCCTGGTCGATCAGACGCACGGGCGGCGCTTGATCAGGCTGCGCGGCGCGGCCGCCCGATCACTCGCGCATCTCGGCAGCGGCTTCGCTGAAATCGGGATCGGCGCAGTTCGGATCGGACGGATGGCCGATATTGCCGTGCTCGCCTGCCGGCCGGACGCCGAGGAGTGGCTGCTGGTCCTCGACAGACTGTATCTCGAGCACTTCGTCGGGTGTTTGAAAACCGTCACGCCGTTGGAGATGAACATATGATGCGAGATTGGATGATCAACGGGGTGGGAACCTCGCTGCGAAGACTGATGCTCGCCGCAGTGTCGACGGGGCTGGCGCTGAGCGGCACCTGGGCCGCCGTAACCGCCGCCGCGAAGAGTCCGCGCTCGGAGGCAACGGAGGCGATGGCCGCGAATCAGAAGGTGGCTCCCGGCGGAATCGACGAGCTCAAGGCGGTCGAG
>Ga0182013_10004765_pt1 | contig 16124 bp, 15 predicted proteins | sample 612S2MmetaG_FD_120487 | JGI IMG/M metagenome (GOLD analysis project Ga0182013, IMG submission 120487) | Permafrost microbial communities from Stordalen Mire, Sweden - 612S2M metaG | ecosystem: Environmental > Terrestrial > Soil > Wetlands > Permafrost | place: Sweden: Stordalen | collected...
AACCGCCTTCAACCGGCTCAATGAACACAATTTCGCCCGGTTCTTTTGTAGTAATAATCTGGCGATCGGCTGCAATTTCAGATTCTTTCAATTCTAATGGTTCATCAAAGATCAGATCTTTTTCTAGGTTAATTGACGCAAGATACTCCTCGAGTCTCTTTTTGCCCAACTGTTCTTGTGAGACAAACGCTATTGCTAAAGTATAAAGCGGTTCGGTAGCTGGTGGGTTTTCTTTGTAGCGCGCTTCAGCTTCTGCGCGTGAGACGATCATACGTTTGTCAGATTTCACACGAAACTCAACCACCTGCTCTATCATTTGTCGACTGCGTAGATATTCACGCGCTTCCTGATAGGTGTAGCCCGCTTCTCTGAAAAGATCTTCCACCGCTTTTTTTGAGAGTCTGTTCTCTTTTTGAATATTTTCAATATATTGATCAGCCTGCTCTGGAGTCACGACAATTTTATGATACAATGCATCAAATTGCATAAGTTTATTTAAGATCACTTCACGCAGTGTCCGCATGCGGCCATCGAGCCCCGGGCGGATATCTGAAGCCAAAACGGCAACGGTGCCCATCTCGTGATAAATTATCACCAAAACTTCGTTAATCAACTTCCGAGAAAAGGCTGAAACTGCCAGAACGAGAAAAAAAGCTATGCATATCTTGAAAGGTTTATTCATACGTGCACTCAAAAAAAGTTTACTAAAAAAAAATGCGGGAACAAAAAATGTTCCCGCACAGTATACGTTACTTACCATCTGTTTTCAAGAAAGCACTGATTAAGCATTCGTTGTTTGTGGCGCTACAACCTCAGTTGTTACCACTTCAACTTCTTCTGCCATCGGCGCATTTTTAATATTCTTCATAATGACGTCACGGTGAATAACAGCGCCATATTTTTGTTTAAGATCTTCCATAGTTTTAGTAACCGCTTTACCAAGTTCGTTACGTATCAAGAATGATTTAACCGATTCTTTTACGTCTTGGTCGCTGTACGGCTTAAAGGTATCTTTAGTGATGGCGGTAGCTTTAACCACTGCGTATTTACCGTTGGCTAATTTTACGACATCAACTTGTGGTGCTGAGCTGTATCCTAAAACTTTTGAACGGACATTCTCATCAACATCCATTGAGCGCGCGGTCACTAAGCCGAGGTCTTTAACTTTGCGGTTCGATTCTTGTGCAACACGTTTAAGGTCTTGTTTTTCTGCGCGTTTTGCAAGATCTTGTGCTTCTGCTTGTTTAAGGCCTTCGATAACAACTACTGAAACGCCGCCTAATGCATCGATAAATGGTGCTCGTTTAAAGATGGCTATACGGTCACGGTTTTCCATGTAATATTTCTCTGCCATCTCGTCAGTGATCTCTTTTTCAATTTGCTTGAAAATGTGAGACTGGAACATATTGTTCATAAGCTGTGTCTCTACCGCTTCATGCGCTTGTTGAGCTGCTTTTTTATATTCCGGAGAATCAGTAAGCCCTTCTTCCTTCATGTAGCGTGTAATGAGCAATTCTGCAAGAACCGCTTCGGCAAATTGGTCATAAAAACCCTGTTGCTGTTCTGCCGGAAGGTTTTGTAACGCCTGTTTGATATCAGGACGCGCTTGGCAGAGGTCATTAAATTTATTTTCAAAATCTTTTTGAGAGTATGCAGGTTTGCCGTTTAATGAGATGCAGCATGCGCTATTGTCTGAGCCGTGGTCGTGTGCGCCGTGGTGGCTGCAGGTGTTGCATGAATGTGACATCCATGATTTCCAATCACATGCGGGCAGCATCATTAACGCGCTGACTAAAAAGATAACCGTTAAAAATCTATTTTTCATACAAATCCCTTTTAATTTGGTGATGATAAACATTAAAATTAATTACTTATGAAGTAGAGTACCACAGCCGCTGGAAGTTGCCAAATCCGGGCATGTATTTTAAAAAAATTTTATTATCTGGCACTCTTACTGTATACTTTAACTGTATTTGATGATTTATATAACGTTAAACCATAAAGAAATCACTATGAAAAAAATAGTCTTACTATGCGCAGCAATTCTTGCAATCAGCCCATTACAAGCCAGAGACGCCAGAGGCAACATGTCTCCGTTTGCTGATGCTATTAGCGGCGATTACCGTATTAACCTAGCATTATTTTTAATGGGAGCTGCAGTTACTAGCGGTGTGGTTAATTGGTTAGAAGATGCCCCGTTAACGGAATCACGCAATACGCTCAGTGCTGGCGTTGCCGGAGCCGGCGCGGGCGTTACGCTCTGTGCAGCTACCAGTCCATCATTAGCCACGGCTCTAGGGTTAGCGGTCGGTTCAGGTTATTACTTTTTCAGGCCGGGACGTCGGCTATCAAATGTCTTACATGAAATTAACGCATTAGAGCAAGATCCACTCTTACAAACTATAAAAAATGCATCTGAAAAATCGCATACTGAGGAAGTTATTCAAGCGGTGAGCGAAGTAGCAGTTCTTGAGCCTCAACCACTATTGACCGCCTGCTCAAAGCTTGCAAGCTACTTAACAAAAACTCAAACTGTACAAAAAGAATTCAATAACGTTCATTACTACCCAGCGTTTCAAAACAAGAATTTTGAACAAAAAACCTTTCTCAGCACTACGCTTGGCAAAACCACTTCAGTCTTAGCAAAAGCAAAAGGCAACGAGCTTTATAGCAAAGCAGAACAGAAAGAACGGGGCTTGAATCTTCAAGAGCGCGCAGTTATTGCAAAAGAACAGAAAAACGGCTCCGCCGGCACACCTGCGGCACAACAGCATCCGCGTAGCCTCAACGAGCTCTTATTTGATCTAGGATTCAAAATCGCCACCGACGCAATTTTGAAATAACAACAAACATATCATTCAGGAATTATCATGAAAAAAATATTCTTATTTTTATTAATCGGCTCTCTTGCGAATCATATTAATGCATGGACGCCAACCCATGGCAGGCATGTTAGCCGCACTTCACACCATAATCAACACCAACTTACCGCGGAACAAGACGCAGCTTTGTTAGCACTCGGCGGCGGCGTGTTAGCACTCAGCACACTTTCCTTGATGGAGCAACGCCCGTTAACTCATGAATGGCATGCATTCACTTCTGGGGTATTTGCTTCAGGCGCTGGGCTCACTACGTATGCTCTGGCAAAAATGTGTACGCATAGTGAAAGCGAAGTGGCTTCCATTTCACTTTTAGCCGCAGCTATTGCTGGAGGGCTTTATTATAAATGCCGCCCGGGAATGCGATTAAACAGCGCACTAAGAACATCAAAATCTTGCCTTAATCGCAATGTAGGGCAAACTTCATTTAGCGATATTATATTCAATGCAGCAGCCGCAGCTGACTATAATAATTGGAATGAATTTCGCAGCTCTATTTCTACCTGCGGTGATTTTCGCTCCGAGCATTTATTTGCTGATTCTGTTGACGAACTTATCTCTTACCATGACGATTTGGAAGATGCTAAAGGTACTCTTGAGCAACTCAAGCCTTATTCCAATTTTGAAGCGTCTATAGATACAACTCTCCAAACAGTAGAAGATAGATTAGGAAAACTCGACCCTATTATACGCATAGCAAAGACCGCTTTCCCAAGTGATTTTAATGAGCGCGCTCGCGCACAAGAAGCTGCTGCGCAATTAGAAATAGATCGAGAGTTAGCTGCTGCAAACACCGAACAGGCAAAAGCTAATAAACTCTCCGCACATGCGGACCAACAACACGCTTATGCCGCACGCGAGCATGCAAGAGCAGTAAATCGCGAGTCATGGTTGAATGTTGGGAAATGGCTTCTTGGTAATCGCTAATCAATAGCTTTTGATATATAAAACGCAGCCGGCAGGTGCTATTCAATATCGCCTGCCGGCTCTTTCTATACCCCTTAAGGATGTAACTCTCCATCATGAAAAAGACATTCATATTTCTTTTAACGACAGTTTCTTCTTTCCAGACCTTGCATAGTATGGATCAAGCTATGGATGAAATGAGTGACGCAATAATCGGCGGAGGGATGTACGGTAAAATAGCAGCAACCGTGTTAATAGCAGGTATTTTAGCTAAATGTGATGGAGGACCAAGTTATTATGAGTTATTTCGCCTCCGGGCTCAAAAAGATGCTCTAGTTACCAGGTTAGAAAACGTAAAAGAGAGCGATATTCCGGATGTAAATAAAGACATCGAGCAATTCGAAACGAATTTAAATCGTTGCCTGAAGAATCAACTCTGGTACAACGGTGCATTTCAACTACAATGTGTCATAGAAAAGCTCATTTTCCCGAGAAAAAATCTAGTCCCAGATGAAAGAGTAACGCTGCCAAGAATCCCCCCGGAGCCACAAAAAAATTAATCAATAACTTTGCAGGCCACGAGAAGTTCTACAGATTGCGCGCCGAGCTTATACAGTTCATGCGCAGCGGAAGCAGCCGTAGCTCCCGTGGTATACAGATCATCAACAAGTAAAATGCGCTTGCCGCTTAATATGGCAGGCGCTATTTTTGTATTCAAGCTAAATATATTCGAAACGTTCTCTTTGCGTTCAACTGCAGAAAGGGCAGACTGGAACTCTGTCTTTTTGCGCCGCGTGAGCGCGAGTATTACTGGCTTTCCTGATGTCTTTGCCACATGCTCCGCCAAAATCTCAGCTTGATTAAACCCGCGCCACATCTTGCGTTGCCAATGCAAAGGGACAGGGACAATAATATCATGCGTGAGGGTAATGGTTTTTGTATACGCTGCAAGCAGAGTGCCGAGCTGGAAAAAGGGGATATGCCGTGAGCTTAATTTTGCATGAATCAGTTTATCACACGGCTCTTGATACGCGGTAAATGCATGCACCGCTAATGTCCGTGCTGGCGTTATCTGAATCGTTGCCGGCGCTATTTTGGGCAGTGTATCATGACATGGTGCGCATAGGACAGTGTAGTCAGGCAACAAATTTTGGCACCGGATGCAGTATGGCGGCGATATAAATTTTGTAAGTATAAGGACTAGATCCTGAAACAAGTCCAGGATGACACTTTTCAAGTGCAAAATCATGTCAATAATATACATGTATTAATCGTTCATGATTGCAAGCATGCAGACAACACCTACAATAATGGAAGCATCGGCCACATTAAAGACCGGCGAATAAAGCGACCCGACATGAATCATCACAAAATCGACAACACCGTTATATAATGCACGGTCGATCAGGTTACCACATGCACCTGCAATGACTAAAAGCTCTGCATAAATGGGAAGCCCCTTGGCAAAGCGAAAGACGGTGTACCCAATGAGCAACACTACCAACAACGATATAGCGACTGACAGCGCTACAAAAAATGGCTGTTCAGCGTGATGAAAAATGCCCCATGAAATACCACGGTTAATAAGCACTTCGCAGCTGAAATAGTTATTCAGGATAACCTCTTTTTGCAATGTCTTTAATGCCCATTGCTTACTCAAAAAATCGATCGCTACGATAAAGACAAAAAAGAACCCATAACCGAGCCCGGCAACTATTTTTTTCATCGAGTTGTCACTCCCAAGCGCGTAACTGCTTCAACTACCGCAGCGCGTAGTTGATCAATCTCTTGTTTAGAAAAAGTTTTTTCATCATCAACTGCCGTGTAACGCACGGTGATCGATCGCTGGTCAATCCACTCAGGCTTTTCAAAATAATCCACCACTTGAAGCGCATAGATACGAGCGTCGCTACGTGCAATGGCCTGCTCGAGGGCATCAACAGATACAGAAAAGGGTGCCAATAAACTGATATCAGTAACCACCGGCTGAAACGGCGAAAGCGGTGTAAATGACCGCATATCTTCTTGGTTCATAATGAGTGTGTCACTATCAATCTCAAAGATAAAAGCGTGTCCCGATGAAATAATCCGCATGCAATCTGGTCGCGCTATACCGGCATACCCGATTACCTTGTCGTTATACACAAGCTCGGCAGTCTGGTAAGGGTGGTACCATGGCTCCAGTTCACCCACAGGTTTTCTCCAGATTACCGCCGCTGAAAGCAGTCTAAAAAAATCTACAATTTTTTCTTTATAGTCATAAAAATTAATCTCATCGGCAGAGTACCATATGCCGGCAAAAGCGGTCTTTTCAGTCGGCTTATTTTGAACAGATTTCCAAATGGTGTTCATTTCAAAAAATGCCATGCGGTCATGTTGATGAATGTTCTGCTCAATATTTTTAAAAAGATGAGGAATCAGTGATGAGACCAACCGTGTCCAGTGCTCAGAAACAGGATTTGCAACAGCGTACGCGGTCTGCGGGTTTAACCCCATTTTGTCTAAAAACTGGTTATCATAAAATGCATAGTTGCTTACTTCGTGCATATTAAACCCAAATGCACAAAGCCGTTTTAATGCCCGGCGGGTAGTAATGTAACGAGTGGAAAATGGCTTCATCACACGGGTAGGTAATTGCATTGGTAAATTATTAAAGCCGATAAAACGTGCAATCTCTTCCACAATATCTTCTGCAATGGTGACATCTTTTGTCGCCCTAAAGCTCGGCACAATAACGGTGAATTCTGCCGATCCGGTGGCGCTATTTTTTTGCTGCACACCAAAACCCAACGTAGATAAAATGGTGTGAATCTGCTCGGCAGAAACGGTAGTCCCGATACGGTCTTGCACAAACGCTTGAGTAAAGTGAACTATCTTCTCTTGCGGCACTTCACCTAATGAAATAATCGCCTGAGCACTTTCATAGGATACATCGTGTATATCTAAAAGATGCAAAAACCGCGTAAGCGCCTGGGTGTTATACAGCGGATCGAGCGATTTTTCAAAACGTGTTGATGATTCAGAACGAACTTTATGACGCAGCGACGACTTTCTGATAGTTGCCGGCGCGTAGGCAGCCGCTTCTATAAAAAGAGCCGATGTTTTTGATGACACCGCTGAAGCTTTGCCACCCATAATGCCTGCCAAGCTCAAAATATTTTTTCCGTCGGCGATTACCATATCATCTTGAGTTAAGGTTATGGTGCTGCCATCAAGTAATACTAATTTGTGTCCGGGACTGGCTGGCTCAATGGCGAGCATGTCGCCCGTTATCATGGCAGCATCAAAAGCATGCATCGGTTGCCCGATATCGTACATAACGTAATTGGTGCAATCGACAAATGCATTGATCGGCTTTGCGTCTACAGCGCATAATCTTAACACCATATCAGGAAACGAACCATGATATGCGATATGCGGTATACTTAGGCCCGCTATTCTTTTACAATTTTTTGAGTCGCTGTTTTTAAGGCCGATTGTGTTACCAGCCACCGGGCCGGTCTGCTGAGTAAACGAACGAACGGGCTTCTGAGCGAAAATATACTCGTCTGGCGTCAGCTCCAAGTGATAGAGCGCGGCCACTTCGCGAGCAAAGCCACGGTGCCCCCATAAATCTGGACGGTGGGTGAGCGCTTTGTTATCAAATGTAAGAATATAATCAAATGCTGGCAGATTCTCTTTCCATGAACCTTTCTGTTGCTCTTCTGGTAACCAGACGGCTGGGACAAGCCCCTCTTTCTCTGCAAAAAGGTCTGCTAGGGTTAAATAGGCGTACACGTCATTTTTTTTAATAATCAGGCAACCGATACCTAACTCAAGGTCTGTTCGCACGGGCAGGGTAACCTCTTTATGCAGCTCAGGAACTGAGAGCGTATAAAGGCGGTCTTGTTTGATGACGGTAGCAAAAAATATCTTATCAAGAGAATAGGTAACCTTCTCAACATGCTCTATCTCTGCAACGGCTGCACCGATGCGCTCAAAAAAATTACCCTTTTCAAATTCAGATTGAAACTGAAAGAACGGGCTTTTACTGAGCTTCGGCTCAGTATTTTTTATGTGGTTGAATAACCAAGCAAGAGAAAGCTTCATGCGTTGTAACCTAACTTTTAAAAAAGATCTATATTGCAAAGTTTACGCAAAAATTGTAAAACGATCAATCTATGGTAAAATTAAACCATAAGGACTTAGATCCTGGATCGAGTCCAGGATGACACTTCAGAATCTACTATGAAAACTATTTTACTCTATTATAAATATACTGACGTCGACTATCCGGCGCGATACGTTAAATGGCAAAAAGAGCTCTGTGTGCGACTCGGCCTTAAAGGTCGGGTAATTATAGCCACAGAGGGCATTAATGGCACCGTAGCAGGAACACAGGAAGCCTGCGATGCCTATATGCATGAAATGAATAACCACCCTCTTTTTAATAGCATCGATTTTAAACAGAGCCAGTGCGACGGAGAACCGTTCCCGCGCTTACGTATTGTTGAAAAAGAAGAGATCACCCGCATGGGGAAAAGTCCCCAGGAGATCTCCTATAAAGATGCTGGCACTCATTTATCACCTCATGAGGCGCATGCCCTTATAGCTGAAAAAAAAGACCTGGTCATACTTGATGGCAGAAACAATTACGAAGCTGCAATAGGCAGGTTTGTAAATGCGATCGCCCCAGATATTGAAAATTTTAGAGACTTTCCCGATTATATCGATAAGAATCAAGAACTTTTCAAAGATAAAGAGGTTTTGATGTATTGCACCGGCGGTATTCGCTGCGAACGCGCATCAGCCTATCTTAAAAGCAAGGGCGTTACCAAGCAGGTTTACCAGATCACCGGCGGCATTGACCGTTATGCGCAAGCGTACCCTGACGGGTATTTCAGAGGTAAGAATTATGTCTTTGATGGCCGTATTGCCGTTCCGGTAAATAACGACATTTTAAGTACCTGCGCACTATGTAATGTTACTTCTGATGATTATTACAATTGCATCTACGCAGGCTGCAATAAACAACTTATTATCTGTCAAAATTGCGTAGCACAAAACAGCGCTACCTGCAGCAAAGTCTGTCGCGAGAAAATCTTAACTAATCCTGCAATGATGCGAACAACTCCCCATAAAACAGCAACATGCCTCTTATAACCCCTGATATTCAACAACATGTCCCTTTAGCAGATAAAAACTGGTTTAAAACGGGTGGCGCTGCCGAATATTACGCCGCACCCACAACCGCTGCTGAATTTTCTAATGCACTTATGTTTGCCCAGCAACAAAAACTTCCGGTAACGCTTATTGGGCAAGGCGCTAATATACTTGTCAGTGATGCTGGTATTTCTGGCTTAGTTGTCCGGCCTTCACTTAACGATATTTTTTTTAGTCAGCTTGATGACACGAATATGCTCGCTACCGCTCAAGCGGGTGTCGACATGCATGAACTTATCGAGCAATGCTTAGCACATGGCGCGCTCGGGCTGGAGGAATTTAGTGGGATACCGGGCACTGTTGGCGGGTCAGTATTTATCAATATCCACTATTTTGAATTTTTGCTCAGCAATTTTTTAGTGGCCGCAACCGTTATTCATGCGCAAACTGGCCAGATCTTAGAAGTTAACCGTGACTGGTTTAATTTTGGGTACAACTATTCTACGCTGCATGAAAAGCAGCACTATCTTATTGATGCAACATTTAAACTTAAGCATGCCGCAGATGCTACTGAAGTTGCCTATGCACGCGGCAGAAGAAAAGAGATTATTAGGCACCGCGTGGCACGTTACCCAAATTCTGGGACCTGCGGAAGCTTTTTCAGAAACTTCTTCCCGCATGAAGTGACATTAGAAAGCCAGGGCAAAAAACTTATCTATGTTGCCTATTATCTTGATAAGCTTGGGGTTAAAGGTGCGCTTGCTGTCGGCGGAGCCGGCGTTTCGTACCAACATGCTAATATGTTAGTAAATCATGGCACGGCAACCAGCACCGACTTAATTGCCCTCGCACGCACTATGCAGCAAAAAGTATACGATGCTTACGGTATCATGCCACAGCCTGAATGCCGCCTACTTGGATTTTCTGAATATCCATTATTAACATAAGATAAAGGGGAATGACCGGTGAAAAGAACAAATTTACATACAACAAAAATGCATAATCATAAGAAGACGCGCAAGCCGGGAGCATGGGCAGGCAAAGTTACCATAAAAAAAGATTTTGATACATTGCCCGACGATTTTATGAAACATTTTAAAAAGACCAATTAAAGTCTCCTTGTAATTAATGACGAAGACCGCTCGTGGTGAGCGGAACGAAGTGAAGTCGAATCCATGCGGCCAGCAAGACCAAAATTATGAATGAAAAAAAATTTTATCTTTATATTTTAAAATGCAACGATGGCTCTTATTATACGGGTCACACAGATGATCTTGAAAAAAGAATGTCTGAGCATCAGTCAAAACAGTATGAAACATACACTGCTGCGCGGCTTCCCGTCGAATTAGTTTATTCTGAATTATTTCATACGCGCGATGAGGCCTTTTGCGCTGAACATAAAATCAAAAAATGGACCCGAAGAAAGAAAGAAATACTAATTTCTTTCTTTCTTCGGGCTTTATTGGGTTCAAAAACAAATAAAAATGAGAACGGCTTCTTTTTATTTTATAAGCCCTCTATAAAAATCCTCAAAAAAATCATCAATTACTTCGACGGGTTTACTTTCAAGCGCATTCCCAACATGTAATTTCAATAGACTTTTAGCCTGTTCAGCCGTATCGCCTTCAAGATGTACCAAACTCTTAAAAATAGCATGTCGAAATACGAATTTTCCATCGGGAGTTTGAAATGGCTCAATTCGATTAAGTCCTTCAATAAATGCACCTAAATATAGGTCGACTCTGAATGTCATATTTGTTCTCCTTGCGGTATTAGAAAAAATTACACTGGTATGATAGTGATGCTTTGTAAGTACGAAGTAAAGAAATTTATGAAGTTTTTTAAAAGATAACTCGTCCGCATGGATTCGACTCCACTGCGTTTCGCTCACCACGAGCGGCCGTTTATACGAATCTTTACCCTTCGACTTGTTCTGAATAAACTCCATGACAGCACTCGCCACTGCTCCTAGCGTGCAGCAAGAAGGCAAATAATTATTTTTATTGCTCTTTAACAATACTCCAGTGTAACTTTTATATAAATTCTATACAGAGGTTGTGCTATGCCATTCATAAAACAAAAAAGATCATTCTTTCTATTTTGACCTCTCGCAGGAATTCTGTCCCCCGTTATTATCAACTCGACGACGCGTTTAGATTTATTAATGTACAGCGCGCAAAAAATAGTTACCGATCTTGCCGATCAAGTAGAAAAATTACCTAAAGCGGCACGGCCAGAAAGTGCGCTAACACAAGATGATCGGCAATTTTTGCAAGAGTTACAAGAGACGCAAAAGAATTTAAATGTGTTTAGCCAAGACCCTGCTTATGGCGAACAGCTTCGAGTATTAGAAGCAAAATATCCCGCATCATGGCAAAAGATGAATACAGGAGGAAATCAGCCAAAAGACTCAGAGTTTTTTAAATATGCACAAGAAGCGAATGGCTTGGTCAATGACATAAATCGAAACATAGCCGAATGGGCAAATTATCGTAGAGCTTCTAGCCAATCCCCTGCCACACCAGCGCCACAAGTAGCTAAGCCCCAGACTTACACCCCTCCAGCTCAAATAATATCTCCTCAACCCTCATCAACAAAAAATATATCTTATACTGCTGCAGAAGCTTCTGAAGAAAAAGCCCTCATTAAAGCGATTTCAGCGCTCATTGATGAAATACGCAAAGGAGGAAACAGAGCCTATCTTAATCCTTACTCGAAAAAAATAAGGGATTCGTTTGCTACGGTAAAGCAAAAGTACAGCAAGGCTTTTGCAAGAGCAACCGGGCCCAATCCTCTCCCACCGCTCTTTCCAGTGCCTTCGACGGCCGATGGCATACAGAAGATCGATGACCATCTGACCGCTGTTAGAAATGACCCCGAATTACAGTTGTATAATGTTAATTCAGGATATTATATACAAGAGTTACGAGCAATTTTGAGCGATTGGGTTTCCCTTGATCAAATTCCATGAATGCTCATTAAAGAATTGATCGTCAATAACTTGCAATCAATTCTTTAATGGGAATAATTTTCAAGAAAGCTTGCGCAAGATGTAATAGCCCAAAAAAATCAAAGCCGATGAGCTCAAAATAATTCCGCTCAATCCTGCTATTACGAACAATTTTAACATAGTTTTCATGAATGGTGTCGCCGAAGCAAACGGGATAAAAAGTGGGGACAATAACACTAATGCACTCAAAAACATTCCCAAAAATACGAAAATAAATCGAGCAAGTAGATGCTTATGGCGTCTGATTCTCCAGAGCGCCCAGGCGATAGAGACTAACCCCAAAACAAGAGCCAGTGCGCTCAGAATAGATTGTATTAAAAGAATCAATATCCCAATATTATTTTCCCGCTCATATGTTGCACAGAATAAGAAAGTCACAAAAAATAAAAGGGGTACCAGCGTGCTATAAATAAGGGGCTTAATTTTGTAGTAGTATCCAACAATAATTGGCGTGAGAAAAAGTGCCGTATAAAAGCAGCCGGTGATAATTTGGTACCCCAACATAGATACAGATTGGTGAAATAGGCTGAGAACGATCAACGGTGTGAACGTGAGCATTGGCAGCAGCCCTGTGGTAAAAGCAAAGATGCCTAAATTTAATTTACTTTTCTCTCGATCTGACAAAATATTTTTTTCCATATGAGAATTATAACTAATCGTTAAAAAATTTATCTGAGTAGAAATTAACCTAACAACCATTTTTCAATGAGACCCTTAGCAGGCTCTTTTTTGCGATACGAAAGTGCAACATCAAGCGGTGAAAGGTCCATATACTCCGCAAACTTTCGACCAAAAAAATATCCATCCCGTATCGCTTGGTGGGCTAAAGCATATTGGTCATTTTTATAGAGGTTGGTAAAACAGAACGGGCCACCACGGTCCCAATTTACATAGGTAATATCGACGGGTTCTATCTCGTCCAAAAGTTGTTGCGATGCCAAAAATGTTGCCGGGTAGAGTTCGTTATCTGCCTCATACTTACTGATAATATCGACATAGTTATTAGCATTTTCTACCATCAGCTGCGCATGTTTTCGTGAGAGCACCACCCACTGTGTATTTTTATAACGGTGCTCGGCGGGGATCTCTGCTAGGTTTCTTTTTTCATAGCAGATATTGTCTGGGTCAGAATGCGGGCTCGGTTCATAAAAGAAGATACTCTTATCTGTCTGCATGGCACGCGCGTGGAGTGCCGGAATGTCTTTAAACGGCAACGTACTTTCTGATGCAAAGATAAACTTTGTATTGGTCTCGTCTTTAAGCGCCTGCTTTAAAAGCTCAATCTCCGCTTTGAGCGAATTCGCCCAGGTTGTTGGCACTGTATCGCCTAGTTCATATTTTTTAAAGGGTGAATTGGATGAAACGCCATCTTTAGAATGAATATAGACCGATATTTTATCGCGGCCTGTATCGATAAAATCTTGCCAATAGTTTTCATGGAATATATTCTTTCTGACCAGAAAAAGGAACGCTATCTTTTCAGCATAAAGTGATGTTCCGAATAATAGAATGCTTATTAAAGGCATTAATTTTATATATATTCTTGAAGGCAAAATTTTCATGGTACTCTTTTTTTAAAAATAACTTACAATTCAAATATATAATAAAACAAAAGTTTTATCAATAAAATCGCGACTATAAAGAGACTTTACTCAAATTATTAATTTTTTCTTGCTTGATAAAAATTAACAAGTATATAATTAATAACAAAGAGAGGATATAGTATGAATACAAAAATTATTTTCTGGGCCATTGCGCTCATCACTTTTTCATTAAACAGCTTTGTCATTAATTTGCCGCAGGGCTTTTGTGATGCTAAAGAGGTGGCAAGCACCAAAAACTGCACCTTGAGAAAAATAGAATTTGCGTCAAAAACGCCCGTATTTTTAATATTAGTTCATGGAACATTTCAAAAATCTGAAGATTTCCTTAATGGCATTGTCTTTAATAATGACGCTATCCCAGCCGGCTTTTTTGGTGATAGTCGATACGATGCCACCCAGCCCATTCGTCTAAGTTTTGGCTGGACGGGGGAGAATAGTGATTCAGCACGTATAACAGGGGGTAAAAATCTTGGCCAGGGGCTTAATGAGATTATGCAACAATGCGGCCAGCAGGGCATACAGCCGGCAACTATAGTTATTGCCCATAGCCACGGTGGAAATGTAACCGCAGTCGCCAGTAATTTTATAACGACTCCTATCGATTACGCTATCTTTTTAGCAACACCTGTTTTGCGTTATGACCAAAACAAAAAAAAGGGTACCGAAACTGATGCATATCTGCCAAAAAATATAAAAAATCTATTTTTATTTTACTCAATGCTCGATATGGTCCAAACATCCGGGGCACTGAGCAACGATTTCAAACGGCGCTATGGCCCGATTACCGGTATCAATCTATACAATACACGTCTGTTACTTAATGGCCAAGAACCGGACCATTCCACGCTCTATACTCAAGTTATTGACGATCATATTTTACAATTATGCGCAAAAATAAAACAAAGCTATACAAAAAATAGAAACTTAGTTGCCAATATCGCGCCAAAAAATTCCACCGTCGATAAAATTGTAGCGATAAAAAAATATGATTCCACAAAAGTAAGCCCACTAACGGGCGCCTCTACCGATAGCCTCTGGCCAAATTGGGAAAATTTTACGTACACTGCTCCTGAACAGGATGAAAATAAAATAAGCGACGACGCGCGCACGCTCTTTAATAATTTTTATAAATTTGAATTTATCGATACAATGCCTCTCGTTGATAGAACCATTAAATCTGCACAGCTTGAGTTGTGCAATCGCGCTATTGGCAAGCTTGGCGCCACTATGGGGCTATTACCCGACGAGCAGAAAAATGATATCGCTAAAACGTGCTGCCCATTTGATGCCTTTAAAACACTACACCCTAATGCTACCCGTGCGCTGGCATGTGCAAGCAGACCGGCAGAACCTAATAAGACGTTAAGTCCTGATGAGAATAAAAAGTTTTGCATGAATGTGGTTGGCGCTGGCGGAAGATTTTTATCGCTTGTAACGCCTGATATTAAGAAGGATCTTAATAAGCGATGCTGTTCACCTGAGTTTAAAGCGAAGCATCCCAATGGCTCTCAAGCGCTCGGATGCGCATAGATATATCACCAGGTAAAGCGGGCTTCGATCTCACCGCCAAGGTCTCCCCGCTCATCCCGCATCCCCCGAACCGTAAGTTCGTCAGTCGGTTTATAGGCAACTTCGATAAGTGTATCTTCAGATAAACTAAAATTTTGTTGAATAAGTGCGCTGAGGTTCTCGCTCACGTCAATGGCAAGCGCGCCGCGCAGCCCCCCTCGGCTTGTCTGGTCACTAAACCGGGGCACAATCTTTACTTTATCCAATGGCCCGAGCCAATTTTTGAACGAATCGAGCAATCCTGAAGATTCCTGGGAATCTCCCACCAATAATTTTTCTACCAACCCCATAGATGAAAGCGGCATGACCAATGATAGTGAGCTATCTGGAGAGCCCCCCAGCAAGAGACTAATGATCTGCTCTTCCTGCAAGTTTGGAAGGGAATGGAAAGTGATCACCGGGTTACGCGCCGTACCCTGCACATACATAGTTATAGTATAATTTTTAATGGTAGCGCTCGCTGAAAGTTCGATAGTCGGGTCATCGAGCTGATTATCTACAAAAAATATTTTTCCGTAACTGATCTCCAGCGGCTTATAGGGAAAGTTTAAGGTGCCGTTTACCAATTCTATGGTACCATAAAGTTGCGGCTCACCAAGCGTTCCAAGAACCTGCAGTGCGACATGTGCACGTGCTTTTAAAAATTCTGTCTTGATATCAACCGGTTCATGTGATTTTACTACCAGTTCAAGGTCAGTTGCCTGGGCGTACGGATGCTTTACAAAAGCATTAAGTGTCGCAGAAACAAGCGCGTTACCCATGTTTGTTGAAAGGGGATTGTTACGAATATGACATTTTTTTATCATGCCCACTCCGCTCAATTTCGATCGATCATCTTTAAGATATTCAAAGACAAAGGCTCCTGAAAGTTGTGCAAAAAAGTCTTTTGTGTAGTTGATAAAAAAATCTTCTACGCAAAACGGCACATGCACCGATTGTATGTGTTTATGCTCTGCATCTATAATGGCTGTGCTTAATGCGCTTTTAATAGTACCGCGGTCAGTTTTTAAAAAA
>Ga0182013_10004768_pt1 | contig 16120 bp, 12 predicted proteins | sample 612S2MmetaG_FD_120487 | JGI IMG/M metagenome (GOLD analysis project Ga0182013, IMG submission 120487) | Permafrost microbial communities from Stordalen Mire, Sweden - 612S2M metaG | ecosystem: Environmental > Terrestrial > Soil > Wetlands > Permafrost | place: Sweden: Stordalen | collected...
CGCCTGCGTGATCAGCGAGAAGACCCGACCCCGCGGATGCTCTCTGATGGCGGCCGCTTCGACGCTCAGGTCAAGGCGCTCCTCGCGGCCTATCCGGCGGTGCTGGGTGATCCGGTTCGCAACGTGGACGAGGCCGACGGCGCGAAACGGGAACTCAGGGCCGGTGATCAGCGACAGCTGCAGTGGGAACGCGAGAACATGCGGATAGCTTGCAGGCAGCAGGCGCGAGGCTGCGAACGCGCACACCCGCTCGTACTCGGCGAGACCTCCCGTGTCTACGCCGACGCCGGCGACCGTCAGCCCGAGCTCTGGCAGCTCGCCGCCGCCGCCCGCCAGGAACGGGAGATGCGACGCGCCGGGGAGCAGCGGCGCGAGCGCACGGGCGTAGAGCGGGAGCGTCGCGGGCGGGGCGTCGAGTTCGCGCGTGGCCATCATGCCCCGAGCAGGCTCTGGCCGCACACCCTGATGACGCTGCCGTTCACGCCCGCCGCGCCGGGTCCCGCGAGCCACGCGACCGTCTCGGCCACGTCCTGCGGTAGCCCTCCCTGGCGCAGGCTGTTCAGGCGCCGGCCCGCCTCGCGGACCGCGAACGGCATTCCGGCGGTCATGGCGGTCTCGATGAACCCCGGTGCGACGGCGTTGATCGCGACGCCCTGCTCTGCGAGCTCGAGGGCGAGCGCCTGGACCATGCCGATGAGCCCTGCCTTTGAGGCGGCGTAGTTGGTCTGACCCGCGTTCCCGGCGATCCCGGCGATCGAGGAGACGCAGACGATGCGCGCACCGCTTCGCAGCAGCCCGCGCTGCAGCAGGGAGTCATTGATGCGCTCGGGTGCCGTGAGGTTGATCTCCATCAGCTCGCTCCAGCGCTCGGGCGGCATCTTCGCGATCGTGCGGTCGCGGGTCACACCTGCGTTGTGGACCAGGACGTCCAGACCGTCCGGGAAGCGCCCAGCGATCTGGTCGGGCGCAGCGGGCTCGGTGATGTCGACGGGTAGCGCGAGGCCTCCCAGAGTGCGCATGAGGCTCTCAAGGTCCCGCGCGCACTGAGGGATGTCCAGGCCGACGACGCTTGCACCCTCGCGCGCGAGCGCTTTCGCTATCTCGACGCCGATGCCGCGGGCGGCGCCGGTGACGAGCGCAACCCTGCCGGAGAGCGGGCTCTCCCAGTCGAATGCCTGAGGCTCGCATGTTGCGGGACCCACCGTGATGACCTGTCCGGAGACGTATGCAGAGCGCGGCGAGAGCAGGAAGCGCAGCGTGCCGGCGAGCTGCTCCTCGGCGCTCGGGGTGACCTGCACGAGCTGAACGGTCGTTCCGTGGGGGCCGAGCTCCTTGGCGAGGGAGCGCGTGAAGCCCTCCAGGGCACGCTGCGCGGTGAACGCGTGTGTCGTGCCGGCCTCCTGTGGCGGGAGGGCGAGGACGACGACGCGGCCGTTCGGGTCGAGAGCGCGGACGGCGGGCTGGAAGAAACGCTGCAGCCCGACGAGCTCTGTGGAGTCGGTGATGTGGGAGGCGTCGAAGATGAGGCCCTTGAACCGGGCATCGCCGGGACGGTCGGGGTCAAATGGGGCGGCCTTCAGGCCGGCGGCGGTCGCGGCGCTGGCCGCAAGGTTGCCGGGAGCGATGGCCGCAGCGACGTTGGCGTCAGCGAGCACGCTCGCCGCCGCGGCTATGAGCCGTCCCGCGGGCGCCGCGCCGAGCAGGACCGTTCCGTCGATGACGGCGCCGGGGCGCGTCGCCCGCTGCAGCCGCTCGGGGCGCGGCAGGCCGAGCGGCCGGGCTATCAGGGAGCCCGGGCGCGAGCGGACGAGCCGCGTGTAGCGGTCAGTCATCGGGCGCCGTCCGGGGCCTTGAGGATCGCGACGGCGCCCTGACCGCCTGCGGCGCAGATGCTGACGACCCCTCGGCCGGATCCTGCCTGCTGGAGTGCTTTGGCGAGCGCGGCGAGGATCCGCGCGCCGGTCGCCGCGAACGGGTGGCCGGCCGCGAGCGAGCTCCCGTTGACGTTCAGCCTGCCCGGGTCGATGGAGCCGAGCGGGGCGTCCAGGCCAAGACGGGTCCGGCAGAACTCCGGGTCCTCCCAGGCGGAGAGGGTGCACAGGACCTGGGCGGCGAACGCCTCGTGGATCTCGTAGAAGTCGAACTGCTCGAGTGTCAGTCCGCTGCGGGCGAGCATGCGGGGCATCGCGTGAACGGGCGCCATCAGCAGTCCTTCGCGTCCGGAGACGTAGTCGACCGCGGCGGTCTGCGCTGCGGTGAAGTACGCCATCACGGGCAGCCGACGCTCCTCGGCCCAGCGCTCGCTCGCGAGCAGGACGGCGGACGCGCCATCGCTGAGCGGCGTCGAGTTGCCCGCGGTCATCGTGCCATTCGGACCTCCGAAGACGGGCCTCAGCCGTCCGAGGGCCTCGCGCGTGCAGTCAGGGCGCAGGTTCTCATCGCGCTCCAGGCCGAGGTGCGCGCTGAGGAGCTCGTCGTGAAATCCTGCGCGATAGGAGGCGTCCAGACGCCGATGGCTGCTCGTGGCCAGTTCATCCTGGGCGCTGCGGTCGATCTTCCATTCCTCGGCCATCAGGGCGCAGTGCTCCCCCATCGACAGGCCGGTGCGGGGCTCCTCGTTGCGTGGCAGCAGCGGCATCAGGTGAGCGGGGCGAAACCGCGAGAGGGCACGCAGGCGAGCGGCTGTGGAGCGCTGGCGGTTGGCCTGGAGCAGGGTGCTGCGGAGCTGTTCATTCAGGGCGATCGGCGCGTCGGACGTCGTGTCGGCACCGCACGCGATACCGGCGTCGATCTGCCCGAGCGCGATCTTGTTCGCGACCGCGATCGCGCTCTCAAGCCCCGTCGCGCACGCCTGCTGAAGGTCATAGGCGGGCGTCTGCGGGCTGAGGGCCGTGCCGAGGACGCTCTCGCGCGTCAGGTCGCGGTCGCGGGAGTGCTTGAGAACCGCGCCGCCGACCACCTCGCCGAGACGCTCACCGTGCAGCTGACAGCGGTCGATAAGTCCAGTGAGCGCCGCCGTCAGGAGGTCCTGGTTTGACTGGTGGGAGTAGACGCTGTTCGAGCGTGCGAAGGGGATCCGGTTGCCGGCGATGATTGCGACGCGAACCGGGAGGGTGCTCATGGCGTCGTTCCCCGGGGCCGGGACGTGCAGCCGTGGGCCGCGAGCAGCGCGCGCTGGTGCTGGATCGGTGTTGCACTTGGCATCCGGGAGGCTCGAACGTGCGGGGGAAGCGCCAGTCCGCAGCGGACGCACCGCGGCGGACTGGACTGTCATAAACGTTGCCGTGCACGTTATCGGATCGGGCGAACAGGCGGGCACGAGGCCCCAACGCAACCTTTGGCCCCATGAAAGGTGCATCACGGCGTCAACTTGGCGCCAGACGGGTGCGACATCTGCCCCGGCGCGTAAACGACTGCCGTGGTGTTGTGTTCGGGGCGCGGTGCGGTGACCGGGACTGCGGGGCATGCGGATGCCGGAGCCGGCGGACCGGACTTCACCGCCGTCGAGCGCAGCGCGGGCTACGCGCCGGCGGTTGGCGGCGCGACCTGGATCGACAGGTCTTTGAGGAACGCCTCGGTCGCGGCAACGTCCAGCGGGCGGGCGAACAGGAAGCCCTGGCCGCTGTCGCAGTCCTCGCCCTGCAGCAGGGACAGCTCGTGCTGCTGCTCGATGCCCTCGGCGAACGTCTCGATCGAGAGGGACTTGCCGAGCTGCACCAGCGTGCGGATCAGGGTCTCGCCCTCGGCGTTGTGCGCAAGCCCGCTGATGAACGAGCGGTCGATCTTGAGCGAGTCCACCGGGAAGCGCTGCAGATGGGCGAGCGAGGAGTAGCCGGTGCCGAAGTCGTCGATCGCGATCCGGACGCCGAGCTGCTTGAGTGCGGTCAGGCGGCGTGCGGTGTCCTCGATGTTGCGCATCAGCGTCGTCTCGGTGATCTCGATGGTGAGCGCCGCCGGTTCCAGAGCGCTGGCGGACAGCGCGTCGTGGATGTCGAGGAGTATCTGGTCCGAGTCGAGCTGGCGGCCGGAGACATTCACGGCGATCCCGATGTCATAGCCTGCCGTTCGCCACGCGGCGCCCTGGGCGCAGGCCTGCTGCAGGACCCAGCGGCCGATGTCCGTGATGAGCCCGGTCTCCTCGAGCAGGGGGACGAAGTCGTTGGGCTGGACGATGCCCCGGACGGGGTGTTTCCAGCGGATCAGCGCCTCGACTCCGTTCGGGGTCATGTCGCTGAGGTCGAACGTGGGCTGATAGGCCAGGAAGAACTCGTCGTTGGCGAGCGCGTCGCGGAGATCCATCTCGAGCTCCATGCGGGCCTGCAGGGTGTCCTGCATGTCGCTCTCGAACTGGACGTAGCGGCACTTGCCGTCCCACTTGGCGCGGTACATCGCGATATCGGCGTCCCGCAACAGGTCCTCGGCCGATGTGTGCTCGCCGAGTGCGATGCCGATGCTCGCCGTCACGGTCAGGCGGGTCTGCTTGCACTCCCCGAGGTTGAACGGGTGCTTCAGCGCCTCAAGCAGACGTTCGGCGATCAGCTCGGGGCCGGCCTTCATCGAGATGTCCTCGGAGATCACGACGAACTCGTCGCCGCCGAGACGCCCGAGCGTGTCGGCGCCGCGAATGACGCCGTCCAGCCGGGCAGCGACCGCACGCAGGAGCTCATCTCCGACGCCGTGACCGAGCGTGTCGTTGATGCCCTTGAAGTTGTCCAGGTCGATGAACAGCGCGGCGACCGGAGCCTGGGTGCGGGCCGCGCGCGCGAGCATCTGCTCGACGCGGTCAAGGATCAGCGTGCGGTTCGGCAGGCCCGTCAGGGCGTCGTGCGTGGCAAGGAACGCGAGCTCCTCGCCACGGCGGCCGAGCTCCTCGTCGGTGCGCCGGCGCTCGGCCTCGAAGCACTCGCACATCCGCACCAGGCTGAACTCCAGGCTCAGCTGCAGGATGTTCAGGGCCTCGGTGAGGACGTCGCCTGAGGCGCCGAGGAGTGCGGCGTGCTCGGCGAGGACGTGTGCCATCGAATCGCGCCAGTAGAGACAGCGACGGGTGACCTCGTCGAGTGTTGCGGCGCGATGTGCCGCAAGCTCGCCGAAGATCAGCCACGTTTCCTTGCCCGCGTCGCGTGCGACCTGCAGTCCTTCGCCGATCATCCAGCGTGCGACGGCGACAGTGGAGCTGCGGCTGATCCGTTCGAAGCTCTCCTGGACGACGCCGTCGACAGGGACTCCGGATGCGGCGGTGCGCTTCACGGTGAGCGCGAGCACGTCCTCGGCATGTTCCATCAGGGTGCGGCCGAGTCCTGCGAGCGCGAGCTGACGCTCGAGCTCGGCGGAGTCGGTCGTGGGCGGGGTCGGCGGCATCGGGCGAAAGAGAGGCATCGTCGGGTCTGACGTTGCGTTTAGCGTTGGTGGTAAATCGGAGGGTCCGTGCAGGGCTGTGACCCTGCGACTAAACAACTAGACGAGTGTTTATTCGGGGAGCCCATCGGCAGACAGCCACAAATGGTTGAGCGATGACGGTGTTGAGTCACATCAGCCCGTGCATCCACGTCATCTCTGGGTTCCCAGCCCCGGCCAGGCCGCTCACCGACCCCCACTTTGTCCGTTTATCGCGGTTCAGCGGCGATCGACATCGTCGATCCTGGAACACCCGCAGGGCCGAGGGGATCGGCGGCGTGGCCTAACGAGAAGCCGGGCCGCTGCGCGGGCGCAGCCCGAAGTGCCGGCGCGAGGAGCGTAGGCGGTAGCCGTGGCGGCGCGCCCACGCCCGGCAGCGGACAGCCGGCAGGACGTAGGCGGCGGCATACACGAGCGTGCGACGATCCCGGTCATAGATGGCGCGCCGCCGCGCCCAGGCGGAGCACAATGCGGCTCGCCGCGCATGCGAGATGACGCGCGGGCGCAGCGTTCAGCTCACGCGGTTCCTGATCCTGACACGCGCACCCCGCTCGGGGATCATCGTGACGATGCGGTGCTGGGCGTGCTCCGGCTCGGGTCGATCGGCCTCCAGGTCCAGGCGGCGCGCCATCGCAGCGAGAACCACACGCTGCTCTGCCATCGCGAGGGTCGCGCCCAGGCAGCGCCTCGTGCCGCCGCCGAAGGGAATCCACTCGTACGTGCCGGGCTTGCGCTCCAGCCAGCGCTCGGGACGGAACGCGAACGGATCGGGATACAGGTCCTCGCGATGGTGCAGCAACAGGATGCTCACGCTGACCGCGCTACCAGCGGGCAGGACGTACTCGCCCAGACGCCACGGGACCGTCACGCGCCGGCCGACGATCGGGATCACGGGACGACAGCGCATCGCCTCGTTGATGACCATCTCCACCTGCTTGTCGGCGTCCTGGCCGGAGCGCACAGCATCGACCAGGGCGCGGTGGGCGTCCGGCGCGCGCAGAAGGCGCTCCCAAGCCCACGCGAGCGAGTTCGCGGTCGTCTCGAAACCAGCCAGCAGCAGCGTTACCAGCTCATCGCGCAGCTCACCGTCAGAGAGAGCTTCGCCGTCCTCGGTTCGGGCGGACAGCAGCAGCGAGAGGATGTCCCCGCGGACAGCGAGATTGGAGGCTTCACGGCGTGCGCCGATGACCGAATAGATCGCGCGGTCAAGGACGCCGATACCGATTCGCGTCACTCCGACCGGCTCGGTGCTGCGCATGTTCGCGAGTTCAGCGAACTTCGCAAGTGGCGAGGTGGATGCCGCCGTCAGGTATTTGACGGCGGAGCGCAGACCGGCCTCGGCGCTACCGGGAGCAGGGCGACCCTCGACGCCGAAGATGCCCGACATGATCACGTCAAGGGTGACCGCCTGCATGCGCGGCGCGAGCGGGAACGTCTCGCCGAGCGGCCACGTGTCGATCTCGCGCTCGGTGACCTCGGCGATCATCTGCGTGTAGCGCTCCACCGCATCACCGTGGAATGCCGGCAGCAGCAGCTTTCGCTGACGCAGATGGCTCTCCCCGTTGGCGGTCAGGACCGAATTGGGGCCCACGATGGGCCGCAGAGTCGACTCGGCCGTGAGGGACGGCACGAGCTCCGGTTTCGCCGTGAACAGCGAGCGGGCATGATCGGGATGGCAGGTCACGACGGTGCCGCCGGAGATGCCGGCGTGCATCTCGAACACGTCTCCGAGCTGGCGGCGGGCGCGGAACACGAACTCGATCTGCCGGCGGCTGAACCGCAGCATCTGCAGCGGGCGCGCCAGCGCCACCATCGGCGGGCGGCTGACCCGGTCGGTAGAGCCGGCGGGCCCGGCGGGGGACACGGGGGCGGAGCAGACAGGCAGCGGCTGCTCGCCGCCGGGTGAAGGCCCTCCAGAAAATGTCTCGCGACCGTTTACGGAGGGCTCAATCATCGCCAAATTAGTCGATTTTGCGGGCATCTGTCGCTCAGTATAGGCATCTGAGCCTTGTTTATTGGATTGCGTTTGCTGTATCGTCATGAGCGCCTCATCCTCCTCCCTCATCGGCGAGGCGCCACGGGATGCTAGGCGGCTTCCCGTGGCGCCCGGCCGTGCGACACGACCCCAAACCGCTTGAGCGAACCCGCGCACGAGAACAGCGCCCACGGACGAACGCCGAGCGGAGCAACCAGGATGCACGTGCTCGCCAGGGTCCATCCCGAGCTGCGGACCTTCACGCCAGACGCGACGCTCACCGAGATCAAGAGCCGTTACGGGCTGGGCAGCTTCGAGGACGTGCGCGCGCTCGGAAGACGCAGGCAGGAGCGCAGCTGACACTTGGCTGCGAGGGTGCCTGCGGCTGCCGGGAGCGCCGAGCGCTTCAGCGCTCGTGGGGCTGCTCGAAGTCGATCTTCTCGTAGACGCCGCAGTCCGGGCAGGCCCAGTCGTCGGGGACCTCGCGCCACGGCGTGCCCGCGGGGAAGCCCTCCCGGGGATTGCCGTGCTGCTCGTCATAGACGTAGCCGCAGCCGGGACAGCGCCAGCGGCTCACGCGCGCGGTCCGTGCCGGGCGAGCATCCTCGCGCGGCGGCGGGGAGCGATGTTCGCCCGGGTGAGATTTCCACCGTAGTGCGCGAGAAGCCGGGGGTCCATCACGCGCCGCCACAGCGGCGGAACGGCCGCCAGGACGATCATCCCGGCATAGCCGGTCGGCAGCTGCGGAGCCTCGTCGACGTGGCGCAGCGCCTGATAGCGGCGAACGGGGTTGGCGTGATGGTCTGAGTGACGCTGCAGGTGATAGAGCAGGACGTTGGAGGCCACGTTGTTGCTGTTCCAGCTGTGCTCCGGACGTGTTCGCTCGTAGCGGCCGTCCTCACGTCGCTGGCGCAGCAGGCCGTAGTGCTCCAGGTAGTTGACGACCTCCAGCAGCGAGAAGCCGAGCACGGCCTGGCCGAGCAGATACGGCAGCACGACGGGCCCGAACGCGACGGTCAGCGCGGCGAACAGGAGCGCGGTCATCGCCCAGGCGCTGAGGATGTCGTTTCTCACCGTCCACGGGGAGCGCCCCATCCGCTCAAGGCGCGTGCGCTCCAGGCGCCAGGCGGAGCGCAGACTGCCGATCACCGTGCGGGGCAGGAAGGAGTAGAAGCTCTCTCCGAGCCGTGCGCTGGCGGGATCCTCGGGGGTCGCGACACGCACGTGATGGCCGCGGTTGTGCTCGATGAAGAAATGGCCGTAGCCGCTCTGGGCGAGCGCGACCCTGCTCAGCCAGCGCTCGAGGCTGTCGCGCTTGTGGCCGAGCTCATGGGCAGTGTTGATAGCGATCCCGCTGACCATCGCCACCGTCAGCATCAGGCCAATGTCATCCACGGTCGAAAGCGTGCCGCTCGACCACAGCCAGCACGCGAAGACGAGGCCGGCGTACTGGATCGGGATGAACAGGTAGGTGCACCAGCGGTAGTAGCGGTCCTGCTCCAGCCACTTGATCACGCTGTCCGGAGGGTTCGCGGCGTCCATCCCGATCAGGAGATCGAGCAACGGGAAGATCGCGAACACCAGCACTGGTCCGTAGAACCAGAAGACTCCGAGCCCGGTGATCTGCACGAGGCCCCACGCCAGGAAGGGCAATGTTGGGATCAGCAGGCCGAGCAGCCACGCGTACCGCTTGGGGTCACGCCACGGGGCAGCGGCCAGCGGCTCCTGGCGGGCGGGCTGGTCAATGGATGACGCCGATGCGGATGACATTCAGTCTTCTCCTAGAGAGCGAAGCGGCGCAAAGACACAACTGCAGTTGCAGCGTTTACTCCAGCGCTGCAAAGCGGCAGCCGGCGCACTAGTTGCATGGTTCAATTGTGTGGGCTCGTAGCGACGCGCAAGTGTTTATATGGCGCGGAGAGTAGCGTACAAGGTCGGGGTGGGCTCGCAGAGCCTGTGCGGGATTACTCGAGCGCGGGAAGCCTGGCTGCGAGCCAGGCGGGCAGCCACCATATGCGCGGTCCCGCGACGCGCATGATCGTCGGCAACAGCACCAGGCGCACGATTGTCGCGTCCAGGAGCACAGCGATCGTCAGCCCCACGCCGAACTGGCGCAGCGGTATGACGTCGGCGGCGGCGAACGCGAGGAAGACGGCCGTCATGATCGCCGCAGAGCCCGTGATGATGCCCGCCGTGTGCGCCAGTCCGTAGGAGATCGCACTCTCGGAGTCGCCCTCCTGCACCCAGCGCTCGCGCATGCGCGTCAGCAGGAACACCTCGTAGTCGATCGACAGGACGAACATGATCGAGACGATGCCGGCTCCGGATGCCGCGTCTATGTAACCGGGTCCGCCGAGGACGTGCTCCTCGGTGAGCAGCTGCAGCACCCCGAGGGCGACGGCGATCGTGGCGAGGTTCAGCGCGACGGCGATCAGCGGCAGCAGCAGCGCGCGCAGGACCACGATCAGCGTGAGCACGGCGACGATCGCAAGCGCGAGCACCAGCCACGGGAATCGGGCGGTGTTGGCGTTGGTGTAGTCGAGCAAGTACTGCGCTCCCTGGCCGATCTCGGCCGTGCTGCCGGTCCCTGCGGCCAGCGCGGGCAGCGCGCGCCGCAGCCTCCTGCTGAGCGCCGCGGTGGCAGGGGAGTCGGGTGGGCTCGATGCGACCACGATCATGCGCGCGGCCTGGCCGCCCGAATCGACGTTGACGAGCTGGGCGACCTGTTCGCGCTGCGGCGAGACGGTGCCGTCGAGAGCGGTGAGGACGAGGTAGCCGGAGTCCACGGCGTTGGGCGCTTCGGTGTGCAGCAGCTTCGAATCCTGCTGGTAGCCGTGGAGCATCGCGGCGTAGCTTTGAAGCGGCTTCTGCGTGCCGTGCAGGCCGGCGGCGAGCGCCCCGGCGCGGCCGTGGCCGGCGGAGAGTCCGCCTGCGAGCTGTGCGTTGCCGGAGGCGAGGCTGCCCACTCCTGCCGCGAGCTGCGCATTGCCGGAGGCGAGCTTGCCAAGTCCGCCTGCGAGCTGTGAGTTGCCGCCCGCGAGCTTGCCCAGTCCGCCTGCGAGCTGCGCATTGCCGCCCGCGAGTTTGCCGAGCCCGCCCGCGAGCTGGGCGTTACCGCCGCTCAGCCTGCCGAGGCCGTCGGCGAGCTGGCCTGCGCCGCCGCTCAGACCGGCGAGCCCGCCTGAGAGTGTGTGTCCCCCGGTGGCTAGGCGGTGCAGGGCGGAGTCGAGTGCGAGGGCTCCTTCTTCTGATTCTCTGGTGCCGGCCCGGAGCCGGTCGGCGCCCGAGCGCAGCGTGTCCAGTCCGGCCGTCAGCTGTGAGAGCTCGGCCGGGAGATCCGCCAGCAGCTGCAGGCCCTGGGTCAGCTGCCGCTGGATGGCCGTGAGCTGTGAGAGGCCGCTGGATTCGATCACCTGGGTGATGGCGGCGAGGTCTTCTGTGAGGGCCGGATAGTGCGGGTCGCTACGCCCGGTGCTCATCGCGGAGAGTTCGCTGCGCGCTTCGTCCAGCCGGGTGCGCAGCTGCTGATCGGAGGCCTGCAGGATGGTGAGGAAGCCGGCCCAGGTGTGGAGCTGCTGCGCGAGCACCTCGATCGGCACAATGAGTACGTGGACCGTGTTGTCGAGGGTGTCCATGCCGCCCGCGAGCTGCGCGGCGCCGGCCGTCAACGGGCCGTCGGAGGTGGCGAGGTGTTCGGCGCCCGCGGCAGCTTCGTCGAGTCCGCCGGCGAGCGTGGCTGAGCCCGCCGCCGCCTGCGCGACGCCGCTCTGCAGCTGTTTGGCGCCGCCGGCGGCGTGAGTGGTTTCGCTTGCCAGTCGGCTTGCGCCTGTGTGCGCGTGGCCGACTTCGCGTGCCAGCCGGACGGCGCCTGAGTGGGCGCGCCCGGTTTCGGCGGCGAGACTCTTGGCCCCCGTCTCGGCCGTGCCCGTCTGAGCCGTGAGTACAGCGGCGCCGCTCTGGGCGCGTCCGGCTCCGTTGCCGAGCGATCTTGCGCCGGCCGCAGCCGAGGCCAGGCCACCTCGCAGCTGCGCGACGCCGTCGCTTGCGCGGCCCAGTCCCGAGCGCAGGCCCTTGATGCCGCGCTGGGCGCCTTCCAGCTGCTTCGGGGCGGATGTGAACGCAGCGTGGGCTTCGGTGAGCTTTCGTCGTGCGCCCGCGACGGACGCCGGGCCGAGCACCGCGGCGACGTCGGGTTCGCGGGCTATCGATTCCTGCCAGTGCATCAGCGCCCGCAGGCGCTGGGGTGTGGTGATCGCGCCGCTCTGGGCACTTGCGACGATCACGAACGGCGCCGACCAACCCGGGCCGATCGTGCGTTCCACCATTGCGACCGCGATGCGCGCAGGGCTTGAGGCGGGGAGCTCCGATGCGTCCGGTGGGCCCATGCGCAGCGCGCCGGCCGGGGCGGCAAGCATCAGCATCCCGAGGAGGATCACCGGGACGGTGATCGCCGGGTGGGCGATCAGACGTTCCGCCAGGGCTCCCGCCCGCGTGCGGCGCCCGGGGGCGTGAGAGCGGGTGAGCCGGATCTCCCACCGATTCAAGCGCGGGCCGAGCAGGCGCAACAGCGCCGGCATCGCGGTGAGCGCCAGCGCGACGCTCAGCAGGCCCGATATCACGACTCCGATCGCCACGGGCCCGAGCAGCCCCGGCGTCGCCACCCCGCTCGCCGCGAGCATCGTCAGCGCCAGCGTGCCACCAGCCGCGGCGATCGTGCGCCCGGCACGGGAGGAGGCGATCGCCACCGCAGTCTCATGATCAGCACCGCCGGCCAGCTCCTGACGCACGCGCGAGACCATCAGCAGCGCATAGTCCACCCCGAGCGCGAGGCTCATCATCGCTGCGATCGCCACGCCCAGGGAGTTGACCGGCGTCAGGAAACTCGCCAGCCACAGCAGCCCATGGCCCGCCATCACGGTGGCGGCCCCCATCGCGAGGGGCACCGCCGCGGCCACCGGCGATCCGAACACGACCAGCAACACGAGGATCAGCACCGGCACCGCGATCATCTCGGCCCGCTCGGTGTCTGCCATCGTGGCGTTCTGGATCGCACGCCCGACCACGGCGACGCCCGTCAGATAGCTGTGCACCGGGAGTGCGACGGTGTGAGCGATCACGGCTTCTGTACCTGGCACGACCGCCATCGCCCGGCTCTCGGGCCGGATGTAGGTCACGAGCACGAACGCGGCCCCGGGGCTCGGGCGCAGCGACCGGGCCTTCGTCGAGCGGTCCCATGGCGAGAGCACCTGGACCTGACCCATTCCTCGCAGCGCGGCCACGAGACGCTGGCCCTGGCGGTCGACCTCCGCGGGTGGGCCGCGCAGCAGGACCGCGATCGGGATCGTGTTGCCGAACTTGGCTGCCAGCATCGCTTCGGCCCGCGAGGAGGGCGTGCCGGGAACATTCAGGGACATCGGGGCGAGCCTGCCTTCCAGGCCACTGCCCAGGAGCGTGAGCACGGCGATCGCCACACCCCACGCGAGCAGGATCGACCACGAGCGACGCCTCGAGAGGGCCGCGCGCGGCTCAGTGCGCTCGTTCATCAGCGCCTCCCGCGCGCTCGTGACCAGAGGGCACTTCACATGAACGGATCCCGATGGACCATGCCATAATTTTATGTTACATGATTTTATGTCCCATTGATCGGGATATGATCGGTGGATCGCCAGATCCAAGCCCGCACAGCCCCTGACGATCGACCAGCTCGCCCAGGCCGCCGGCCTGACGGTGCGCAACGTGCGCAGCTACCAGTCGCGTGGACTGATCCCCCCACCCGAGGTGCAGGGCAGGATCGGCTACTACGGCACCGAGCACCTCTCGCGACTTCAGCTGATCCGCGAGATGCAGGCACAGGGGTACAACCTCACAGCGATCGCGCACCTGCTCGAGCAGGCCCGCGGCTCCGGAGAGGAGGTCCTCGGCTTCACCCGCGCGCTGATGACGCCGTTCGAGACCGAGACCCCTGAGATCGTCGGGCACGCCGACCTGCTCGAGCGCCTCGGCGGCCAGGTAGACCCCAAGCTCATCGCAAAGGCTGAAAAGCTCGGTCTCGTGGTAGCGATCGGCGAGAGCGGCTTCGAAGTACCGAGCCCGACCCTGCTGGGCGCGGGCGAACGCCTGGTCGCGCTCGGCGTCCCGTTCGACGCGGCTCTCGAGACGATGGCAAAGCTAAGGCGCAACACCGAACGCATCGCGGAGGCCTTCGTGCAGATGTTCCTGGAGTTCATCTGGAAGCCCTTCGACGACGCCGGCCGACCGGAGTCCGACTGGCCCGCAGTGCAAGCGGCACTCGACCAGCTACGCCCACTCGCCTCCGAGGCGCTCACCGCCGGCTTCCAGCCCACCATGACCCGGGCCGTCGAGGTGGCCTTCGGCAGGGAGCTCGACCGGGGATCGCAAGGAGGTAGCCAGGACCCGGCGGCCGTGGCCACTGACGGACGCAACGCACGACGGCGGACGAGCCAGAAGGGGCGGACGGAGAGATGAGGCCGCCGCGGGGAACGACTATCGAAAACGACCGTTCGTCAGCGAGGCGCGCCTGCCGTGCCGGGTCTGCGCGCAGCCGGCGTCTCAACACGCATAGGAAACGGCAGCCGAAAGTTTGCGACTGTCATCGGATGTGGTCGCACGCGTGTCGGCCGGCGCACTCGGACCCGGGCGCGACCGGGCCGCCGTCCTGACGGGCCTGGACGTCGCGCGCGTCACTCCCGGCGGCTTTTTGTGGCCGCGGCGGGTCCTACGATCTGGACGTGGACATTCTCGACGGGCTCTCGCTCAGCGGCCGGCTGCTGCCGCGGCTCACACGACTGGTCGTGATCGCGACGATCCTGTTCTTCCCAACCGTGGCAGCGGGGATCGTGCTGCAGGCCGGGCGTGAAGAGGGCGCCCGCTTGAGCGCGACGATCCATCAGCTGCTGCAGCACGACCTGACATGGGCCAGCGGTCAGCGAGCAGGGCACGGCACGAGCAAACGACAGCCTGTCGGCAACATCAAGTGATAAGCCTTTGCGGTCGATGTATGGCGCGGTACGAGCTATAGTGACCCATATATGGACCCGAAAAGTAGAGCGACCGGCCGGCCTCCGCTGCCCGTACGGCGAGCACTCAGGAACCTCGCCGACAGCGTCTCAACATGGCGACGCCTGCGCGGCCTCACCCAAGCCCAACTGGCGGAGCGCGCAGGCACCTCACGCGGAGTGGTCCGCCGCCTAGAAACGGCAGACGGCGGCGTCAGCGCCGAGAACCTGCTGCGCATCCTGCGCGCGCTCGGCATCCAGGACCTGATGACCGAGGCGCTCGACCCGATGCGCAGCGACATCGGAAGGCTCCGTGCGGAGGAGGACCTCCCCGCTCGCGTACGGCCGAAGCGGCTGAGCAACGATGGCTGAGCAAGCCATTCGCGTCAGCGTGCAGATCGCCGGACAGGACATCCCAGCCGGACGCATGTGGACCCATCGCCAGGGCCGCAGCGAGACGGCGACCTTCGCCTACCTGCCCGACTATCTCGCGCGGGCCGACGCCTACGAGCTCGACCCGTCACTGCAACTGCGCGAAGGACAGCAGCACACCGCCGTCGGACAGGCGCTGTTCGGCGCATTGACAGACTGCGCCCCCGACGGGTGGGGCCGACGTCTCGTGGTGCGAGCCGAGCAGCACCGCGCGCGGGAGGACGAGCGCGCGCCCCGAGGCCTCGCGGAGATCGACTATCTGCTCGGTGCGCGCGACGACCTGCGCCAAGGGGCGCTGCGATTCCAGGAGGCCCGCGACGATGAATACCTGGCGCCGAACAGCCACGGAGTACCGCACCTGGTCAACCTGCCACGGCTGCTGAACGCCGCTGAAGAGCTGGAACGCGACCAGGCGACTGCTGAGGACCTACGCGTGCTACTGGAAGGCGCCAGCTCGCTCGGCGGCGCGCGACCAAAGGCCCACGTACTCGACACAAGCGAGCGGCTGTCGATCGCCAAGTTCCCGTCGCCAACCGGCGACCGCTGGGACGTGATCCGCTGGGAGCACGTGGCCCTCACCCTCGCCGAGCACGCCGGCATTCTGGTCCCGGCACATGAGCTGCACGTGATCGCCGGACGCCCCGTCCTCGTCGTGCGCCGGTTCGACCGCGACGGAACTCAACGTGTCGGGTACGTGAGCGCGATGACCATGCTCGGCGGCCGCGACGGCGAACAGGGCAGCTATCTGGAAATAGCGGAGACGATCGAAGAACACTCACCCCGCGCCGCCGCTGACCTGCAGGAGCTCTGGCGGCGGATCGTGTTCAACGTCCTGATCTCAAATACCGACGATCACCTGCGAAACCACGGGTTCCTGAAGACAAGCACAGCCGGGTGGAGCCTCTCCCCCGCGTTCGACCTGAACCCGAACCCTGAGGGCGAGAGCAAGCAGCTCGCGACAGCGATCGATGAGAGCAACACGAACGCGAGCCTCGAGACGGCGCTGCAGGTCGCCGAGCTGTTCGGCGTTTCCGAGCAGGAGGGGCAACGGATCGTCGGCGAGGTGACCGCGGCTACGGACACATGGCGGGAGACGGCTAAGACGATAGGCCTCGGGAAGTCCGAGATCGACCGGATCGAGCCGGCGTTTGAGCATGCGCAGCGGGAGCTCGCGCGGCAAATCGCCGCAGAACTCTGAGGTAGGCAGGCAGTGTTAGCGCGGGCGCAGGGTGCCGGACAAGTCCGCCCCGTGGTGTGGGTTTAGTGAGAAGGTCCGGGGTGCCGGACGGTTGTGCAGGAC
>Ga0182013_10004772_pt1 | contig 16115 bp, 14 predicted proteins | sample 612S2MmetaG_FD_120487 | JGI IMG/M metagenome (GOLD analysis project Ga0182013, IMG submission 120487) | Permafrost microbial communities from Stordalen Mire, Sweden - 612S2M metaG | ecosystem: Environmental > Terrestrial > Soil > Wetlands > Permafrost | place: Sweden: Stordalen | collected...
CATCCAACCGCCATGCGCTTCTACTTATCTTCCAGGGCATGGACGCCGCCGGTAAAGATGGGGCCATAAGGCACGTCATGTCCGGAATCAATCCGCAGGGATGTGAGGTCTTCAGCTTCAAGCAACCTAGCGCCGAAGAACTGGAACACGATTTTCTCTGGCGCGCTGCGTGCCACCTGCCCGAGCGCGGCCGCATCGGCATCTTCAATCGCTCTTACTACGAAGAAGTACTCATCGTTCGCGTTCACCCTGCAGTGCTTCGCAACGAAGGGCTCTCAAAACAGCTTGAGGATGATAAGTCGAAATGGGACGATCGGTATCGCTCCATTGTGGACTTCGAGAAACACCTTGACCGAAACAGCACGCGCGTCGTCAAGGTGTTCTTGCATATCTCGATGGATGAGCAGCGAAAGCGGTTCTTGGCGCGCATCGATGACCCTGAAAAGAACTGGAAGTTGAGCCTCGCAGATATTCACGAGAGAAAGTTCTGGAAGGACTACGTGAAGGCTTACGAAGAGTGCTTGAGCGCAACCAGCACGCATCACGCTCCCTGGTATGTTGTTCCCGCAGACGATAAGGACGACGCCCGCCTGATCGTCTCTCAGATTGTTCTCGATGCGCTGAGGGGCCTGAAGCCGTCCTATCCAACAACCACCCGGAAACATCGGGCCGAATTGAAATCAATCCGCAAAATGCTAGCTAAGTGATGAGAGACCGCATGACGGTCGAAGCGAAACAACCTGAAGTCTGAAAGCCGCTGCCAGAATGTGAGCAGTTGCAAACAACGAGAGAGGATACGCTACGATGGCCACCACCGAACTCCCCATTAAAGTTGAGAAGGACGACACGCCTCAGCCTTTTAGCAAGAACTCCGATCAGTTTGGCAATTCGTCCGGGTTCATCTTCGACGTGAGCCTGTCGACCGCAGTTGCGGCCAACGGCAAATGCGAGGAAAGAGCGCCACAGCCCAAGGGGCCTCTCTCGCCTGAGATGCTGGACAAGATGAATCGCTATTGGCGCGCTGCGAACTATCTTTGCATCGGCCAGATCTATCTGTTTGACAATCCCCTGCTTCGCTCGCCGCTCAAGGCGGAACAGATCAAGCCAAGGTTGCTCGGTCATTGGGGAACCTCGCCTGGACAGAACTTCATCTACATTCATTTGAACCGCATAATCAAAGAGCACGATGCGGACATCATTTACATTTCGGGCCCAGGACACGGGGGCCCTTCGCTGAATGCCTGCTCCTATCTCGAAGGCTCTTACACCGAGGTTCATCCGGAGATCACACACGATGAAGACGGCCTGCGGCTCATGTTCCGCAAGTTCTCCACACCGGGCGGCGTGCCCAGCCACTGCGGGCCGCATGTCCCAAATTCTCTGCACGAAGGCGGAGAGCTTGGCTATTCGCTTGTCCATGCATTCGGCGCGGCCTTTGATAATCCAGACCTGATTGTCGCCTGCGTCGTCGGAGATGGCGAGTCCGAAACCTGTCCACTGGAAGGAAGCTGGAAGTCGGTCAACTTCGTCAATCCGGTGCGAGACGGTGCTGTCCTGCCAATCCTTCATCTCAATGGATACAAAATCTCCGGCCCAACCGCACAGGGACGGACGAGCGATGCCGACTTGAAGGCTCTTTACGCAGGCCGTGGTTACAACCCCTACTTTGTTGAGGGCGATGACCCGGAGGTCGTGCATCAGCTATTGGCCCAAGCCCTTGACGATTGCTATTCCGAGATCCGGGCAATTCAACAGGAGGCGCGCAAGAACGGCTTCAAGGTGCAGCCCGTCTGGCCCATGATCATCCTGCGCACTCCCAAAGGATGGACCTGTCCAAAGGAAGTGGATGGAATACCCATCGAAGGCACGTTCCGCGCGCATCAGGTCCCGCTGGCAACGGTCCGTGAAAATCCAGAGCATCTCAAAATCCTTGAAGCCTGGATGAAGAGTTACAAAGCGGAGGAACTCTTCGATGCGAACGGCAAGTTCATCGAAGAACTCGCGGCTCTCTCGCCCGTAGGCAACCGGCGTATGGGAGGCAATCCACACGTAAATGGTGGACGCGAGCTGATCACCCTCGCGCTGCCCGACTTCACGGACTACGCGCTTGAAATCCCCGGCCCCGGTCAGGTTCTGGCAGAGGCGCCGCGCAAACTGGGAGATTTTTTCCGCGACATCTTCAGAATGAATCTGACAAACTTCCGCATGTTCTGTCCCGATGAAACGAATTCCAATCGTTTGAACTCCATCTTTGAGGCAACGAAACGATGCTCAATGGCGGAGATAGTTTCAATCGACGATGAACTCGATCCAGACGGCCGCGTCATGGAAGTACTGAGCGAGCACCTCTGCCAGGGATGGCTTGAAGGCTACCTGCTCACGGGTCGTCATGGCATGTGGTCCTCCTATGAAGCCTTCGCCCAGGTGGTCGACTCTATGACGACTCAACATGCAAAGTGGCTCGAGCAATGCCGCGAGTATCCCTGGCGCAGGCCGCTTGCGTCTCTCAATGTTCTACTCACGAGTCATGCATGGCGTAATGACCACAATGGCTTCAGTCACCAGGCAACCGGGTACGTGGACAATGCGTTGGCGCGTAGGAGTGAAGTGATCCGCGTCTACTATCCACCGGACTCCAACTGCCTCCTCAGCGTCTTCGACCATTGCCTGCGCAGCCGCAATTACGTGAATGTCGTCACCTGTGGCAAACAGCCGCAGCTTCAATGGCTGAACATGGATGAGGCTTTGGAGCATTGCTCGCGCGGCGCATCCACATGGAAGTTCGCAACCAACGACGGAGGCGAGGAGCCGGATGTAGTGCTGGCCTGCGCCGGCGATGTGCCCACCATCGAGATCTGCGCGGCCTCGTGGCTGCTGCAGAAACATGTGCAGGGGATCAAGGTGCGGGTTGTCAACGTTGTTGACCTGATGACTCTGATGTTTCCCGACAAGCATACGCACGGAATGGACGAAATGTCGTTCAATGCGCTCTTTACCGAGAACGCGCCGGTGATCTTCGCCTTCCACAACAATCGATGGCTCATTCATACCCTTGTTCACGGGCGTTCCAATGAAGGCCGCTTCCATGTGCACGGCTACATGGACCGCGGTACGACCACCACGCCATTCGACATGGTGGTTCTCAACGAAATGAGCCGCTTCCACCTTGCGCTCGACGCATTGAAGCATATCTCTCGACTCCGTTTGCAGGCCGAGCATGCAATCAACTTCTTCAATCAGGAGTTGCAACGCCACCACGTCTATATCCGCGAACACCTGGAGGATATGCCTGAGATCGGGAACTGGCAGTGGACGAAGGACTTTAGTGACGCCGCCGCTCCGGCTCCGCTTGCCAAGGGGCATCCGCTGAAGGCCATGTTCACCGACAGTTAAGCTCCATCCGGCTGAACTCAAAACGGAGGCCGCCATCGCATAAGGATTGCGATAGCGGCCTCTGCAACTTGAAGCCGCCCATCGAATCTCGTCGCCCGCTTGCTCTATCCGTCTTTCGTCATTTATCGCCAAGGCAGGCAAGGATGGTACTGATTACGAGATTGGTGTCATCCGGCCCTTTTACAGGAATCGACACAACACCTGCCTCTTCCGCCGGGTAATCGTTCCCGCCCGGAAACAATGCATCGCCGATGTAAACCATCTCTTTCAATGAAAGGTGGAGAGTGTCCCGCAGCTTTCCTATGCCATAGGCTTTGTCGATGCCAGGCTTGGTCACATCGATTGAGGTTGCCCCGCCCATGCGAATAGAAAACTCCGGGATAAGCGTCTCCAGGATCGCGGTGATCTTTTTCCGTTTGGCAAAATCTGGATCCCACTCTTCCTTTTCCGCAAGAGGCGCCTGCTGACCCAACGCGGAGTATGTGACCTGGCTTCCGCGGTCCTCAATCACGTCTCCCCAAACCTTCTTGGCGCGATAGCCTGCCTCTCGAGCCGCCTTATCCAAGGAGTCACTGATCTTCTTTTTTTGTTCCGCCGTGAGATCCTCTGAATAAAGTTCTGCCCACTCCCCGTTGTATTGAAAGAATTTCGTTCCACAAGTTGGAAGCAGAGACAAATTCGTAAGGAGACTGTTCTGGGGAAGATCGGTAAGAAGCTGCATTTCAAACTGCTCCCACGCGCCTCCAGAGATTACTGCCACTTTGACGATGTCCAAGAGGTCACGCAGCAGAACCGCAGTCTGTGGAGTGAGAGACGACTTGCTGGGCGCGAGCGTGCCGTCCAAATCGAACACAATGAGCTTTTTCATTCATCTCCCAGTCTGAAAACCGGTTGCACGGATGATTTCTTGCGCCATCAAGGAATCACGATCTCCAGCAGGGCAACCTCTTCGCTGGGTTGAAATGCGCACTCTCCTGCCTCTGCCGGCGAGAGCCAAACATCTCCCTTTACAACCGCAATTCGATCAGGTGTTACTGTGAGTGCAACGGCTGCACCTGCCATGGTATTGCCAAATCGGTACGGTCGGTGAGGTTAGCCTCAATTCGCGGAACTCGCAGGCATCGCAGGTTGCCGATGGCCATTGGGAACCCACGCCAGATCGCCACTCAAAACATAGATAGCGAGTGCGGCAGCCATGAACACAGCGCCTATCCAGAAGCGCCAGTCACGATGCATGCGCCGCCAGTAAGGCCCTGGATCGGGTTCGCCGGTGCTGTTGCTGTTTCCTTCGGGATTGTGCTTGCTTCCAGTCATTTTTTCTCCATATCCGATGGGTATTCACCGTTGCGCGCGGCCTTGTCGCAGAGCGCTCGATGATACGCGTGGCAAAGAATTTGCTCTGACGGCCATGCCGGTCCGCCATGAGTACTATCGAAGAGAACACAACCGGAAGTCCGATCAATTGTGAGCAGAACGCATGCTGCACATTATTTAGAAACGGAGTGATAGCTTCACGGCTCCAACCAGGAATTGAGACCTTTTGAAACATTCTGGCGGTGATGTGCACGATTGCTCAGCGTCTTCAAATGCAAACGTGGAAAAGTCTAGATGCAGCAGGCAAAACGTCTCCTCGAAGATGGTGAACAAAATGCCCCAAAGCAAATATGACACCGCAGCGGACCTGCATATTCACGCGGCCAAAGCCCACACTGCCGCCGCTGCCGCGCACCACCGAGGCGATCACGAAGCCGCGGAAGAGCTGAGTTCAAGGGCTCATGACTACTCATTGGCAGCTTCTGAGAAATCCCTTGAGATTGCAAAGCAAATCCAGGCCCCTCCGATGAGGGCTTAGAGTGCTTTCAATAACAACCTGACGATCATTGGAAATATGCGGAAGGGCCGCTTCACACACCTCTTTGAATTCACAATCAAATCGACTCATCAGTCCCGCAGCACCGCACCCAATGTTCGGAGTCGATTCGGGTTCCTTTCTTAAACTTGTCCCTCGCCCGCTGCGCCCGGTAAGGATAGCGGTGATTATGAAGGACAGTTTATTTCCAGACGGTCCCTGCGTCATGTCGGGAATGAGCTTCAGAGGCCGCACGAATGAGTCCCGGCTGTTCGTTCGCTGTCAGAGCCATGAGGATGAGTGCCGCACCGACATACGCGAGTGGATCGCGAGCCTGGCCAATAGCGCATACTGTCGGCTTCGTCTCCGGGCCGTCGCTTCCCTCCGCGACTAGGTTGAAGCAACGCCTCAATACAAAGCACCCGACAGCTGAAAGAAACAGATCCCACGTGATTGCCCCGAATGTATGAATGCGGCTTGCAATTGAAGTCTTCATCGCCTGACCTTACTCCGACCCAACCGGCATAAATGTACATTCTTGCTCGCTGAAAAGGCGGATGGCCGCTTGCCCTCAGTTGGCCTGCGCTGTCGCAAGATCCAATGTCGGGTGTTCCCCGCGCATTTTCGTGCCTGCGCTTGCATCCGTGGGGTTGTGTTCTGCCTATCCCGCGACAACCCACACACAGTGCCGGCCAGGCAGAGAGATGGGTTCGCATTCCGGCGAACCCGCTCCAGAGGCATTAAGGAAGGGCAAAAGTGCGGAGGTATAAGGGTTTGTGCAGAGTTTTAGGAGGGATACTGAAATCTGGTTACTGCGCGGAATTGTTTGAGGATGCCTCTTTGGTTAAAGACTACAAGAGCGTCCGCTCTTCATACTGTGCAGTATCGCTCGCAATCGCCTACTGAATGAACATTTTCTAGGCGCCGATCCTGATAGACTCCTCCTGTTCGCATTGGTTAAGGCTGGGATTATTCTCATTCTGAGCTATCTGTTTTCGGAGGACGTCGGCGTGAAACTAGGTATTGACGGCCGTGTCGCGATCGTTACGGGTGGAAGCGCGGGCGTCGGCTTGGCGATCTCGCGGGAATTACTGGAGAACGGCGCGTCGGTCGCAGTGATCGGGCGCAATCAGGCGCGGCTGGAGAAAGCCACGGCACAACTCCGCGCGGATGTCCCCGGCGGCAAGGTGCTGGCGTTTGCAGCCGACGTTACGCTGACCGAAACGCCAGCGATGGCGGTTAAGAAAACGATAGCGACGTTTGGACGCATCGACATCCTGGTCAACAACGCGGGCCGCGCGCAGGCGGGCAATCTGATGTCGTCAACCGAGGAGCAATGGAGCACGATGACCGATGTCAAGCTTACCGCCTTGCGCCGGTTCTGCAAGGAAGTGATCCCGGTGATGCAGGCCGCGCATTGGGGCCGGATCGTCAACATCTCTTCGATCGGCGGCATCTATCCTAATCCGAAGCTGTTCATCTCCCATGTGCTGAGTGCCGCGATCGATAATTTCACCAAGTCACTGGCACTCGAGGTCGCAAGCGACGGGATACTGGTCAACGCCATAGCACTCGGCGCGATCGCGACCGGGAACTGGGCGGCCAACATGCTCCCCGCAATTAGGAAGGTGCGGCTCGATCTCGCCTCCCTGGACGACGCCGCGCTGCTGGCCCGGGTCTGCGCGGAATACACGCCCGTCGGGCGCGCGGGCCAGCCGGAGGAGATCGCAGCCATCGCGGCCTTTCTTGCATCCGCACGTAACGGCTTCGTGACCGGAAACACTATCGAGGCTTCGGGTGGGGCAGACCGGTTCATGTGATGCGGGGCGCCGAGACTTCGCTGAGCGAGAGAGTTGTCGGAGCCGCACTGGACCGTTCCGCATCAGGCATAGAATATGCACGCTCCACTTGCCCCTGAAATCCCGGTCTGATCGGTTCTGGCGCAAATACGAGCGGGAGGCGCAGCAAGGCCCGATGTGTAGGAAAGACTATGCGGCGAGTACCGCATTCCAGATTGCTGGTGTAGTTTGGTTCTTGCGATGGAGACGCCGCAGGTCGAATTGTCCTTTGCGAATACGGCGAAGCAGTTCGATTCCAGTGATTGTGGTTGCAGCGCAATCAAAATCTTTGAAGCCGAGCATCGGTCCGGTCCGGGATTTGATACCGCGGTGATCTTGTTCGATCGGATTGTTCAGGTATTTCGACGATCGCAACTTGGTATGCTTCCAAGTATCGTCTTCCTCTGGCATTTCTCGCAATGCTCGGTGTGATGCAGCGTATCCATCCAACGTGATGCTAACGGGTGCCCAATTCTGGGTTCGAAGCGCCTTGCGGAAAAAAGCCCTGGCCGCCGCGACGTCTCTTGTCTGACTCAGTCGGAAGTCGACGGTGTTGCCATCCCGGTCGACCGCACGGTATAGATAAACCCATCGTCCGCGCACCTTCAGGTACGTCTCGTCAACACGCCAGGACCGTCCAACTTTACGCGCGAAACGAGTCCAGCGCTTCTCGAATTCCGGAGCATACCGTTGCACCCAGCGCATGATCGTTGTGTGCGAAAGATGCAATCCACGTTCGGCCATCATCTCAGCCAAATCGCGAGAGCTGAGCTTGTAACACAGGTACCAGTGCACACAATGGATGATCACGTCCCGGTCGAAATAGCGCCCTGCAAACAGTTCCTTCATGCCTCTTATCTTGCTCATCGTCGGCCCATTTCTTCCAAATCATTACCATAGCCCACTCGACCTTGCTATTTGCACCAGAGCCTCATACAGGGTCCGCCCAGTTTAATGTGCTGGCCGATAGCGGAACGGGGGTCCTTCCACCATGCACGCACAAGCTCTTCATTGATCACCGCAACCGTCGGTCCACCCGCCTTATCCTTGCCGGACAAAGCGCGACCGGCTACGAGCGGAATGCGCATGGTCCGAAAGTACGCTGAGTCAGCCATATTGACCATCGTGACGGGCACATCCTGCCGCCCGGGCGCCGGTCTCTCTACTACGGAATGCCACCGGTCCACAAACTCGAATCCGGGATTCAGGTTTTCGGCGGCCCACAGGCTGCGCAACAGAATCCCAGAAGTGAAGAGCAAAATAACAGCCACCGCGATCTCCGCTATGACAAGGCCTCCACGTGACGCGTGCCCAATCCGGCCGGCGCCCGAACCGGTGCTGCTCTCTTTCAGCAAAGTCATCAAATTCACCTTGTCTGCACTGACAATGGGCACCAGGGAGCGCACCAGTGCGACCGCCAGTGTTAGCGGCGCAGGGAAGATCAACACCGGGAGGCTCAGGCCGGCTTCTGAAAGCCGCGGAATATCGAGTGGTCCGAGCACCTCAATGGCGCGCAGTCCAGAGCCAGCGAGAAGGATTCCGAAGGCGCCGCCTACCAGCGTGATCAGTACGGTCTCGGTCAGAAGCTGGCGTGCAAGCTGGCTGCGCCCCGCGCCGATTGCAGTCCGAATTGCCAAGTCGCGCGCGCGAGTGGTCATGCGAATCAGGAGTTGGCCTTCCAGGCTCCTGAAGCGTACGTGTCACCACAAAACCACGAGGGAAGCTTGGCGAGAGAGAGGTTTAGCCGGAAATCCAGTCGAATGTCCCAAGCAAGATTCGGCTTGATTTTCGCTCTCGCGTGGCGCTTACCGGCTCAACTGTTTCGAACAGTCCAACGCTCGTTTCCAGCCTTCGGCTTGTCCGGTCGCAGGTAAAGACCCTGGCATAGTCGATCCGCGCTGCTCAAATAAATCGCCAATCGCCGGTCTGTTGCAGAACCGTTCGTGTTCGATTCGTTTCCCTGTGTCGTTCTGCGGCGTGCACCTCCGCAAGAGCCAGGGTGATTCGTGCAAACTAGTATCTCGCCGCAGAAATTGCCGCATAGTCCGGCCACCGAATTTGTCGGAAAACTTGCCGAAAACACTGTACGCGAATTAACGCAGCGAGATACTAGTTCGTAGAGAATCCAGGGCGAGCCTCGCGCTTGAAGTAGTGGAAGGCGCCCATCCAGTTGCCAAGGAAACTCCAGGACTGCTTTTCCAGTTCGGCACGGTTGGCATTCGTCAGTAAGCCATTCACGCGCTTATACTCCCACTTGCGATGCAACTCGGTGTTCTCGGGGCGACGGAAGTGCAACGCGGCTGCGCCAAAGCCGGTCATCTCCCAGCCGTCTTCGCCCATTTGTTCGAGCACGCCCATTTCGTTGAGCGCTGTTGCGGTCTTTTTCTTGTACTCCCATGTCTCATTGAGGGCGATCATCTGTTCGTCCAGGTCAGCCAGGAATATGCTCTCCACTGGACTGCGAAAGAGCCACGCCACGCGCATGGCAGTTGATAGGCTTGGATCGGTCTTCGATTGCTCAATCGCGATGACCGTCTGACGAGTAATGGAGAGCAATTCTGCAAGCTGCGCCTGAGACCATCCTTGCGAGGCACGAAATTCGGCAATGCGGTTTGTCATTTGTCCTCCTCGAATTACATGTAAAGTACATCATACATGTAATGCATAGTCAAGAACAATTCGCAAGGAGACGACCGGTCTGCACAGTAGCCGCGATGAGGAACAAATAACTGCGTTTCCGAAGACCAATCCGGTGAAGCCCGGATTTGATCCGGCTCTAAATCAAGCGGATGAGCCAGTTGGGCGATTGGCGCCAGTTGGCCACTATGTCGCCTTCCCAGTCCTGCATCTATTCACCAAGAGCGGAACTTTCTGGCCACAGTGCTCGTATGTTTCTTCATGAGGAAGCACGCCCTATCCTCGCGTGGAATAACCCTCCTCCCGTTCTGTTCTGCCATCGCTCAGGAATGACAACCACTCGGCCTCGCCGCGACCAGGTGGTGCCCCGCTGGGAGGGCATGAAATGATCGAACGGATTACAGCAACATCGCCGCGTCTCAAGGCCAGAATCGCAGGCGTCTTGTATGCATTCATCATCATCTCCGCACCATTCGCCGAGGTCTTCGTCCGCGGCAGGCTTGTTGTATACAGCGACGCTGCAGCCACTGCGAACAACATCCTGGCGCATGAAACGTTGTACCGTTTGGCTGGAGTTGCCGACCTCTTCACGTTCACTTGCGATGCCGCCGTGGCGCTCATCTTTTATGAGTTGCTCAAGCCGGTCAGCAGAAGTCTCTCTTTGTTTGCAGCTTTCTTCAGGCTCTTGTATGTTGCCATTGTGACGGTAAATACTCTGATCCTCTTCGCGCCGCTGGTTCTTTTGAATGGTGCGAACGTCTTGACTGCGTTCAATCCGGATCAATTGCAAGATCTGGCGCTTGCTTCTCTGCGTTTGCACGGTGCGGGCTATAACATCGGCTTGGTATTTTTTGGATTCCATTGCCTGTTGCTTGGATATCTAGTTTCTAAATCGTCGTTTCTTCCTCGAATTCCTGGCTTGCTGATAGGGATCGCGGGGTTGTGCTATCTGACCAACAGTTTCGCTAACCTCTTGTCTCCGCCGCTCCAGGACTACCTGTACCCCTACATCCTGTTGCCTTCCGGCGTTGCGGAGGTATCGCTATGCTTGTGGCTTCTCGTAATCGGTGTGAATGTTCAAAGATGGAAGGATCAGGCGGGCAACGCGGGTGAATGGCGGTTGTAGCGCACCGATTCACTCACCCGCGTAAGGAGGAACGAGTATGAGCCGAGGCACAATGATGCAACGGATTGCAGAAACATCGCCTCACGTCCGGGCCAGGGTTGCCGGCGCGATCTCTTTGGTGGCGATGCTCATGGGAGTGGTCTCCCAGTTCTTGGCTCGCGACCGGTTGGGTTCGGCGGCCTTCGTAATCGCAACCTTGTGCAACATCGTGGCGACGCTACTCTTCTATCTCATCTTCAAACCGGTGAACAGAAGCCTCTCGATGCTCGCGGCGTTCTTCGGCCTCTTGGTATCGATCATTGGGATTTTTAAGTGGCATCCTCAAGGTGTGGACATCGGCCTGATATTCTTCGGATCCTACTGTCTCCTGATCGGCTACCTCGTTTTTGTGTCCGCCTTCCTGCCTCGAATTCTGGGCGCCCTGATGGCGTTCGCAGGATTGAGTTGGCTGACCTTTCTCCACACCCCGCTCGCAGACCATTTATCTCCCTACAATTTGGCTGCAGGTGTTCTCGGGCAAGGAGCGCTGGCCATGTGGCTCCTGGTAGTAGGCGTGAACAATCAGCGAGGAAAGAAATAGGCCGGTGTTGGGATAACTTTCCGATCATCAGGACATGCGTTGCGCCTTGACGATCACGCACGCCTTCCCTCGGACGATTGCTCCGCCGTCTCTGCAACCCAAAGTGCAATTCAGTGGAGCTCACTGGGTATGGCGGATGTCAAATCCGTCGCGATGACAGGGTGAATAACTTGAACTCAAACTCCATTCCAACTTCAACCCATTCGTTGTGCCGCATGACAAATGTCACAGAGTTTTCCTTACTCCCCACACTTTAATCGCTGCCGGGTTGCTCCCATACTCGATCTTGTCAGACGCAATACCCCACGAAGGAGCGAGCCATGAGCGCAGTTCTTGAACTTCCCCGGGCCGATGTAGTGCCCGTCCCCAGCCGGTCCGTCGAAGCTGTCGCCTCACTCAACCACGTCACCAAGCGATTCCCCAATGGTGTTGTCGCTCTCGACAATCTCTGTCTCACCCTTCGCCGCGGCGAAGTTGTGGCTTTGCTTGGTCCCAACGGAGCCGGGAAATCCACCGCAGTCAAGCTTCTCATGGGCCTGAGTTCGCCGACATCTGGCACAGTCAATATCTTTGGCGCCGATCCGCGCAATCATTCCGCACGCATGCGGACGGGAGTGATGCTGCAGGTTGGCAAGGCCCCCGAGATGCTTCGCGTCCGTGAGCACATCGAGCTCTTTCGGGGATATTACCCCAGCCCTATGGCATACGCCGACGTCATCAAGGTTGCCGGTCTCGAGGGGATCGAATCGCGCTTTTTTGGCCAGCTTTCCGGCGGACAGAAACAGCGGGTACTGTTTGCGCTCGCACTGGCGGGCGACCCTGACCTGATTTTCCTCGATGAGCCGACCGTCGGCCTCGACATCAAATCCCGCCGTGGCATGTGGGCGCAGATTGAGTTGCTCGCCAATCGGGGCAAGACAGTGCTCCTCACCACGCACTATCTTGAGGAAGCCGATTCTCTGGCGCGACGCATTGTGGTTATCGACAAAGGCCGCATCGTTTGCGAGGGTACCCCGGCTGAGGTCAAGTCGCTTGGCTCGGTCAATCCCGGCGCGTTGAATAGCCGCAGTATCAAAATCATTCGCTGCGCCACTACCATTCCCACGCATGCTTTGCTGAATATCCCAGGCGTCGCGAGCGCTACGGTCAGCGGGGAGTTCACCACAATCTTCACGAGTCAGGCTGAGTCGACAATTCGCGAAATTCTCGCTCTTGATCCGTCACTACACTCGATAGACGTGCAGAGCCCCAAACTCGAAGACGCTTTCCTCGCCCTCACCGGTGAACACGAATAATCGCGCGCTACGCCACGTTTGTTAACCGAATTCGCCGGGAATCAGCGCATGACCGTCCCGACCACCAACTTGAACTCACAACACTCGGAAAAGGAGCGACTCATGTCAACCGCGACGTTGGACCTTCCCCGCATTAACTCTCTCACACGCAACATGTCAATTCTCTTGCGCGAAACCCGCTACGAGTTCCTTCGCCTCATGCGCACCCGCAGCTTCTCATTTTCTGTCGTCGGCTTCCCCGTCGTGTTCTATCTCTTCTTCGGAATCATCATGAACCGGGGACAGCAGATCGGGGCCATTTCGGTCGCAAAATATGTCCTGGCCAGCTATGCGGTGTTTGGAATGGTAGGCGCAGCGCTGTTCGGCATAGGCGTGGGCCTGGCCGCCGACCTCGCCGCCGGATGGCTCGATCTCAAGCGCGCCAGCCCCATGCCCCCACTTGCCTACGTCCTTGCCAAGTGCTGTTCTGCCGTGTTCTTCGGGGTCCTCATCGTCAACCTTCTCGCCTTGATGGGCATCACCATGGGCCACGTTTCTCTAACTTTCGTCGAATATGCCCGCATGATCGCCCTCACCGTTGTCGGCGTCATTCCCTTCGTCTGCATGGGCCTGGCGCTCGCCCTGCTTGTTCCCTTCAGTTCCGCACCCGGAATCACGAACATGATCTACCTGCCGATGAGCTTCTGCGGCGGACTCTGGGTCCCGCTGATGTTCCTGCCGCACTTCATGCAAACGATCGCTGTGCTCATGCCAACTTATCACTTGGGCCAGTTGATGCTCGGCGCCTTCGGTTACGCGAGCACGGGCACCACTTTAAGCCACTGGTATGGACTTCTCGGCTTTACACTGCTGATGCTGGGTATCGCAGCCGCCGCCTTGCGCCGTCTTGAGCAAAGCTCCTAGAGCGTGTTTCATAAATGACTACCATGCTTGCAAATCCATCCCGCAGGGGTTAAAACCCCTTGTTTGTCGAGCCATTTTCGGCACGACTGAAGTCGTGCCCTGACACAAAGCAGGTTTATGAAACAAGTTCCTAGCTTGAGCAAAGCTCGAAGGGCGTACACTCCGTAGAAAGAAGTCATGTCGACCATCGACCTCAACTCGCAGCGCCCGCAGAGCCGATGGGCTTGGATGTGGCTTGCCTACACCGCCTTCCTCTTCATCCAGCCGCTCGTGGAGCCGAGCCGCAACCTCTGGCTCGGCACCATCGCCTGCTTCATCGTCTTCCTCAGCTTCTTCCGAGCGCTCTTCCACGCTACATCCAATTCCGGGCCCCGGCGCTTTTGGGCGGTCGGCGCTACGTTCGCTCTGGGCCTCGCGGTGTTCCCGTGGAACGGCGGCGGTTCCACATTCTTCATCTATGCCGCGGCTATTCTTCCGTTCGTCATCGAGTCCTCCCGGCGCGTCGTCACTCTCATCTTCCTGGAAACTGTTGCCATCTTGGCTGAAGGCGCGTACTTCACTCTTGTCACGCACAATGGTCCCTTTCATGTAGGCTGGCCCAACACATTCTTCGCGATCTTCCTCGTGGTGGTGATCGGTGGCGGTAATATCTACTACGCCGAGCAGAGGCGCGCCGGCATCAAACTCCGCGCCGCGCTCGAAGAGAACGTCACCTTGGCCGCCGTTGCCGAGCGCGAACGCATAGCACGCGACCTTCACGATGTCCTCGGCCATACTCTCTCTGTGATCGTCCTCAAAGCAGAACTGGCCGGGCGCCTCGTCTCACTCGATCCGGCCCGCGCCGCAGCGGAAATAGCCGACGTCGAACGAACCTCCCGAGCCGCCCTCGCTGAAATCCGCGAAGCCATCGGCGGCTATCGCTCTCGCGGACTGGCTGCCGAAATCGACGCCGCGCGCCGCACACTCGATGCCGCCGGCGTCACGCTCGTTACGGAAAGCAAACCAGATCGCAAGACTCTCAGTCCCCAGGAGGAGACTGCTCTGGCCCTTGCGCTGCGCGAGGCAGTCACCAACATCGTCCGCCACGCCCGCGCCACCACCTGCCGCCTCCGCTTCCTCTCCGAGGGCGGCCACCGCCGCCTCGTTGTAGAAGACGACGGACAGCACGACACGGTGCGCGAAGGAAACGGCCTGCGCGGCATGCGCGAACGCATCGAATCCCTCGGTGGCCAATTCTCCCTCGAATGCGGCAACGGGCATAGCCACGGTACCCGCCTGACCATCGATCTCCCGCGCCGCGAGGCCTCCGCATGATGACCGCCGGTCCGGGCTCCTCTGCCCCGCGCTCCTCTACCCCAATCCGCGTCCTCCTCGCCGAAGACCAGACCATGCTCCGCGGCGCGCTCGCCGCACTGCTCGATCTCGAGCCGGACATTACTGTAATTGCCCAGGCCGCCAACGGCCGCGAGGCTCTCAAGCTCGCCCGCCTTCACTCACCCGACGTCGTCATCACCGACATCGAAATGCCCGAGCGCACCGGCCTTGAACTCGCTGACGACCTGAAGCAAACTGCTTCCGGCCCTCATGTCATCATTCTGACTACCTTTGCGCGTCCCGGATATCTGCGCCGAGCCCTGGAAGCCGGTGCACGCGGGTACCTTCTCAAGGACCGGCCGGCCAGCGAACTCGCGGAAGCCGTGCGGCGCGTCCATGCCGGACTGCGCGCGATCGATCCCGACCTTGCCGCCGAAGCCTGGAGCGGCGACGAAGACCCCCTCTCGGACCGCGAGCGTCAGGTCTTGCACCGCGCCGGCGAAGGCCGCTCTACCGCGGAAATCGCCGCGGAACTGCACCTCTCGGAAGGCACAGTGCGCAACTACCTTTCTGAATCCATCGCCAAACTGGGCGCCGCCAATCGCATTGATGCCGCCAGAATCGCCCGCGCCCGCGGTTGGCTGTAGTTGCCGGCCAGTTTGGACCTCACCTTATCCACTCCTCATGCTTGCGGCAACGTCCGCAATTGCTGAACCTTGGAGCTAAGCACTCTTGGTGCGAATGCCCGTTTGCGGCTTCTACTTTTCTTTCGTTACGAGTTGGCCGCCGATGTCCCTTATCTCCACGGGGCCTAGACTCGCGTCCTTAAGGCCAGGCTCAATCTTGGCGCGATCTCCCGCAGCCACAATCAACAGTTGATCGGGATGCAAGTACTTGAGTGCCACCTTCGCAATGTCTGCCTCGGTCACGGCCTGGTACCTTGCCGGCAGCTCAGCATAGTAATCCAGTGGGCGATCGTAGATGAAGATGTCGTTCATCGCGTTGGCGATTGACGACGTGGTTTCAAACCTGCCGGGCAGTGACCGAATCGACGCTTCTTTGGCTGCGGTCAGTTCCTCGCTGGTCGACGGTTTGGCGGGAAAGTTACGGATTTCGGACATCAGCTCTTTGGCTGCGGCCGCAGTCACGTCCGTGCGCACCAGGGCGCCGGCAGAGAATC